>Ga0172379_10001625_pt1 | contig 43897 bp, 25 predicted proteins | sample GrowelOW334metaG_FD_119756 | JGI IMG/M metagenome (GOLD analysis project Ga0172379, IMG submission 119756) | Groundwater microbial communities from an aquifer near a municipal landfill in Southern Ontario, Canada - Groundwater well OW334 metaG | ecosystem: Environmental > Aquatic > Deep... | reverse complement strand
TGCCTAGAGTTAGAGAGTCATATAATTCAAATTTAAAGTTATAGTTTCCATTTAGAGGTGTAGATGAACTGTTAGAGATTCTGCCTTGATAGGTGAGTTGATTGTTGATGCCTGGGGCGGCATTTATAAAATTAAAACACATTAAAAACACAAAGCAAACCAGTGTAATTAGTAGGCTTGTGAAAATACTATTACTTTTAACTATTTTCTTGCGAAAAAAATTCATTTAGAAGTTGTTTTTTTACTCTAAATAACTCAAAAAAACTTAATTTTTAAACTATTATATTAAAAATATTAAAATTAATTTTATAAAAAATATTTTTTAGTTTATTTTTCTTTTATTGCATTTATTATAACATTTTTGAGCTAGATTCTCAAAATATAATTGTGGATAAGATTATGATTATTTTTTAATTAAAAAATAATCCTCAAATAAGATTTTTTAATGGTTTTAAAAAAATTTGTATTCTCGTTTAATTTTGTTATAATAATTTTAATTATGAAAAAAGTAATACTCACAGGAGATAGGCCAACCGGACCATTGCATTTGGGTCATTATGTTGGCTCGCTCAAAAAAAGAATAGAATTACAAAGGGAATATGACACTTATATTCTTGTTGCTGATGTGCAGGCCTTAACGGACAATGCAGAAAATCCGGAAAAAATTAGAAAAAATATTTTAGAGGTGGCATTGGATTATATGGCTGTTGGGATTGATCCTAATCAAGCAACTATCGTAATCCAATCTTTAGTGCCGGAAATAGCTGAGTTGACAGTCTATTATCTAAATCTTGTTACCCTGGCTCGTCTTCAGCGCAATCCAACAGTGAAAAATGAAATGAAGCAAAAAGGATTCGGCGCCAATGTTCCGGTCGGATTTTTGATGTATCCCATAAGTCAGGCTGCTGATATTACGGCTTTTAATGCTGATTTGGTTCCGGTGGGGGAGGATCAGATGCCGGTTATAGAGCAGACGGTCGAGATTGTCAGGGCTTTTAATAGAATATATAAGCCGGTTTTAGTTGAGCCCAAAGGATTAGTTTCGGAAGTTGGTAGATTGTCTGGAATTGATGGACAAGCTAAAATGGGAAAGAGTTTAGGAAATGCAATCTATTTATCTGATAGTCGTGATGATTTGGCAAAGAAAATAAAAAGCATGTATACGGATCCAAATCATATCAGGGTAGAAGATCCAGGGACAGTAAAGGGTAATATAGTTTTTGAATACCTCGATGCTTTTGATTATGATTTGGATGAAGTAAAAAAATTAAAATCTCAATATAAGGCTGGAGGATTAGGGGATGTTTTGGTAAAGAAAAGACTTCTTGAAGTTTTGGATAATTTTTTAAAGCCGATAAGAGAAAGGAGAGCTGAGTTTGCCAAGGATCCAGCACAAATTATGAAGATGCTTGAAGCCGGTACAAATAAGGCCAGAGAAAAAACTTCTCAGACTCTTAAAAAAGTCAAGGAAGCAATGATGCTAGATTATTTTGAATAAAATCTTAGATAAAAAATGGAGCCATTACCGGCTCTATTTTAATCGGATATAAAAAGAACTCAGTTTTTATCTGAGCTCTTTTTTAAAATATTGTTTTTTAGCTAGTTACTGGTCATGCCTTACGCATTACACATTGTAAATCATTAAACCTCAATAATCACCGGAAGTATCATGGGACGTTTCTCGGTTTTTTGGTACAAAAATTTTCCAATTTCATTTCTAATTTTATCTTTGAGATATTGATCGTCTGGAGCGTTTAATGGATTTTCATCTTTAAGCATTTTTCGTACTTTTTGTCTGGTCATCTCAATTAACTTTTTATTTTCTTTAAGATAGACAAAGCCTCTGGAAATCAAATCAGGATTATGAATTAGATTTCCTGTCTTGGCATCAATGGTTGCGATGACGACAAGCATGCCATCTTCGGCCATCATTTTTCTGTCGCGCAGAACAACATTATTGCTGTCAGTAATTCCTAGCCCATCAACAAAGACATAAGTGGCAGGAACTTTTTTGTCAGTTATTCTTCCACCTTGCTTATCAAACTCGATTATTTGTCCATTGTCAGGAACAAAAATTCTTTCCGGTCTAAAACCTTCTTCGCGAGCAAGTTTGGCCGCTTCTTTTAGCATATAATGATTGGCATAAACCGGAATAAAATAGTCCGGTTTTATCGTATGAAGCATGTGTGCGATATCTTCCCTGTTGCCATGGCCCGAAACATGGATATCCATAATGGTGCCATGAATAACATTGTCGCATTGGCGATATAAATTGTCTTTTAATCTTTGAATGGTTCTTTCGTTGCCCGGAATGATGGATGACGAAAGAATTACTGTATCAGATTTTTTAATTTTAATGTGTCGGTTGGATCCATCAATGATTCGAGACAGTACCGCATTGCCTTCGCCTTGTGCGCCAGTGCAGATAATTATCAGTTTATCATCAGGATAACTGTCGACCTGCTCAATTTTTATCAATTGGCCTTTGCCCATTTTGATGTAGCCCAATTTTTTGGCGATTTCCACATTCACTTTCATGCTGTAGCCGTCAAGAGCAATTTTTTTGCCAAGTTTTTCAGCAATGGAAAATATCCAATCGATTCTTTCAATTTGTGAAGAAAAGGTACCGACAATCACTCTTCCCGGCGCATCAGTTAAGAGTTGGGTGATATTTTTTTTCATTTCTTCGGTCGTGGCACTGTGCCTTACGTCGGTGGCTCCCAGACTTTCTAGCATTACGACAGTCGGTCTTGGTAAATCTGCGAGAAATGAATAATCCAAGATAGCTTTGCCATTACTATCCTTTTCCAGTGTCCAGTCGCCGGGATGAATGACCGTGGCAACCGGGGTTTTAATTATCAGGCCCATGGCATCCATGATTGAATGCTCGATTTGAAAAAAACCAATATCAAATTGTCCCAGGCGGATGTTTTCTTTGATGTTTTTGATACTGATGGTTTTTAGTTTATCGGCCGTGTCTTTTTTGTAGTCTTCTTGCCTGTGCTTAAGCATGGCTAAAGTTAAGTCTCGGCCTATTATGGTTGGGTTGCCTAATTTTTCCAGTAGTATTGGAGCTGCTCCGATATGGTCTAAGTGGCCATGGGAAAATATTACTCCTTTTATATTTTTTTCTTTTCCCTTTAAATATTCGGCATTGGGAATTATATAATCAATACCCGGCATATCTTCTTCGGGAAACTGGATTCCCATATCCAAAATTATAATATCTTTTTTGTACTCAAAAACGGTCATATTTCGTCCGACTTCTTCGCAGCCGCCTATGGGAATTATTTTTAAAACATCATCCGATGAATGCTTTAGGATTGGATTTTTAGCTTCGGACTTTTCCTTTGAGGTAAACCCCTTGTTTTTAGCAAAAGATTTGCCAGGCTGCTTATCGTGATATGCGCCCAATATTAAATCTTCCCCAATTTTCTGAGAGTTTTTGTTTGTTGATTGATTGTGGCTACTATTATAGTGCCGATTTGTTGATTCTGTATTCATAAATTTATACGAATGGACAATTGTGTCCATTGAGATGGATAAAAATAGTATTCTAAGCTTATCCGCTATTTATTAATTATTCTTTAATTGATTTGTTTTTGAAATGGGATTGCGCAATTTTATTATAAATCGCTTCGGTAGATTATTTTGCCTTGGGGGAGATTTGAACTCCCACTTCCTTACGGAAACTAGCCCCTGAAGCTAGCGCGTCTACCAATTCCACCACCAAGGCAGACTTTTATTTATTATTTTAAAGATTTTTTTACTTTGACGTACCACTGTGAAATGTTTGCGAACCTATCAGCTGGGCCAGATATCCCCGACACCGAAAAGCCTTTAATTTTTTTGTCTTGCGGATAAATATATGTCGGATTAAATAAAAATATCGCCGGTAATTGTTCGGACACTATTTTTTGGAATTCCCAATATTTTTGTTTTCGTTGGTCCCAATCATTTATTTTTCGCGCATCTTCCAATAGTGTGTCGACTGTTTTATTGGAAAAAATAGCTAAGTTCAATCCTGGATATTCATTTTGCGAGGAATGCCAAAAGGGGAATGCATCAGGATCTGAGCCCATGCTTTCTCCAAATAGTAGAACTTCGTATTTTCTTGGATTGATGACGTCTTGTAAAATTTTGGCTTTTTCGACAATTTGTAAGTTAGTTTTAACGCCTATTTGCGCCCAGGACTGTTTGATTAGGTTTGCTATGGCTACATTTTGCGGTTGATCAATAGTTGTCAGTGTTATTTCCAATGGCCAATTTTTTTTCTGCCTCATTTGCTCGGTAATCCCATCGTTCGTCGTGGTGGCAGTCATTTGCCAGCCGTTCTTTTCTAGGAGTTCTGCAGCAGCTTGGGGATCATAATTATATTTTTTAATATCGGGATTATCTTCTATGCCTGGAAGGGTGGGCGTATCAATAATTCGTCCGTCGCCCTTTAAGACTTCGTTTACTAATTTATTTTTATCTACGGCCATTGCTAAAGCCTGTCGGATGTAATCTGATTTTAACAGTTCATTTTTGCTTTGGTTAAAAAACAGGGCAGTGTATTGCGGCTGATGCAAATCATGATATTCTAGATTTTTATATTTTTTGAGTTCATCTTTATTCTCAGGCGATAAATATGCAATGCCATCAACATTTTTGTTTTTTAAAGCATCAATTGCGGATGCAAAATCACCGTAAAATTTAAAGATCAGTTTTTGAATGTATGGTTTTTCGCCGTAATAAAAATCATTAGGCACTAAAGTATAGGATTTAATTGCCCCGGCGGTATCTTTCTTAAGGCTATCAAATTTCCATTGGCCGGTTCCAATCGGCTTTTTATTTAGCTCTGTTAAAGAAGCATTTTCAGCCGGCACATTGTACCATAGATGCTCAGGCAGAATGCCAAAAGTCAAAAGCCCAATAAAGGGAGCGAATGGTTCTTTTAGTGTAAATTTAACTGTATAGTCATCTATTTTCTCTGCACTAATTCCTCTAAAGCTTCTGGACAGGGGGCTTTTATATTCTGGATCTTGGATTGATGCCATTGTAAATATAACGTCGTCGGCCTTAAATGGTTCTTCATCATGCCATTTAACGTCTTTTCTTAGATAAACAGTATAGACTAATTTGTCATCAGAAATTTCATATCTTTCGGCCAGATCGGGAACAAGTTGTCTATTATTGTCATATTTAAGCAAGCCGGAAAAAATCAACTTTGAAAGATCAACATCAACGTCGTTGGTTTGGGCAAGAATGGGATTAATATACCTGGGAGCTCCTACAAGTCCCTCGACATATTCTCCGCCCGGCTCTGCTATGGGAACCGTCAAGAAATTAAATGATTGTATTATTAATAAAACTAGACATAATATTAAGGCGGCGCTCAAAACTATAAATAGTCTTTTTTCTCCTTTTTTTAGAATCCGCGGCAAATATTTTAGTTGTTTGGCGGTCGGCATCTTAGCCGAATTTAAAGAACTAACAAGGTGTTTATCTAAATAACTTTGTTTTTGTAGGGATCGTAGTTTCTTGTATTTGGTAGAAAAGAGCATTTCAAAACTCTTTTTCCAAGAAGATAATAAATTCACGGTAATGTGACCGATTAATAAATTATGCCGCTATTTAGTATAGAAAATTAATAAAAGCGGTTACGAAGAAGATAATTGCTAAAACTATTGAGATTTTTACAAGTGATTTTTCGATGCCTCTTTTTGTTCGATATGCATTTCCGTCTCCGCCAAAAGCCGAGCCCAATCCTGAGCCCCTATTCTGCATCAAAATTACTATAATTAGGCCAATTGCCGAGGCAATCTGAATAAAGTCTATTATCATTATATTTTATATATGATCTAAATATTCACAAATGTATACTATCACACTTTTGATAATAAGTCAATCTATATTGGTGGCAATGGAGAGATTGATTGTGCAAATAAAGGATAATATATTGGTCCAGGCATATTTATGTGATATTATTAGTATAATAAAATGGATCAAAATAACAGCTATACAAATTGGCCTGCGGACAACAATACGGATATAATTGAAAATGAGCCGTTGAAAGATTTTGGCGTAGATTCTAGTGGGCAAAATCAAAATTCGCAATCTCCAAAATCTCCAAGGGGTGTGTGGAAATTTTTTATAATCATGCTGGTGATTATAATTTTGCTTTTGTCGGCTATTTTTGCGGTCGGCTTTTTTTATTTTAAAGAAAACAAAAATAATCCTGTTCAAAAAAATAATTTTGGCGTCATATCTTCGAGCTCTGTCTCCGTTCAGAGTCCGCAGAGAATTTTGGCTGAGAATAAAGACAGGCCAAGTCTGGGAAATTTAAATGCTCCACTGGTAATTGTTGAATTTGGTGATTTTCAATGTACCAAATCTCAGCAGGAATATACTCAAATAAGGCAAGCTGTACTTAAGAATAAAAACAATGTACTATTTATCTTTAGGAATTTTCCGGTCATTGATAATAATTCAACCATTTTAGCCAAGGCCGGTTTCTGCGCGCATGACCAAGGAAGATTTTGGCAATTTCATGACAAGCTGTATGAGAATCAGGCAGATTTAACTTCAGTTGAGACAATTAGAAATATAGCCACCGCCTCCGGAATTAATATGGAAAAATTTTCTAGTTGCTTAAAGTCAGATAGTTATAGTAAAATTCTTGAAAAAGATATAGCAGATGCCGGTGCTCTGGGAGTTATAGGCACGCCGACTTTTTTTGTAAATGGCAATAAGCTGGAGGGAATTATTTCTTCTCCTGACTGGGAAAGCATAATAAATAAATATCAAGAAATTTTAAACAAGTAATTAATTATATTTATGATTGAAATAAGAATACATGGCCGAGGAGGACAAGGCTCGGTAACAATGGCAGAACTTTTGGCGGAGGCTGTTTTTTATGATGGAAAATTTTCGCAGGCTTTCCCTAATTTTGGAGTTGAGCGACGTGGCGCACCGGTTACTGCTTATGTCAGAGTGGATGAAAAATATATCAGGTTGCGAAGCCAGGTTTATAGTCCCGATGTTGTAATTATTCAGGATTCAAGCTTAATCGGCGGGGTTGATGTTTTCGCCGGCTTAACAGATGGCGGAATGGCCGTAATTAATGTCTCAAGTGAGACGCCGGAGATTAAAGCCCCTAATAATATTAAAGTCCATACAATTGATGCTAAAAAATTGGCGCTTGAAATTATTGGCAAGCCGATTATAAATACGATTATGCTTGGAGTATTTGCCGGTATCACGGGAATAGTCAAAATGGAATCAGTTGAAAAAGTTATACGGGAAAGATTCAGCGGCGATATTGCCGAGAAAAATGTTTTGGCCGCAAAGAGGGGATTTGAACTGATAAATAATGAATAATATTTTGAGCCTGCCTGATAGGTATGGCAATTAAAGATAAAACAAATAATATATGAAAATAAAATTAACAGCTAAGCCGGGAACTTCTTCCCAGGTTAAAACCGGAAATTGGCGCGACATGTATTATCCGGAAGTAGACAAAGAAAAATGCATTGGTTGTGGAATGTGCGAACGAGTTTGTCCTGAGGGTGTGTGTTTTGCGACAGGTGAAAAAAATTCTAAGGGCAGGAATATTTATGATTGCGACTTGGATTATTGCAAGGGCTGTGGAATTTGCGCAGAAGAATGCCCTACAAAAGCGATTTTAATGAAGGAAGAGAAAAAATAAAGTATTAAAGTCAAGAAAGGGTTTATTTTTGTTAAAATATTTTTATTTAACTTAAATGTTTATGATCGTAAAAACTAGGATATCCAACAAGATGTCAATGAAGGTAAAGCTTTTCATGGGCGTTCTTATACTCATGTTATTTGCCGTAGGCACGTTTGCTATTATTTCTTTTAATGATGCCAATCAAATTAATAGCATTCCAAGAGAAATTTCTTTTCAAAAAAGCCTTCTTAATTCTCCGGCGGTGTTGTCAATAAAAACCGATCAAATGGAATCGTTTCAAGATTTGACCATAAAATTGGACAGTTCTTTAAAAATTAATAACTCATTAGAATTGTCTTATGTGTATTTGGGACAAAATGGAGAAAACCCTAAGCTTATTTGCTATAATCTTCCATATCCGCGGATGAATTTTTGCGACCAGATTTTTGCGACCGATCAAACTAAAGGCGAAATTAAAGCCACATTGCCAGCCATTGATAAGGGGCAAATGGTAATTGGTTTTAAGGGAGACAAAACAGTTACTATAAATTTAAATTACGACCATCCTTTTAGTTCGAAAAATATAGCATCATCAAGCTGTCCTCTTGGTGCCAATCTTCATACGGCTGATGAATGTCATAAATACGGAGAAGATCCATTGCAAGATTTATATGTTTATAGGGCGACTTCTTCAACTACGACAACTAAGCCAGCAGTGATTATTGTTCATGGCGGAGGATGGTTTATGAGCAGTTATGAGCAGAATGGGTCAACTATTGTTTCTCAATCAAATACAAGTTGGGATCCTATTGCAAGATCTCTTGCAGATTCGGGAATTGTGGTTTTTGCTGTAAATTATCGTTTGGTTCAAATAAAAGGAATATATAACTCTTTTATTCCAGATTTTAATAATAAAGCTGATCAATGGACAAATAGCGCAATTCCTATCTGGAAACCATTATTACGAATTGCTACAAAAAATTTTATTAAACATAACGGTGATAATTTGTTTAATGCAATGAGTTCTTTTTTGGGTGGGATTCATGATAATCATGGAATTCCTGAGCAAGTTGCTGATGTCAATAATGCACTTAAATGGATAAAGGATAACTCAGCCAATTATGGCGTAGATACTAAAAAAATCTGCATTATGGGCGAATCTGCGGGTGGATATTTTACATCATATTTTGGATCGATCGGAAGTTCGCTTAATGGCTTGCCGATAAAGTGCGCAGTTGATTTTTATGGACCAACAGATTTACCCAAGACATTTACCAGTCCAGAAATTAATACTTGGGTTGATACTTTTTTGGTAAAAATGGTAGGCTTTGTTTATGACAATGATTATGGCATCATAAATGAAAAAATTCAAAAAACATTTATTGGAAAGGCATTATCAAATAACATATTGTTTTATAGGCTTATTTCGCCTTATTACCTTTTAAATAATATAACCGGAGGTTCTTCTCCAATGTTTATTATTCATGGCACATCTGATCGTCTTGTTAGTCGCAATGAATCATTTGAATTTTTTAAGCGCCTCAATCAGATTCGTAAAAGCAGTAACAGTGTTATGGCCTCAGTTAGTAATAGAATAAACATAGCAACTTCAACGCCAAAAACAGATTGTATTAAGGTTGGTAATGATTATTTGAATATTGTAGCTTTTGCGAATCATTTTAACATTAATGAGTTATATCTTGATGATGGCGGAGATCAAATAATATTGGACGAAAAACAATCATGGTGCAGGGCAAATCAATTCATTAGAAAAAATCTAGGAATGCCTTTAACTGATTCATGTCTGGATAGTTGTAATTAGATCAGAAAATAATTCATGCAATTAATAATGAAAATTTAAATATGAGAAAAATATTAGAAGGCAGTCGAGCGATTGCTGAAACAATAAATAATATTGGAATTGATGTTGTCTCAGCCTATCCAATAACTCCGCAAACGCATATTGTAGAAGAGTTGGCAAAAATCAAGGCTGATGGGGAAGGGAACTTTGAATATGTCAGGGCGGAAAGTGAGTTTGCCGCCGCATCAATTGTCCAGGGTGCTCAGGCCACTGGCGTCAGGACTTATACTGCAACATCGTCGCAGGGATTATTACTGATGACAGAAGTGGTTTTTTGTATTGCCGGCATGAGATTGCCAGTAGTAATGACTGATGCCAACAGGGCGATTTCTGCTCCGATTAATATTTGGAATGATCAGCAGGATGTTATGGTAGTTCGGGATTCCGGCTGGATTATGGTTTTTGGCGAGACAGTACAGGAAGTTTGTGATTTGCATATCTTGGCATATAAAGTTGGAGAACAATTAGAGTTGCCGGTGATGGTAAATTTGGACGGCTTTGTTTTGACTCATGTTGTTGAGCCGGTTGAAATTGAAGACAAAGAAAAAATTAAAAAATATCTGCCGGCATATACCCCGGGGGAGTATCTTGATGTAAAAAATCCTTTGACGTTTGGAGCATTCGCCACGCCCGCCCATTATATGGAAATACGGCAAGAGTTGCATGATGATTTAGTGGCCTCAAAAAAAGTTATCGCACATGAAATGAAAGAATTCAAAAAAGTTTTTGGCAGGGAATTAAATTTGATTGAATATTATGGCGACAAGGACGCTGATACTGTAATTGTTGCTATCGGATCTGTGCTTGGAACAATTAAGGAGGCGGTTGATGAATTGCAAAATAACAAAAAGAAAGTTGGAGTTTTAAAAATTGTGTCTTTCAGGCCTTTTCCAGATGAAGAAGTTGCTGAAATTTTGTCTAAAGTAAAAAATATTGCAGTGATAGATAAGGCGCTATCACTTGGACAAGAGGGTGTAATTGCTACAGAAATAAAAAGAGCTTTAAGCGGTCAGAAAAGCAATGTTATTAGTTATATTTTAGGGCTTGGCGGACGAGATATTACCAAGGATATGATTAAGCATGTTTATGAAGATGCTAAAAAGACAAAAGAAAAAGTTGTTTTTGTTGGAAAATAAATTTTTTGGATAAATTATAAATGAAGGTGCATAAGCGTTAGTATTAATAAAAAATAGCCATTTTAAGGGCTATTTTTTACTTGGCTATTGACAAAATTATCAAAATATTATATAAAGTTATGTGGTATTAATTCAGTACTTTGCCAAAATAAGGTTATTTTGCTTATACGTCTTAGATTATAATTATTATCTTACAATCTAAGACGTATAAGCAAACCCCGGGTAGCTAACAGGAGATATGGCCATGGTGGTAATGACGTTAAAAAATGGGGACGTGGTGGAAGCCCACGAGTTCCTGAAGCCGGACGAGGACGAGGGGCATTTCCTACAGGGTCCCGACCTAATTCGTCGGGCCGAAGAACTCACCCAGCTTGGTGAGCCGGCCGGGCGTGGAGAGTTGTGGGAGATTATGGAAAGGCAGCAGGAGATTCCGGAGAAATTGCGGGGGTTCAGGCTTGTCCCGACGGCGGCGAACCGAGGCGAATGTCATCGCTTCTGGGATCTTGAGGTCATGGCGTGGGCGACCAGCAATCCCGATCCCTGGAATGGCCCGGAAACGATTGCCAGGCCTTCTCGAGATGGGGAGGGCAACATGGTTTTGACCCCCTCTCCGACGGGCGGTGAATGGACTCCCGGGTGGACCCAGGAGAAGTACGATCTCAATGATGGTGGCCCGACCTTCCCCGCAACCAGGACGCGGATATTGATGGTTCGTCGCTGCGACGTCGCCACCACCGCGAGTACGACGGAGGTCTAGATAGACAGACCTCAAACACTATCGTGGCCCCCAAGTTAACCAGTTTTTACGGTTGACTTGGGGGTCGTTTTAATTTAAAAAAAATAAATCAAATTAAAGCATTAATAAATATTTTAAAAAAGACTAAATAGTCGAAAATTTGGCAGAAATGTATTTAAATGTTAAAATACGGTTCAGAATTAAATTATCATAATATATGGAAAATAAACATTACAAAGCACCATTATCGCATCAAGTAAATCCTGGCCATAGCGCCTGCGCAGGCTGTGGGATGATTATGGCTGCAAGACTACTTCTAGATGCGGCTGGTCCAAATACAATTGTTACAAACGCTACAGGTTGCAGTGAAGTAACAACTACGCAATATCCAATGACAGTTTTTAAAATGCCCTGGATTCATAGCTTGTTTGAAAATTCCTCATCAATCGCCTCAGGTATTTTAGCCGCATTAAAAGTAAAAGGCCTTGCTGACGAGACAAATATTATTGCCATCGGTGGAGATGGTGCGACTTTTGATATCGGCCTTGGACTCATATCAGGCATGTGGGAGAGAGGGGAAAATATATTATATGTTTGTTATGACAATGAGGCTTATCAAAATACCGGTTATCAATCAAGCGGTTCAACGCCACTAGATGCTAATACCACAACGACTCCTCCCGGTAAACAATCTTATGGCAGTCAGCAAGCCAAAAAAGATATGATCCAAATCGCTTTGGCGCATCACTTGCCTTATGTTGCGACCGCAACAATGGGCTATCCCTTGGATTTAACCGCTAAAGTTAAAAAAGCTTTATCAATCAAGGGTCCGAAATATTTACAAATATATACTTCCTGTGTTCCTGGCTGGGGCATCGAACCCAAGGATTCTTTAAATGTCGCCAGAGCCGCAATCCAGTCGGGGTTTTATCCGATTGTCGAATATATAAACGGCGAACTCAGTTCCAAAATGAAAATTACAAAAAAAATTCCCGTTGAAGACTTTTTAAAAATGCAAAAAAGATTCAAACACCTATTCACCTCCGAAAACAGTAAAAAAGAAATTGCTAAAATTCAGGAAATTTGCGATAATAACATTAAGAAATTCGTATTAACGGATTAAAAAACAGAAAGGGGGTGATCACATGTTTTTAATGCAAGCGGCTACTATTCCTTCTAACTTGCCAAACAATATTGATATGAGCAGCTTTGGCGGTTCTGCCTTGGGATCAATGTTTGCTGTCTTTGGAATCTTCATTTTGATTTTGGTCATCATTAGTATTATTATTTGCGTTCTTAGTTTGATGGACATTTATCATTGGGGAATGACTGACAAGGCGGCCTTTGACAGGGTTGGAGAAAGCAAGAAAAAATGGTTTATGAATTTGGTTTTGATGCCTATTATCGCCGGTGTTATAATGATCATTCCTTTTATCGGCTGGGTTATTGGAGCAATTATTTACATTTATTTCTTGGTCATGGTTTTGGTTTATTTCTTTGCAACAAGAAAAAAAGTTGGAACTGGAGCTTAATAAATTCCTAAAAGCAGTCCGCCACGGCGGACTGCTTTTAAAATGTTTTCAATTTAATGCGTAAAAATTTGTATAATTGTTGAGTATTAAAATATACTATATATTTTGCTCACATCTTGGTTTGATGGATATAATATTTCCTGTTTTTCTATCGCAAGTTATGGTATTACCATCTCGATCATTAATTACAAAAATGGGAGACCCATTTTTTTGGGTATCTTCAGGCCATAAATAGTATGGACCCTCATGACCCTTTTGTGGCAAAGAACGAAAAATTGCGCTTAGTGTTTGTTGATCGGTTGGGGTCGTTTCTCGGTTGCCATCACTAGAAATATCTTCACCTTCAATTGGTTTTAGGGGTTGTCTTTCCATGTTCATATAATTAAAATTAGTTGTTTTCTAGCTGAAAAATTTCTTCCGCTCGCTTTAAAAGATCAGGAAAAATGTAGTAACCTTTTATAGAAAAAGAATCATCAGTTTTTTCTGTTCTATCTTGTGTTACTACGAGCACATAATTTGGAATATTGGTTCTGTATACCGTACCAAAGTGATTTGAATTTTTTATTGTCATTGCTGTTTTGTCCATAATTTCATCACCCTGTATTCTTCCCTTACCAAGACTGACATTTCGAAAATATGCTTGGTAATCGGGATCTAATGGATCCAATTCTTCTGCTTCTAGTGCAGACTTAAGTAAATTCAAGTCTGATTCTTTTAGTTTTGAAATGATTCTAAAGTCAATGGTGGCATTTGGTCCAATCTCGCCGTCTATTTTAGGATTTTCGTCAACGCGACCATTTAATTGTTGGGGCGTTAATATTTTTTTGGTATGTTCACCTTGTATTATGTTTCCACCCCTAACCTGAGCCTCTGAAAAACATGGGCGATAACGATAATCAGGCTCTGCCGCGGGATCTTCTTGTAGGTTAGTTGCTATCCCAATATCAACGGCTGACAAGGCTAACCAGGTTCCCATTCTCTCCGTGGCTCTAGCATTTGAAAGGGTATCAAGATATGCTTGCTGACATGCCTCTGCCTTGTAATCGCCTTGTTCATCAATAAGTTCTAGTTGGCTTTTATTGATTTGTTCTGATAATCGTGCTAGTTCACATCTATTGGACGGATCGACATCAAATCTCTCAGTTATATTTTGTATAATCGTGGTTAAAATGACTTGCGAGATGTTATTTTTCTTAGCAATTTCTGGGCTTCTAGTATCTGGATTAAACATATTTTTAAGTTTAATTTTTTAAATTGATATTTAAATAGATAATTTTAGAGCTTATATTGTTAAGTATAATAGTTTATAAAATTTTATCAAGTAATTAATTTCTTAGTTTATTTGTTATTTGCCTTGACCTGGCTGGGTTTTTACTTTATAATGAATGTTAATTTGAAAATCTCATCTAACCTAAAAATAATTATTTTAGTTAAAAATTATGCCCGGAGTCATTTCTATTAAAGGATCAAAGGTCAATAATCTTAAAAACATCAGTATTGATATACCGAAAGACAAGCTGATTGTCATTACTGGATTGTCCGGTTCCGGTAAATCATCGCTGGCATTTGACACTATTTATGCCGAAGGACAAAGGCGTTATGCTGAGAGTTTGTCATCTTATGCCAAGCAGTTTTTGGACTTGATGGACAAGCCGGATGTTGAAAGCATAGAAGGTTTGACTCCGACAATTGCCATTGATCAAAAATCATCTTCAGTCAATCCGCGGTCGACTGTTGGGACAGTAACGGAAATTTATGATTACCTTAGGCTTCTTTATGCTAAGGTTGGAAAAGTGCATTGCTCCAAATGCGGAAGAGAAGTGACCAAACAAACTGCGGATCAAATTTTGGATCAGATAATTAAATTGCCGATAGATTCTGAAATTCAAATATTGGCGCCCATCATAATAAATAAAAAAGGCGCTCACAGCAAGCAAATCGATGCCATTATAAGAAGTAATTATGAAATATTTAGAATTGACGGCAGTTTTTATGATGCAAGTGAAATCAAAAAGGTAAATTTGGACAGAGATAAAAACCACACAATTGAAATATTAATTGACAAGTTAAAAATCTCACAAGAGATTTCTGATAAAAATAAAAATGATATCAGCTATCAGCGGTTGGTGAAAGCGGTAAATATTGCGCTTGATCTGGGAGATGGCTTTATAAATATCTATTTGAAAGAAGAGGATAAAAATATCAATTTCAATTTGTACTACGTTTGTCATTTTTGCGGGGTTAGCTTGTCAGAAATAGAGCCAAGAAGTTTTTCTTTTAATTCGCCATTCGGCGCTTGTCCGGCTTGCAAGGGATTGGGAATTAAATTAGTTCCGAATCCTGATTTAATTATTCCCAACAAAAGATTGACCTTGGCCGAAGGTGCCATCAGGCCTTGGGCCAGAAATTTTGCATCGCAAAGTTCTAATTTTAAATTATTAGAAGCGGTGGCCAAGGAAAATAATTTTTCCACCAATGTGCCAGTAAACGAATTGCCCCAGAGCGCTTTGGACTTGATTATTTATGGTTCCGGTGATCAGTATTATGATGTTGACGGACAGCAAGTTCAATTTGAAGGCTTGATTAATTTTCTTGATGAAAAATACAAGGAATCAAAATCCGAATATTTGCAAAAAACCTTGGAAGAGTATATGCGAGTCTCAACTTGCCCGACCTGCAAGGGAACAAGGTTAAGGCCGGAAAGCTTAGCAGTTACCGTCAACGGTTTAAATATTTCTCAATTGACAAATTTGGACGTGGACAAGGCGGTAGAATTTATTTGCGAATTAAATAAGCAATGGCAGGGAACTAAGGAAGGAAAAATTTCCAAGCAAATAATCCGCGAGGTAAATAAAAAACTTCTATATTTGCAAAATGTGGGGCTGAATTATCTGGCTCTGTCACGGAGCGCTAATACGCTTGCCGGCGGAGAGGCGCAGAGAATTCGATTGGCAACACAAATAGGCTCAGGACTTGAATCAATCACTTATGTTCTTGATGAGCCATCAATCGGCTTGCATGCCAGGGATACTGAAAAGCTGATAACGACCTTAAAAAATCTCAGGGACAAAGGAAATACCGTAATTGTTGTTGAACATGACGAACAGCTTATGAGAGACTCTGATTATTTAATCGATATCGGCCCTGGCGCTGGCGTTATGGGCGGTGAGGTAATTTTTGAAGGCACATTTGATCAAATTATAAAAGATAAAAAATCAGTTACCGGCCAATATTTGTCAGGAAAAAAATCAGTTCCATTGCCAGCCAAATTCAGAGAGGGCAGCGGAAAATTTTTAGAAATCATCGGCGCAACAGAATTTAATTTAAAAAATATTGATGTAAAAATTCCTCTTGGGAAATTGGTTGTTATTTCAGGGGTGTCGGGATCTGGCAAATCAACTTTAATGTCTGAAATTTTGGCGAAAGCTTTGTCGTCTAAATTCTACAGAACAAAAGATTTACCCGGCAAGCACAGAGAAATAAAGGGCATGGATAATTTGGACAAGGTAATAAATATTGATCAGTCGCCGATTGGCAGAACGCCTCGTTCTAATCCGGCAACTTACACCGGAGTCTTCACTTATATCCGTGATTTATATGCGTCTCTTCCGGAGAGCAAGATGCGTGGATTTAAATTAGGCCACTTCAGTTTTAATGTTAAGGGCGGCGGAAGATGCGAAACTTGCGGTGGTGACGGATATGTAAAAATAGAAATGCAATTTCTTCCTGATGTTTATGTTGAGTGCGAGGAGTGCCACGGGCGAAGATATAACAAAGAAGCTTTGGAGATTTTTTATAAAGGATTATTAAATGAAGGAATGGGAAAAAATATTGCTGATGTGCTGGATATGACTGTGGCAGAGGCAAAGAAATTTTTTGAAGGCAATTCCCAGATAGTCGATAAGTTAAATATTTTAGATGAAGTCGGTTTGGGTTATTTGCGTTTGGGACAGTCAGCTACAACACTATCTGGCGGTGAAGCGCAAAGAGTAAAATTGGCGACTGAGTTATCAAGACGGCCGACTGGGAAAACGCTGTATATTTTAGATGAGCCGACTACGGGCCTTCATTTTGACGACGTGAAAAGATTGCTTCAAGTTTTAAATAAATTAGTTGATAAGGAAAATTCAGTTTTAATAATTGAGCATAATTTGGATGTTATTAAATCCGCTGATTGGGTAGTTGATTTAGGGCCAGAAGGTGGAGACAGGGGTGGTTATGTTGTTGCCGAAGGTACGCCGGCTGATATAATGAAGGCAAAAAATAGTTATACCGGGCAGTATCTGAAAAAATTATTAAAATAAAAAGCCTTTTGACTACTTACATTAACCTGCTATACTAAATCGACATTAAAGTCGATTTTTTTATCTTAATTAATTATTAATATATACTCTTTAAAATATAATAAATTAAAACAAATTTATGATTAAATTAACTCAATTTAAGCTAGTTATGTTGCTAGCTATAATATTTACATCAGTCAGTTTTTTAGTTGGTGGTTTTGCTTTAGCTCAAACCCCAGGATTAAATGCAATAATAACAAATCCAGACGATTCTCAGGGTAGTTGGTATAAGCAAAACTATTCACCGATACCTTTGACTAGAGGATATGCGCCATTGCCGGTATTTTTTGAAGGCTGGCAATCGACTGTGAGAGAAAATATAGTTGATTATGAATGGAACTTTGGCGATAGCAATGCATATTCTGGAAATCCAAATACATTGCGTGGTTTTAACGGCGCGCATGTTTATGAAAAGCCGGGAACATATACCGCTACTTTAACGGTTAGAAATGCATCAGGCGGATCTGATTCATCACAGATCACTATTACAGTCTTACCAAGAGACGGAAAAACTTATTATATAGATTCTTCAATCGGTAATGATAATTATACCGGATTAAGCTCAACTGTCAGCGGTAATTCCGGTCCTTGGAGAACAGCCACCAAAGCTTTTAGTATGGTCAACAAATCTTTCTATAAAAAGGGCGATGAGATATTGTTTAAGCGCGGACAAGCTTTTGAGCAAAGCGGAAATTTTCGTATGGGAGAAAATGGGGGAGGCTATGGATATCTATTTAGCGCATATGGTACGGGCGCAAAGCCATTTATTCAATATACAGGAGCTCAAGGAGGACCATTTTTAAGCGCGCTGAGCAAATACGGGTATATCGGTTTTGTAGATTTAGCTTTTAATTTTGAATCTCCACACAGGAAACCAGATGGAGGTGCAATTTTTTCTTCTTTGGTTAGTCTTGTTGGAAGGGGAAAGAACTTTCTATTTTTAAGAGATGAAAGTTATGAAGTTGGAAATTCATTTTTTGGATTTAATACGGTTGATGATGCTGTAAGACCACTTAATATTTTTATGGTCGATACAAAAATTGCCAATCCCAAAACTCACAGTTATAGCAGTGTACAAATCGGGGGAGCGATGAGCAAATTAGCAATTATAAATTCAACTCTTGATCAGTCGGGTGATCACGGTGCATATTTATTTTCAGTAGATAAGGGGGTGATTTCTGGCAATACTTTTAGTCGGCAGGCTTTTGGCAGGACAGCCCTTCGAATTGTCGGTCGTGATCCCAATAATCCTACAAACAATGTTCAAATTTCTGATAATAAATTTTTAGGCTGGATTGATCCTGTTTCGAAGGCGGGCGCGACTACTCCTCACAATGGCGGAGGCAAACGATATAATTTCAGTTTAGTGGAATTGGCTCCTAACAAGCCATCTGATCAATTTATAAAAGACGTTGTCTTTGAGAGAAATATTTTAGCGAATGCAGAAAATTTATTAACTGTAGCAAATGCTGAAAATGTGATAATAAGAAATAATCTTTTTGTATCGCCAAGCGATGTGCAGACATTTGCCAGTTTAAAAATCGGCCATGATTCATGGGAAAAAAGGCCGTCAAAAAATATCAAAATAATTGGAAACACCTTTGCCTTTACAAAAAATGGTGCAGGATCAAGATTTATATCACCGATAATTGGAATTAATAATTATAAGGGTGCGACTGTCAATGGCCAATCCCAGCATGAAAATATTCAAATTTTCAATAATATTTTTTATATTCCAGCACAAAAACAATCAAAGGCAATTTCCATTGTCGGCGGTAGCCAAGCTTTAGTTGATGCTGTAAATAGTGATTATAATTTATTTAGTATGCCTTCAACTCCCGGCGGATTGAATTTTCAAATTATGGAAAATGGCGCTTATAAAGGATATACTCTGAGCAACTGGTCGTCTAAAACTGGTAATGATACTCATAGTATTTCAACAAATAATCCTGGCTTTGTAGCTTTGCCTGACTTATCAGGACTCACTCCTGGCGAACCGACAAGTCAGTCGGCTTCAGTTACAGAAGCGCAAAATTTTATTTCTGCTTTGCAATTATCTGCAAATAGTCCGGCAATTGATAAGGGGATGACCTTAACTAATCTTTTACATTATGATTTTTTAAATAATACGAGGCCTAAAGGAAATGGATTTGATATTGGTGCCTTTGAAAGCGGTTATGCCGGCACAGTTACGCCACCGCCACCAATTATTCCAACCACCACTCCGACACAAATTAACGCCAAGGCGGATTTAACTTGGAATGGAAGTGCTTTAAGTCTAAAAATTAATCCAGGAAATTTTAGCGGAATATTTTTAGGAATTACAAATCAATCACAGATAGCATCAATCGGAGTAAGGCATTTCTATACAACCGGCGGAGAGCCTTGGAGCCAGATTGAAACAGCTTCTTACGCAGGTCAGCCAGTGACCATAATTTTAAATAAAATAAGAGCCGGCCAGCTTCGCGCCAATCTTGTTGCTATTGATAAAAATGGGCAAGAGCATTTTGCAAATATAGATAGGTGGACTGTTACACTTAATGGCAATCCTATTTCGGCTGTGGGAGGGGTATATGAAGCCAAACTTTCTGTAATAATTCCTCAGGCCATGTCACAGGCAGAATTTAATTGGAATGGAAATCAGTTGGGATTGAAAATAAATATTGGCACTAAATCCATAGGCAATTATTTTATCGGCGTAAACAGTACTAGCGATATTTCGCAAATTGGCTTGCATCATTTTTATTTAAGCGGAACAAGTCCCTGGGATTTTAAAGAATCATTTTCTTTCAATGGAGCGTGGCCATTTAATTCGATTATTTCGCAATATCGAAGCGGAATTTTAAGAGCAAATATTGTTGCCATTGATAAAAATGGGCAAGAGCACTTCGCGAACTTGGATAATTGGCAAGCTTTATTTAATGGAAGCTTGATCAATAAAAGCGGAGGAATTTTTCAATTTAATATTAAATAATTGTCAAAATAAAAAGCCTGCGATGACCGGTGTCAGGCAGGCTCAAAGACGAATTCCTCTAAATCGTCTTTTGTTAGTGTGAAAGATGTAGAGCATCACTCGTCCGTCCTCAATGGTGAGCTTTGCCCAACCGGCTCCTGGTCCCCAGGCTAAACCGGGAACTGGCAGATCAATTCCCCAGACCGAGGGGATCATCTGGATCTTATACCGCGAAAAAATCCGATGAAGAGCCGGCCTGAAGAGCTTAAGTAGGTTCATTAGCCAGCGCGCATGCACATGGCCGGTCAGTGTTACAATCAGGCGATCTCGGTGTTCGTCAAGTATCGACTGAAGTTGAGGAGACAATAGAGTTGATGGTTCATGTACCGCCAGAATGAACTTTCGGTCATGGTTTGCTACGTTAGCCAGTTGATTTTTTACGAAATCCAACTGAATTGCCAGCTCGCTCCTGAGGAGTTGGAGTCTTTCTCTGGATTTCTTTTCCTCCCTTTTTCCTTTCCCAAAACGAATTGATCGTTTGTAGTCAAAGAAAAATGGTTCGGAGCTGAGCCAGATCAGATTTACTTCTTCCGTTAACGACGTAATACCGTAAAGTGGCCCATAAATTTCACGGTATTTGGTAAGACTGTCTTGTAAATAGCCATTTCCCCAGCGGGTAAAAGACGACAGATGCCATCCTTTATCATGGTTACCTGGAACAAGGAAAAATTCCAGGCCATTGAATACATCCTTAAGGATCTGCAAGGCTCCACGAGCCTCATCCGCGGCGTGTTTTGTTTTTAATCCAGTGTCCTTATGCGATCCATGAGTTCGGTCGCCAAGGTCAATCCCGGCGGCATAGGGGCCGTGTTCGGCAGCCTCTCTCAATGTTTCCTTAATGTGAATGGCGGCCCCCTGTTCGCAACGTCTTGCAAACTTAGGAAATAAGCCACCAAACCACTTCAGGATCCACGTTGCCTCCGCCATTTGTCCGCTAATGGAGTAATGCATGTCGGCAATAATCAAAAATTCGTGCTTCATGCAAACCTCCTTTGATGGCTGTTTTGTTGTCCACCTTTTAATCCACATAGGCTGATACTAATAGTATATTATCATTGATCATTATTAAATTGTCAAAAAGTCTCGGAGAAAATGTTGAAAATATTTGTTTTTTGTGTTAATTTTAAACCATTAATATTTAAATGCAATATGGCTACTTATAAAGAGTTTTTAGCGTCGGGAGGCGAAAAAAAATGGCAGGATTATTGGGAAGATAAGAAATTGCATGTTGCTGATGAGGATAATTCTCCAAAGCCTAAATTCTATGCCTTAATTGAATTTCCATATCCATCAAGCGAAGGTTTGCATGTTGGTCATCCCAGGAGTAATACCGCCATGGATATTATTGCGCGAAAGAGGCGAATGGAAGGTTTTAATGTTTTATATCCAATTGGTTGGGACGCTTTTGGCTTACCTACTGAAAACTATGCGATTAAAACGGGAGTGCATCCTAGAATTGTAACAGAAAAAAACATCAGTAACTTTAAGCGTCAGCTTAAAGCAATTGGTTTTTCGTTTGATTGGAGTAGAGAAATAAACACAACTGATCCGAAATATTATAAATGGACGCAGTGGATTTTTTTACAACTATTTAAGCATGGTTTGGCATATAAAACTGAAATGGCAATTAATTTTTGTACGTCATGTAAAGTTGGTTTGGCCAATGAAGAGGTGGTTAATGGAAAATGTGAACGTTGTGGTAGTGAGGTGATTAAAAAAACCAAGAAGCAATGGATGTTAAAAATTACAAAATATGCCGACAGGTTGGAAAAAGATTTAGACGAAGTAAATTATTTGGAAAAAATAAAGACTCAGCAAAAGAATTGGATTGGCAGAAGTGAGGGAGCTGAGGTGTATTTTAAGGTTAAAAATTCAGAATTAAAAATCGAAGTTTATACAACCCGTCCAGACACTCTTTTTGGAGCAACCTATATGGTCTTAGCTCCCGAACATAAACTCATAGAAGATTTAAAAGATAAGATCGAAAATTGGAAAGAGGTGAACACATATATTGTTCAGGCAAAAAATAAATCTGACATGGAAAGAACCGAACTCGCTAAAGAAAAAACAGGCGTTGAGTTAAAAGGTATTAAGTCCATAAACCCCGTTAATGGAAAAGAAATTCCAATATGGATTTCTGATTATGTTTTGGCCTCTTATGGAACGGGTGCAATTATGGCTGTGCCTGCTCATGATGAAAGAGATTGGGAGTTTGCTAAAAAATTCGGTTTGGAAATTATCGATGTAATAATGCCGGTTGAAGGTGAAAAGCATGAGAATGAAGAAACTCGAAAAAGTATTTCTGCTGTGGTTCAGAGAAAAAGAGACGGTAAATTTTTATTTGTAAACTGGAAAAAATTCGGTTGGACGGCTCCAGTGATAGGCGGCATTGATGATGGTGAAACGCCAGAGCAGGCCGCTGAGAGAGAAGTTTTAGAGGAGACCGGATATAGGGTTAAGGTGAAGGAAAAAATCGGCGGAGAAATTGAAATGCATTTTTTTGCAGACAACAAAAATGTTTGGCGCGAGAGATTTGATCAGCCGGTTCTTTTGGAGTTGATTGATGAAAACCCAGAACAAATCAACCAAGAAGAAAGTGATAAATTAGAAACGGTTTGGTTGTCGGAAAAAGAAGCGATTGAAAAAAATACTTACGACTATAATATCATAGGGTTAAAAAGATATCTAAAAGGTAACTATGCGTTTACTGATATTGAAAGTGGCAAGATGATTAACTCTGATTTTTCAATTTCAGACGATCAATATAATAAAACTTTAGGATTATTAAATGAGTTAAATAAAATTAAGGTAGAAGCAGACAAAAAAAAGGTTAAATTTTGGCTTTTGGGGAGTCTGGGTTGCGCATTTTATATTGGATTAATATATCGCGAATTTCATGATCTTGACTTAATTATTAAAACGGAAGAGGACAAAGAAAAACTTATTGGAATTCTACATCTATTGGGCTATAAAAAAATTGGTGAAAGAATTTTAGATACTGATCTGGTTATTGAAACCTTTGAAAATAGCAAAGGAATAAAGATCGACCTAGGTATAAATAAATATCGTTTTGGATTAACTGACTTAGATTTTAGTGAAAAAGAACTGGCTTTAAACGGAGTTAATATATTAGTTATATCAAAAAAATATATTTTAAATTTCAAAAAAAATAGAGATGGCGTTAATGATGCGATGGATATTAAATATTTAAATAATGAGATTGACTTAAAATTTTTAAACGGCCTTAAGCCATCTGAGGCTATTGGTAAAATGACTGCTTGGCTGGAAGAAAATGGCCATGGCAAAAAAGCTGTTAATTATAAATTACGCGATTGGGTTTTTTCAAGACAAAGATATTGGGGAGAGCCGATTCCAATAATTGAATGTGAAAAATGCGGATTCGTGCCACTAGAAGAAAAAGATCTGCCTTTGGAATTGCCGGAGATAAAAGAATTTCAGGCCAGTGAAGACGGTCAGTCGCCATTAGCAAAATTAGATAGTTGGGTAAATGTAAAATGTCCCAAATGCGGAGGCTCGGCAAAAAGAGAAACAGACACTATGCCTCAGTGGGCAGGATCCTCATGGTATTTTTTAAGATATATAGATCCAAATAATAACAAAAAATTAGCTGATAGAAAAAAGTTGGATTACTGGACGCCGGTTGATTGGTACAATGGTGGAATGGAACATACAACCTTGCATTTGTTGTATTCCAGATTCTGGCACAAGTTTTTATTTGATATTGGAATCGCGCCGACTTCAGAGCCCTATGCAAAAAGAACGTCCCAAGGCATGATTTTGGGCGAGAGCGGTGAAAAAATGTCAAAATCCAAAGGCAATGTAGTTAATCCTGATGAGGTTGTAAAGGAATACGGCGCAGACACCCTAAGGATCTATGAAATGTTCATGGGACCATTTGATCAGACAATACCTTGGGATACAAAAGGAGTTGTTGGTGTTAAGAGATTTTTGGAAAAAGTTTGGAATATTTTTGAATTTGCAAATAATAAAGATGATGATGCCAGTCTTATTATTTTACTCAATAAGACAATAAAGAAGGTTGGTGAAGATATTGAAGCGATGAGATTTAATACGGCGATTTCCGCAATGATGATTTTGATAAATAAAATGGCGTCTTTGGCTGTCATTCCTGCGGAAGCAGGAATCTCGTCGCATAAACATGAGATCCCAGATCGGGTCTGGGATGACAAGAAAAAAAATAGCTTTGAAAATTTATTAAAAATCTTGTCACCATTTGCGCCACATATGGCAGAAGAACTTTGGAACAAATTGGGAAATAAAAAAAGTATATTTAAAGAAGCTTGGCCGGTTTATGACGAAAGTAAAATACAGGATGAGCGGGTAGAGGTCGTGGTTCAGATAAATGGCAAAGTTAGAGCGAAGCTAAGTTTGCCGACTGGAATTTCAGAAGCTGAGGCTGTACAGTTGGCCAAGGAAAATACAAACATTGCTAAATACTTGGAAAATATAGAGATAAAAAAGACAATTTTTGTTCCCAATAGGTTAATTAGCTTCGTAATTTAATTTATCTAAAATAGCTATAATTTGAATACTTCACACACGTGTGAAGTATTCATTGTTTTTAGCCGGTTTTTGGTAGGATTGTTCTATGGGGGGCGGCTTTTTTTATTGCTATAATTTTGTTATAATTTATTAATGAAAACGGTAATTTGTGACAATTTATGGCAGGAGAAATGGGATGAGTTCCTTTTGCAAAATTCGCCTAACGGCGGTTTTTTGCAATCTTGGGCGTGGGGAGAATTCCAAAATGAATTGGGCAAAAAGATTTATAGGATCGCTGTAATAGATGATTCTGAAAATATAAAAATTCTCTCACAATTAATAACTTATAATTTACCATTCGGCAAGAAATATTTTTATGTCCCACGAGGGCCGGTTGCGCAAGATGTAGCCTCGCAGGAATTTAAGATTTTAATAAAAGAAATAAAAAGAATCGCTTTTAAAAAAGGCGCGATTTTTGTCAGGATTGATCCGCCATTATTAGATGGTCAGGAAACAAAAAATATTTTAAAAAATTTGGGATTAAATTTTGTTGGAGAAGTTGAACCGAAAAGCACTTTGATACTTAATTTAAAAAATAATGACAATGAAATTTTAGCTGGGTTCAAATCCAAAACCCGTTATAATATTAAAGTAGCGCAAAAAAATAATATAACAATAGAAGAGGGCAAGGAGTATTTTGAAGATTTTTGGAATTTGATGCAAAAAACTGCTAAGCGTGACAAAATCAAAATTCATTCAAAAAAACATTATCAAAAAATGGTTGATATTCTGTCAAAAGAAAAAATATTGAAATTAATGGTGGCAAAATTCGAGGACAAAGTCATCGCCGCAAATTTAAATATTATTTTTGGCAAGTGGTGCGTATATCTCCATGGCTCTTCGGATTACGATTTTAGGGATAAGATGGCAACCTATCTTTTGCAGTGGGAATCTATTCTTCTGGCAAAATCAAGATGGTGCGATTATTATGATTTTGGCGGAGCAAGCGAAACTAAATGGGCGGGGATAACTAGATTTAAAAGAGGATTTGTGCCTGAAGGAGAATTTACTGTTCACATTGGCGCCTTTGATATTCCTATAAATGGGTTTTGGTATTTAATGTATAAAATTTTAAAAAGAAAAAGATTTAAATAATTATGCACGGAAAAATAGAAGGAATTGTAAGTTCGTTTATTCCCAGTCACATGAGAAGGCAAGTCAGGGAGTTATTCGCTTCGACAATTATTTTGAATTTTGCAATGGCAATGGTAACTATTTTTGAGCCGATTTTTTTATTTTTATTTTTTTCAGAAAAATTTAACATTACAACGTCGCTTTCTTATGTGTTGATTTTTTACTTAGCGGTTTACATTCCTTATTTGTTTTGTGTTTCATTCGGAGCGGGGTTTGCAAAGAAATTTGGTTATGAATATGGCATTACGCTGGGGACAATTTTTGCTGCACTTTTTTATTTTGCATTATTTGCCATGAATACCAGTGTTTGGTTTATTTTACCGGCAGTTATAATTGATATATTATGGAAAATATTTTATTGGCCCGCATACCATGCTAATTTTGCAAAGTTTTCCGTTGATGGAGAGCAGGGCAGGGAAATTGGGAATATGGTTGTTTTTGAGGCATTAGTTTATGTGATTGGTCCTATTATTGGTGGATTGGTTGTAAAATTTATGGGTTTTAAGGCACTGTTTATTCTGTCGGCGATTATTATGATACTTTCAAATGTACCAATGCTTTTAACAAAAGAAAAGGAAATTTCGGGCACTTTTTCATATAAAGATGCTTTTAAAAGATTATTTGCAAAAAAGAATCTTAAAAGAACAATTTCTATTTTAGGTTATGGCGAAGAATTAATAGTTTTGGTAATTTGGCCGATATTTATGTTTGTCGTTGTCAAAGATTTCTTGGAGCTCGGTGTTATAACGGCAATTGCCACTTTTATTACAACCGCCATGTTTTTGTATATTGGAAAATTGGCAGATAAATCTAACCCCAATTATGTTTTAAGATTTGGGGCAGTCTTATATTTTTTTGGCTGGATTTTTAGGATATTTGCAAAAGGAATTTGGGGGGTTTTTGCAATTGATACATATTCTCGAATAACTAAGCAATCAGTAGCCGTGCCAATGCTTGCACAAATCTATAAAAAAGCGCGTCATACTTCAGTAATGGAAGGGGTTGTTTATTTTGAAATGGCGCTGGTTGTAGGTAAAATTATCGCAATTGTTTTGTCTTTGATTTTGATAATGATTTTTGGCGCCTCATGGAATGCGATATTTATTTTAGGCGGGCTCATGAGTTTATTATATATCTTTTTTAAAATATGAATTTAACAAAAATAAAGGAAGTTTGCGCAAAAGCAGGGATTGTTCCATCAAAAATCCTGGGACAGAATTTTTTAGTTGATGAAAATGTTGTTAATAAGATTATTTCTGAGGCTAATATTGAAAACACAGAAACAATTTTGGAGGTTGGTCCGGGCGTTGGCGTGCTAACTGGTGAAATTTTAAAACGAGCTCAAAAAGTCATAGCCGTAGAGCTTGATATAAAAGTCTTGAATTTTTTAAGGGCAGAATTTTTTAATGAAAAAAACTTGCAATTGGTAGAGAAAAATATTTTAAAAGCTAATCGTCTAGAGTTGGGTTTTGAAAATTTCAGATACAAAATTATTTCCAATTTGCCGTATAATATTACTTCAAAATTTTTGCGTTTATTTTTAGAGCAAGAGCCAAGGCCTTATGAAATGATTTTGATGGTTCAAAAAGAAGTGGCTCAGAGGATAGTTGCTAAAGTGGGGGAGATGAGCCTGCTATCATTGTCTTGCCAGTTTTACGCCGAGCCGGAATTATTGTTTATTGTAAATAAAAAGAGTTTTTGGCCGGAACCAAAAATCGATTCAGCAGTAATCAGGCTCAAATTGAAAGAAAATGTTGATAAAAACCAGGCTGAAGGAATGTTTAGGGTAGCAAGAATGGGTTTTTCATCAAGACGAAAACAACTTCACAATAATTTGTCCGCAGGCCTTAAAATTACCAGCGAGGAGGCAAAAACAGTTATAAAGAGCTTAGGCTTTGATGAAAAAATTAGGGCGCAGGATTTAAGCGTCAAAAATTGGATTGGGCTGGCGGAAGCATTAAAGCATTAGATCAATTACTTCTTTTTTATAATCACTTTGTGTTCTAATATATAGTTGTTTTTTATTTTTTGTGATATAATTTAAGTAAATTATTTATCCACAACTCATGGAAGGTGGCAGTCCAAAAAGGTTTAATAGTTCTTCTGAATTTGATCCAAAAACATACGATGAATTAAATCATAATGATGGCTCCGGCAATGAGAAAAGATCAAAAAAAGAAAAAATAAATACAATCGCAATCGTTTTGGTCGGCATCTTGGCGGTTTTTTTGGGTTTTTATGAGGTGGTAAACGGAATTTCCAATCCGTTTTTTTTTATAAAAGACGATATTTCCAATTCAAATGCAAGCACCTCCCTTGTTGCAACTGATTTAAATAATACTGACACAGATAGCGACGGTATTTCAGATTACAATGAAATTTATATTTATAAGACAAGCCCATATTTGGAAGATAGTGATGGCGATGGAATTAAAGATAATGATGAAATAAAAAATGGCACTGATGCCAATTGTCCTCAGGGCCAGAAATGTGCGGGGCTTTTTAACATTGGCAGTTCTACCAGCAGTACAGTACCGGTTTTTAGCGCCCTGCCCGATTCTGCTTCTAAATCTATTGATCCTGCGACTTTGAGGCAACTTTTAATCAGTGGCGGTATGAGTTTGGAGGATGTAAATGCCCTAACTGATAATGAAATTTTGCAATTATACCAGCAGTCAATGTCAGATGAAACACTTACCCCCGATCAGCTTTCGAGCATGGTTGGAGACGGTGCTAGCTCAACTGAGGGTTATATGGTTCCATCTACTATTGATATATCCGGATTGCAGATTAAAACCCTAGATGATTTAAAAAAATTGTCAGGAGCTCAAATAAAGGCTCTGATGATAAAAAATGGCGCTTCCGAGGAAATGCTTAATCAGATTTCCGAAGATGAAATAAAACAATTGTTGTTGGAAAAATTGTCCGCCAGTCAGTAGATATATAGACATATGAAGTATAAATTTGGAACAAATTTAAAAATATTTAAAATACTTTTACTTATTTCTTTGGTTTTTATTGTTCTTGGTTTTTCTTCCATGACTCAAGCCGGTATAGGCAGTACACCAGAAGAGGAAGCACAAACAAAAGCTCATGAAAAAAGTGATATGGATGCTCAAATGGAAGTTGCTAAATGCAAGGAAATTGAGGTACCTATCTGCGACATGTTTGATTGTACTGAAGCTGTCAGGGCGATTACCAATTTGAAAAAGTGCATGGAAGAATCCGAAAAGCAAAATACAGAAATTATAAACGAACAGGCTTGGAAAAGGCTTAAATCTGAAGTTGATCGGGATGAGCTAAAAATAAGGAAAAGAGAAGCCATTGCCGGCGCCTTCAAATCTTCTTTAAGCATTTTTTCCAAAACTTTGGCCAGGGATACTGCCACCTGGATTGCATCGGGCGGTAAGGGACAAAAGCCATTATTTATTACAGAGGGTTGGGGAGCGTATTTACAGGATACGGCTGATAAGGCCTTGGGCGATTTTTTGGATCAAATCGGGCAGATGTATGGACAAGATTTATGTCGCCCCTCATTAAATGTCAGGCTTGTTATTGAAGCCAGTATTAAGGATGGCGGTCGAGTGCCTCAGGTTAGGTGTTCATTCTCTACCATGATGACAAATTGGAATTCGGCAGTTAAAAGGGCGGATTTTTCTATTCAATATACTAATTCTTTTCAGGCTGGAGAAAATGATATTTCCACGTATCTGCTGTTGGGCGATAAAAAACTGACTTATGTTAATGACAAAATTAAAGCTGCCGAGGACGAAGCGGCGGCTAATAACGGATTTAAGGACTTGAAAGATTTGGCCGGAAAGGTACTGACCCCTGGAACAACTGTTAGGGAAATGCTTCATGTTTCTCCAAATGTAGATCCGGGCGAGGCCCAAAAGAAAGACAGTATATGGACGGCAACTAAGTGGGACTTTATCGAGACATTTATAAATACGTTAATGTCTCAATTGTTGAAAAATTTGCAAAGTGGATTATTTTCAGATAAGGGTAATGATTCCGGTGGTGGAGGTTTTGCGTTGCCGGATTTATCCGGTTTGCTAAATCCATTGGCGTCTCCATATTCGGAAGGCGCAACGCAGGCAGAGCAGAGATTTTCCAAACTTCAGGATTATACATTTAAGGAGGTTGGCGCATTTGATGTTTTAACCAAATTATCGCAATGTTCTGATGAAAATCAATCAAATCCCGCCGCTACTGAGTGTGTTATTGACCAAAAACTACTTTCTGCAATCAAGGACAAAAAACAGCTCTACCAGATTTTAGATGGATCCGGCGGTTCATCCGGGAATCTTGGCATTGGATCAAGGCTGTTTGCTCCTGCTTTGGGTGCAACAGGTAATTTGGAAAATGAAATTCCTTTGAGGTCGATTATTATACTTAGAAAATATCGAATTGTTCCTGTGGGCTGGGAAATTGCAGCCAGGATTGCAAATTCTGAACAAAAAAATTATACACTAAAGGATATTGCAGGAAAATATGACGATCCTTCAGATTTAGATAAAAGATTCAAGGGCTTGGTTGATCCTTACTGGACGCTTAAGGTTCCGGATGTCTACTGCAGGAGACAAGGTTATGGCGGTCATAATACGATGAGAGATTCCCAAAGTGGTGCTATTAATAGAAGTGACTATTGCGCAGACGAACAGCAATGTTTGCAACAGGATATTGACGGCAATTGCCAATCTTATGGCTATTGCACGGAAGAAAGAAAGATTTGGACATTTGATAAAGCCTGTGAGCCAAAATACAATACTTGCCAATCATTTGCAGATTCAAGCGGTAAAAACCAATCATATCTAATGGATACGCTTGATTTTAGAAATTGTACTTCACAAAATGCCGGTTGCAGATGGTATAGCATGTTGCTTGATCCAATCAATAATATTTGGAGGCATCAAGCGCCAAATATTATTACAAAATTAACAAATACGGATAATCCTTTGACCGCTGTTAATTCTTCGGTTTTAAAGTGGCATCAAATCAGTACTGACGGTTTGGTAAAAATGGCACAGCCATGTTCCTCTGGTGCCTGCGATGGTACAGCTGCAACAAATTGTTTATATAACTCTTCTACTGAAAAGTGTACTTTTATTGGCGGTAATTGCACCACTACGCCCGGTTCTTCCGGCTGTTTTGTCGAGCAATGCTTGGATTCAAATAATATCTTTAGTTCTAAAAATGGCAATATGGAACAGGCCACTGCCCATGATTGGATTCCAGCTGATTGGAATTTTGATAATGCTTCCTTTGATAATATTAACCGATTTTATCGAGTGGCAAATGAAGGAGTAAATAAATCTCATGCGCTTAGAATCATTGCCAATAATGCGCCGGTTGTCACTGAAGATTCAAGTTTTTGGATTAAGGCCGACAATCTAAAGATTGAGCCTAATAAAAATTACCAACTGAAATTTCAGGCTAGGGGAAATTATTTTTCAGGTGGATACGCTGCAAATGGCCAGCTTAACAGCGGCGCCATAGTTATTTCAGTAATAAGGGGTGAAGAAAAAGAAGAGTTTGCGCCTTATTCTTTTAGCTCTGACTGGAATGATTTTACTTGGCAGTTTAATGCCGGCAATTATTCTTCGACTACGATAAAAATAAGCGTTAAGGCCGGTACTACCGCCGATGTTTATCTTGATGATTTTGAACTTAAAAAGGTTAAAGAGGATTGCGGTAATAATAGTATTTGGATAAATAATGCTACTGATACTTCCAGCACCCTGGCAACTTTTAACGAAATATATCTCACTAAGCAGGCTCAAACCTGTACGAGTGTTGATGAAGGCTGTTCTCAGTTTATTAGGCTCAAAGAAAACTTGGGTACAAATTTAATTCCTAATAATGCCGGGTTTGAAAACGGGCTTGACGGCTGGACAACATCAGCGGGATGTACTTTTGAAAAAAGCAGCTTTAGATCGCACAGCGGAACTTATTCTTTAAAGATGGTTGGCACAGATTGTAATCTTGCTCAGACTCTAGCTATTGGCAAAGATGCAAAAGATCTGACAATTTTAGAAAAAGGCAAAAAATATATTTTATCTGCTTGGGTAAATTCTATTAACAATGCTGGCGATGCTTATAGAATATCCATTTTGGACGGAGATTCTGTAATAGCATCATCAACCAGTTATTATACGGATTCAGATGTCAATAATTGGAAATTAATTAGTGTACCGTTTTCAAGTTATATTAGTTTGATTAATCCTAAGGTATCAATTAGCATATCTAGTGCCGACGGAATCTCCAAGGAAGTTTACTTTGACGATCTCAAATTAGAAGAGGTTCGTTATAATGTAAAAGATCCGACAAGTTATTCTCCATTGGTGCCATCTCAGATGCCTTATCAGCAATTAGCCTATCTTAAAAAAGCCCCTGACTATTTGAATTGCTATCGAGGACCGGATGGAATCTGGGCAACTAGCACTAATTTGACAAATATATTATCTAATCAGAGTGGTTCTTGCGCAAAATTTGCGCCGGTTTGTACGGCCGATGAGGTTGGATGTGATATTTATAAGCCGACCAACGGTGATCCGAATGTTCCCGGAGTTGCTGAAACTGCGGATATTTGCCCGTCGGAATGTAGCGGCTATCAGGTCTATAAGCAAGAAAAAACAGAATTTGTTTCTTCAAAATTTGTTCAATTTATAGCAAATAAAACCCCAAAATATTGTTCAGCGAGTTTGGCTGGTTGCGATGAATTTACCAACCTGGATGAAGTGGGTAGGGGCGCAGAGCAAAAAACAAATTTTGTACATATTAAGGCTTGCCAAAAACCGTCAATTGATGATGGCGCTTATTATACTTGGGAAGGGCAGGAAACAACTGGTTATCAATTACGGCTCTATAAATTAAAGAAAACCAACACCAGCACTGGTGCGCCTTGCACAAATTTGACTTACCCAACATCCACCGGAGCGACTGGACAAGGAGTTTGCCATGATGAATTAGATAACTCGGGAATTTGTACAAAAGAAGATATGGCTTCAAATCCCGATTGCCGTCAGTTCTATGATGCCGGGGGTAATATCACATATCGTTTGCTTTCTAAAACTATTTCTGTTTCCGACAATTGCCATCCTTATCGTCGCACTAAAAAAGAGCTTGGCAATGATAGCGCCTATAAAAATTGCGTTGATTCTCACGGTTGGTGGAGCAATGGCAATGAATGCGTCTATATGGCAAATCCAAGCGAGAGCTTGACTTGTTCTGCCGGTGCTGTCGGCTGCCGTGCATACACTGGAAATTATGGCAATAATATTAGAAATGTTTTTTCTGTGAGTGATTTTGCCAATAATGATTTACAGGGCTGGCTTGATAATTTAAAAACAGCGTCGGCGGTAACTACAAGTCCGGAATCAACATATCAGGGAGGAATTTCCTTAACCAACTTAGGTACTAACACCATCCAAAAAAACGTACTAATCTATCAAAATAAAACTTATATGCTTAGCTTCTGGGCTAAGTCCAACGGAAATAATTTTAAATTTGAATCAATAAAATTTAGCGGTGCAAGCAGTCCGACAGATAATTTTTCTATTCCGTCGACAAAGGACGGAGATTTAGCTCAGGCCAGGATTGATGTAACTAATGAGTGGAAATATTATGAGGTTGGGCCGGTTTTTGTCACTTGGAGTCCGGCGACCGATGGAGAATATTTGCAGTTCAATCTGCCAAGCGGGCAAAAGGTATTTTTGGATAATATTCTTTTAAAAGAAGTAAGGGACAGTGTTTATTTGGTTGAAAATTCATGGTTTACTCCGATTTCTTGCGATAATGATATAAATGATTCTCAGGGACAAGATGCTTATACCAGATCAATCGGCGTTGCTTCACCGACAGGAATTTGCGTTGACCAAAGCACTAATTCTCAGACCCATAGATGTGTTCCCGGACAGATGCTTGGGTGTAAGGCCTATACTACAAACAATAATCAGCTGGCATATTTGAAATCTTTTGCCAGGCTTTGCAGGAGCGAGGCTGCGGGATGTGAAAAACTTCTCTATACTTCTAATTATGATAATTATCAGGGCGGTATCTTTAATGATCCTGCTGTCGGTGATTCAGAAGAGGATAAGATTATTGTTCCCGCCTATGAGCCGGTGTATTTGGTAAATAATTCTAAATATTCTTGCAAAGCTGAAAATAAGGGCTGTATGGCATTGGGTTTGCCTAATTTAAATCGGTTTGATGAGGTTATCGGTTATAGTACAATGTATGTCAAAAATAATCCTGATCGATATGCGACCGATCTGTGTAAATTAAATGAAGTTTGGTGTGATCAGTTTGCCGGTTCCAATTCACTGTTCTATTTTAAAAATCCAAGAAATAAACTATGTGAATTTAGATCGGGCGCGGGAGTAGAAGCCGGCTGGTATATTCAAGGTACGGACGAAATTTGCCAGGTTACTCCGGATCAGACTTTCGGCACAGGATATGAGGCGTTACGAAACAAGCTCCAGCCGATTGGTCCTTATAGCAATATTACCGGGGCCATTACCAGCACAGACACGCTTTTTAATAAGGCAACTTATTCTGGCTGGGTTGGCACTTGTCCGTCAACTAAAAGTGGATGTACGGAATACGTTGATCCGATAAGGGATATTTATCCTAATTTAAATTACAAAAGCGAAGATAAAATTTCGTTAGATCCGAATTATTTATATTCAACAAATAAGATTGATAAAATTCAGCCCGGCGACATTCGGCCGTGTAAGATTTTCTATCCTCTAGGAACGACATCAAATACATTTTACGTTAAGGCGCCTCTTTATAGTGATGTTAACTGTAATATTTCTCTTCTTGATAGTTCTACGGTAGTTACTCGGGCTGGTGTTTATTATGCTATCAATAGCGAAACTGATCGTTCAAGTTGCGGGGGGGTAGCTGATTACAAAACAGGATGCGTGCTATTTAATGAGAGGAGCAGTATGAATTATTCCTATACGACAAATTCGCCTAGCGCACTGCTCACGGAGCGGAATAAATATTTAAATTTCAGCTCGCAAAATACCTATAGAAATTATATTCTGCAAAGACAGGAGCCGATAAAGCCCAATACTGAAAATCCAAAGGATTCTAATGTGTTGTTAAAGGTTTTGCCGGATAGAACTTGTAAGGATTGGCTTTACTGTACGATGTATCAGAAAAAGGATGACGCCTCAAATAATAAGAATTCAACATTTCAAAATAGCGATACTTGTCTCGGTTTTGACGTTTGTGAAAAGATGGATTATGACACTGGAATGTGCGATTATTTTCCTGAGACAGAAAAGGCTATAATCTCAACATCTTCCTCAAATTTTAATTATCTAACCGGTTATTCGGTTCCTGGATATCTGCCCATGGATAAAATGGATGAAATAGGGCAAACGGCTTCTCTGGTAAATGGCAATTTTGAATCCGTATATGCTGATTCATCGGATTTGCCGGTTGGCTGGACATTGGCAGACAATGAACGTGCCGGAGGATGGAGCAAGGATAAATTTATGGCTGGCTCAGCCCCAAAGGATCGTGAAGAGGGGGCAAGTTATTTGCAACTGTATTCCGATCACCGCGCCATGTCAGAGATAATTAGCGTAGATAGGGAAAGTGGGCAGGATTATATAATTTCCGGCTGGATTAATACGTTAGATGTCCATCCGACGACGACGCGAGCAGAGATTTTGGTACAGGAATTAAATGGTAATAATACGCCCTTGCCAAGCGACTGTACTGTTGATATATGCTCTTCAATAACTTTAAACATTAATGGTAATGCAAGCCCTTATTGGACAAGTTATTCACGGCTTCGACTGGAGTCAGGCAGGCCTTGGACTCATGTGACATTAGAGATACCTGCCGGTTCTCTTAATCCGGGAACAAAAAGATTAAGAATTATGCTTGTTAATTATTCGGATCGCAAGGAAAGCGATGGGTCGACAACTTGTGGTCTGGAATGGAATAAGTTTACGGAAAAAGATTGCAATGTGGCCGGCTATTCGCTTTTTGATGATATGGAAATCAAACCAGTGCTCAATGTTTATGGAACTGGAAGAGATTATCTAAATCGTTCTTGCCGTCTTTTCCCGGATCAAAGCTCGCTGTCTTGCAAATACCAAAAAGATAATAGGCTTTTTTATGGGTGGTTTGGCTATTGCATTTCTCGGGATCCTAAAAATCCGGATGTTTGTTTGCAATGGTGGCCGGTTGACCAAATTCAAGGTGAAACAGTTGATGAGGTAAATGAGTATACCGGGACTCGTCCGCTTTACCAATGCTTATCCGCAGATATTGAAGGCCAAATGCAATATGGGAGCGTTGATGTGGACTTAGGTGATATTATTGGCTCAGATATTAATAGCGGTACCTTGACCATGGGACAAGCTAAAACTTATCCCTTGCCAACTGATAGGGTAGTAATGGGCGCGTGCGTAGTTGGTGTTGAGGGTGGCAGTTCAGCCGGCTCTTTAAGTAAGGTTACTTATACAACAATAAGTGGAAAAAAATACGGTGGAGCTGTGGCCATTCATATTCCAATTCCTGAGACTCCACTTTATGTTGATATTAGTTGTGCCTTTTATAATAAAATGAGTGCTATAGAAATAATTAAAAATTCTGCAGACGCTTTGATTAATGGTCTTTTTGGTGGAATTATGGATATCTTCTCCAGTTTTTTGCCCGAGGGTGAGGAAGGAACAAACCCATTGCAAACTTTTATAGAGAATCAGCCTATTGCGGAAGGTTCAACGGATACAGTAGGTAGTACAATGGCACAACAAGCAGGCAAACTCGCTTGCTTAATTGGAATTTGTGGTCTTGATGAGCCAATTAAGGAAATTAGCTGGGGATGCCTTGCTCCTGATGGCGGAAATATGATGTGTGAGAGTGTTCCGTTGTCTGTGAGTTATTATTATTTTGATCATGTTACCGTGCCGTGTAAAGATATGATAATGACAGTCAATTCAGACGGCGTAAACAAGGGCCTAGCTACCAGAATTTCTGATATTGGACGAGGCAATGCTTATAGACTTTTAGTTGATAAGGACTATTTCGCCGCTGAAAAGAAAGATCCCGGCTATTATCAATATTTGACCGTAGCGAAGCCATTTGGATCATTCTTGTCGCTTCCAGGTGCTCCGGAGGATTGGGATGGGTCCGGCCGCGGGGGCAGACAGCCATTAGAGCTTTCAGAATTTGATTTTCCCAATAGGGTTATGCCATCTTATTTTGGAACTAGTTATAATTTTAAGGATAAAATAGATGAGTCAATAAAACGCTTAGTTGGACAATGTTCAGTCAGTAGAAATATTTGCATGAACCCCACTTACCTGGAAAATTGGAGGGTGCCGGCTTGTCCTTTGCCTGAAGAAAAGTGCAAATTATTAAGTGATGTTGGAAGAGACTTGCCCCCATCTTCGGGTGATTCAAAAAGTTCCATTCAGGCGATAAAAAATATTTTTGCCGAAAGCTTCAATTCCTGGGTTTGGGAAACTGATGCCGATGGTTATGGATATTATGAAGAAACAATTACGCCAACTGACGGGGAAAATCGTATTTGGACATTGCCTCAGGTGCAATGCATAAATAACAGCCGTACAGCTAATGAGACAGTGGCCAGCACCCCGCCCATAAATAATTTGTCATTCGGATATTGTTATGTTTTGCCAGGCATTGATAAAAATAAAATTAAGATTAACGATAAATTAGTAGATGACAGTACTTTAGTAACGAGCAACAGTTCTGTGAGGCTGACATTTAATGCTTTTGTTGATCCTGATCAGTTGCCGATAAAATCATACGCCGTTGAGTGGGGTGATGGCAAAACCACATCGATTTCCGGTGTCAGTCTGAGATCAAGGGCAAATTTGGATTATCCGTTTGCACTATATCATATTTATGATTATGCAAAGCTTGAAAACTTTCCTTCCGCATCGTGTGACTATGTGACCAATGAATGTACGGCTGAAATAAAAATTTATCTAAGAGATAATTGGGAAAAAACAGTTACTACAAGTTTTAAAATAAAAATAAAACCACAGTAAATGATTCGGGTAATAAATGCAGAAAATCTCTTTGTGATGTATTATTAATAGTAGAGATAAAAGTTGATTTTTAAATAATATTTTTTGTAAGGTATTTAAGTATGTTTGAGAAAAATAAAAAATTTGTTTTGATTGGACTAATTGCAATTGTTTTTGCTGGATTTTTGTTTGGTAATACTGCTTCGGCCGCAGACTCTAACTTTTTTTCTACTTTAACTCCAGACCAGCAAGCAGCTATAATGCATAATTGGAAGGATCCTGATCCGGATAAATACAGCTTAATTGCATCTGTTATTATGGATGGACTTGTGGCTCAAAATTTGCTTCCTGCTGGCGTCGACACTCAAATTATTCATGGTCAAATACAAAATATATTAGGAGTTAATGGTGTCGGCGATCCCGATAAGACAGACGCACAATTATATGCCATAATAGGTGGCGCTGCTGAAGTCGGAAGAACTCAAGGGTCGCTTCGTGTAGCCCTTAATAATGCAAATTTAAATCCTACATCGGCAGCAGCTCAAGCGGCTACACAAAAAGCTATAGCCGCTTCAAATAAAGCTCTTGATGATGCAACGCCACATACTGCTAGTATTTTAGAAATTATTCAAAATGTTCTGGGCTGGCTTATATACCTTATTTTTGCGGCTTTAAGTTGGATTATTACTCAATTGGTTTGGGTGATGTTAAATGTTATGACTTATCCTATTAATATTACTGATCCTAATTCGGCCGTAGTCAAGGGGTGGGTTATTGTCAGAAATTTATGCAATAATTTTTTTATTGTTCTCATGATGGTTATTGCCATAGGAACAATTTTTAGACTACCGAATTATAGCAAAAATCTCTTACCAAAAATTTTATTAGCCGCCATTTTGGTTAATTTTTCCAAAATGATAGTCGGCATTGGCATAGATATTTCACAAGTTATAATGCTGTCTTTTGCCAGCGCATTTGCAACTGTTGATGGAGGAAATATCGTTTTATCGGCAATAGGTTTGCCGAGTTTAGCAAAAATAGCCGACGCTCAGGCCGGATTTACAAATGGTGGCGCAGGTACGTTTGCATATCAAGCAAATGTAATAATGAAAGATAATGGTGGTTTCAGTTTTATAAATATATTAACGGCGTTAGTTTATGCAATAATTGTGGCGGTTATTGTGCTTATTGTGATTGCGGCCATTACTGCCATACTAGTTGCCAGAATAATTGCTTTGTTATTTTTGACAATTCTTTCACCAATATATTTTTTTGGGGTTTCTTTTCCGGCTGGCAAAAGCAAGGCCAGTGAATGGTTGTCAAATTATACTAAATATTTATTTATAGGGCCAACTCTGCTATTCTTTCTTTGGTTGTCTTTTATGATGATGGGCTATAATCAAGAGCAAACTATTGCAAATCAGAGAGCAAGTGTACAGGGCTATACGCAAAATGGACAGGCGACGGGAGATATACGGGGAAAGGATCCATTAAGCACGCAGATATCGGCGGCATCTGCTACCCCGACAGCTGGAGTTGGGGCAACTGAATTACAGCAACTGTCTGAGGCCATGAGTATTCCCGGAATGATCAATACGGCCATGGTAATCGGCATGCTTTGCATGTGCCTATTTGTTGCACAAAAAAGCGGAGTTGCCGGCTCTAGTTTTGCTAAAACGGGTTTTGATTGGATAAAAAAGCAAGGCAAGAGGCCTATGAACATGGGTAAAGCAATAGGCAAATGGGGACAAACAAAAGTGGATCGTGCGACTGGATTCAGAGCACTTAGACAAGGTGTTGGCGGTTATTTTGCTCAAAGGAAGAAAACCGCTGAGGATCTTGATAAAAGACGAGCCGGAATCGTTGCGGGAACGGTTGCTTTTGGTGTGGGAACAGCAGTTGGTGCTCCTGGTAAATATATTAAGAAAAAGTGGGACAAGCGTTTTGGTATAACTGATGACCAGGAAAAGATAGATAAATCAGCTGATAAGCTGAAGAGGTTGGACGCAGAGGGTTATATGAAAAAGATTAATGAAGCGAAAATCGGTGACGATCCACTGGAATCAATCAATGGATATATATTGCAAAGAAATGAAAATGGGTGGACTGCAACTGATGCAGCACACCCAGATAGGGTTGCTAGTAGATTGGAAAGGGATGACGTAGTTCGTTTATTGTCAGCCACTATTGATGATTCACATGTAAAAGACATAAAAGATAAAAAGTCGTTTACTGAGAGTGGAGTAACTTATCAGCACGATGAAGCACTTGGTTGGAGGGATTCGCATGGACGCGTTATTGGGGATGGTACTGATGTGGGCTTAAGACAAAGCTTAGATTTAAGTCGTGGTAGCAGACAAGCCGCTAATATAATGGCCCTAAATGGATTGGATCCAGAACAAAGAAAGGCAGCATTAAATGCATTGGATGGGCTCAACGACACCGATATAGGAAATCTTGAAACCGAGTTATCTAAAAAGAGGTGGAAACAAGCTGCAGTGGGTAAGGTTGTTAAGGGCGGTTTGGCTGTGGCTGGGGCCGCAACATCGCCTTGGACATTGCCGGCGATGGCTAGCGGAATGGGTGGTTTGGCTGCATTTATGGGAATACCAGGAGCAGCCTGGGCAGGTGGCGCAGCAGGAACAGCTTTAGGTACGTGGGGAGGTTTTTGGGCAGGTGGCGCAGCAGGCGCCGCGGCTGGAAGTGGTTTGGCGAATGTGTCAAAATGGGGTGATGCCGATAAAAAATTTGCCAGTAGTTTTAAAACAAATATTGCCGAGGAGATAAGGAAGGGATTTAAGGATTTGGACAATAAAGAATTAAAGGCTGTTTTGGATGACAAATCAGTAGACAGATTTAGCCGTATAGCCGCTGGTATGGAGGCGATTAGTAGGGGAATGTTGTCCAAAGAGCAGGCAAAATATGAGAAATCAGAAATTATTAGGCTTTCAAAAACTCTGCCTATCGCAGGAAGGGGTTATGGCAATGCTGATAAAAAGATCTCTGACAATCTCGATAAAGAGCTCACAAAAAATTATGTTGATTTATCAAAATTGTTTACAGATTTAAGTGATGTTACAAAGCGAGATGGTGCTATGAGTAAAATAAACGGCCAGATTGAAAGCGGCAAGTTAAAAATGGAAGATTTTGACCCAAAGTCCCTGTCCATTATGGGAAAGCAGTTTGCGGAAGCATTGGGTACCTCAAAATTTGGCAAGCAGTTTGAAAATTTGTCTAAAGCTCAACAGGATGCCATAAGAACCGATATAACAAATAGAGCAATAAACGGTCAAGCCGGAACGGAAGAAAGAAAGGTCTTATTAAAATTGGGAGATGCGATGACTGCGTTTCGTGGGGCTAATGTCGCAGACCGTAGGAGCGTTACAACAAGCTTAAGTGTTGATGATTTCAGGAAATTTATGCGGGAGGCAAGCGATGCTCAGGTAATGGAATTTAGGCGCGCTGTCAATAATAATGAAGAAAATTTACATAGATCAGTTATAGCTTCACGTAATAATGAGATTAGAAATATGAGAGAAACTGTATTGGAAAGAATTGTATAAATAAGGGCTAGCTAATATATATGGATAAAATTAAAAATTTAAAAATTAAGTTTAAGGATTTCGAAAAAGAAGTGGAGGTGTGGTTCACTTCTTCTGCTGTTGATGCATTTATACATAAGATTTCTGATTTATATCACGTTGATTATGATGGCCTGTGGGATATTGTTATTATGCTTATTGAAAATGATTTTTTTATTGGCTCAATAGAAAAAGATATTGCTAAAAAATTTAATGTTGATCAATATGCGGCTAATGATATTTCCAAAGATTTAATAGGTATGATTTTTTATCCTATTGCTCAATATATTAAAGAATTTTATGATATTGAGGCTGAATTAAAGTCTAGAAATTCTTCAGGTGGCGCTTATGCTGCCTATACTCAAAGATGCGCCCTGATTATTGATGGCGTGGCTCAAGAATATTTAATAAATCAAATTGAGATTTACCAAAAACAAGGTCTTCTACCGGAAGAAATTGATGAAATAAAGAGTATATTTAAAAATTCTTTAGTGGATCTTTTAAGGGTGCAAGCAAGTGAATCAATTGCAATTTTAAATGCGAATGTAATTTTTGTTTTGCATAATAAACACACCTTCAAAGAAGAGCTTTTGAGAATTATCCTTCAAAACCAAGAAATATTAACAACTCAACAATTTAAATTGGAGGGCAAAACGGTATCCGCTACAATCGAAAATTGGCTAAAAGATTTTACCATTAAAAACCCGGCAAATGCTTTGGATAATATTGCCATTTCTGATTATATGGTTAGCTCATCAAACACTTCACTGCTGAGCGAAAAAGAAAAAAAGTTGGTAAATAATTTGTTATTGTTATATAGAAATATAAAAGGATTTCCTCAATTTTTTGCCAAGATGCCAATTGAACAATGGCAAATTATTCCCATTGAGTTTAAAGAAGAAAAACAAGAGGCGCCCAAAATTATTGAAAAATCAGTCAAAGGTTTGCCGTTCACTAAGGAACAGATAAAAAACATGACAGCCTTTGAAAAAATGGTTGCAATGCAGGAATACGGGTTAGACGAAGAAGAGTGGGATAAGTTAATTTCATAACATGGATTCATTAATTAATAAGTTATCGCAACTTCCATTGCCGGTGAAGCAAAAATTGTCTTCGCCTGAATTTTTATCGGTATTTAATGAGCTGGATCAACGGTATAATGTTAAATCCGCTATTGCCTTTTTGGATTATGCGATGGGCTTTGTCAGTGAAGCTGATTTGCCGATTTATTTGTCAAATAAATTTAATGTAAATAACATAGCGGCAAAATATCTGGCTAATCAGTTTGCGGTTCTTCGAAATAAATTGCCTGAATTGGAAACTGTGGAAGTCCAAAGTCAGAAAGGACGTGTCTCGGGTCAGATTCAGGATGACAAAGAGAAGAAAGTTTCAGATCCAACCTATCCCAAATTGCAATCAGGAGTCCAAAATGATAAAGAGGAAGTCGTAACCGGTGGTAATTTGGCCAAAGGCCTTACCTTTGACGCGGAGGATGAGGAGGAAATCAATATTTATAAGCAAAAAGTAGAAAATTACCCGAGCAAGGATTATAATTTCGACAGTTTATCTGATATAATAATAAAAGAATCTGGAGCTAAAATTAAAGATGAAGTAATATTAAAGCGCCTTAAAAATTTAATAATTCTTTATTTAAAGGATATTCGTGATGAGATGGAGACTATGGACGCTCTCACCAAAAGTCAAAAGATTGGCGGCATGGAATTTGATCCTGCGGTTGCTAAAAATCTTATTCAAAAAATTAAAGAAAACAAGTTAAATGATAATTCAACTTCTGATCCAGGGCCAAAAATATTTTTTCCTCAAGCCGTCACGAAACAAAAAATATACAAATTTGGAGGCTGCCCCTGTTAAGATAAAAACATTGGCGGAAAAAATTGGAATAAACGCGTCAAGGCCATCGACGGAGAATGGTACTAGTCAGCCATCAAAAGAGCAGGCTGGCAACAGTCCTTTAGTCAATTTCAATGATGATTTTAAAAAGGTAGAAAAGACTATTAAGCAAGATATTGTTGGCGAGCCAATGCCTGCGATGTCTATTGAGTTGGAAAATGGATTGCCGGTTGTTAAAATGCTCGAAGATTTGATGGTTGCTCCGCACATGGTTGATCTAAAAACCGACAGGAAAGCTGATTCTTCAGGTATTAATCAAAAAAATCCGCAAAAAGAGATAGATTCAATTTTAAAGCAGGATGGGCTGGTAGAAAAAGCAAAGGACAAGGAGGTTAAGGTTGAAATTGAAAAAAAAGTGGAAGAACCTCTTC
>Ga0172379_10001624_pt1 | contig 43916 bp, 60 predicted proteins | sample GrowelOW334metaG_FD_119756 | JGI IMG/M metagenome (GOLD analysis project Ga0172379, IMG submission 119756) | Groundwater microbial communities from an aquifer near a municipal landfill in Southern Ontario, Canada - Groundwater well OW334 metaG | ecosystem: Environmental > Aquatic > Deep... | reverse complement strand
TCAGCCCCGGAAGCCCCGCCGGGCCAACCATCACCTGCACAATCCTGGGGAGGATGGGCATTGTCACGAGATTGTCACCCCGTAGTCCGCCACGGTCGAGACAGGGAACTCGTCGCTCGGGACGAAGGCGAGCTTGCATCGCCATCCCAACTCATCGGCCCCGCACTCTGCCCCCGTGTCCTCGGTGTCGAAGAGGAACAGCTCGCCGTCCGGGCGGTCATCGTGCTTGAGTTGCAGCAGCAGTGGGAAGTCGACAACGAGGCGAATCCCATCGCGGAGAAGCACGTCAGCCGCCGTCGAGATCGAGAGGTACCAGCCCGCCGAGCGCTCGTCCCATCGCAGGCGCAGGCGGAAGGTCTGCGACCCGAGGGGGATACTGTAGTCGTAGGTCGCCACGGTTGCGGCGGGCTCGTAGGGTTGAAGCCATCGCATCACATCACCCCCGCCAACTGCGCCAGTTTCAGGGCCGCCGTGGATTCCTGCTCCGCTGTCGCCGCAACGTCCGCCGCCCCTCCACCCGCGTCCGCCGCCTTCGCTGCATCGGCCTTCACGTCGACCCGGAGCAGCTCAGGGGGAATGGCCACGGTGAGGGGGACGGGCTGGAAGATGGTCTGTAGCTTCATTTCAATGGCGACCGCTTCCCCCGTGTCCGTGTCCCGCTTCTCGTCAACGCCAGCAATCACGGCGTCCTCTATCCACGTGGCCGTGACGAGGGTAAGTGGTTGCTTCGCCTCCGCGAGCAAGCGCAGCATGGCGGAGATGTCACTGAGGCGGGTGAAGCTCTCGTCAAGCGCATCAAGCGGGGTCGCGGTGCATTTGCCTGACACCGTGTATTCGACGGGGTTGAAGGTCCCGAAGTCCGAGACATTCGCCCCGAGCTCGATGGGGTACTTCGTCCAATCGACCGAGAGCTTCCTTCCCTCGGATAGCTCGCAATCGAACTGGAACGCGGGGGAGGCGAAGTCGAAGCTGGCAAACGGGAGGAGGAAGATGCTCATGCAAGCTCCACATAGTCAGCGAGCGTCGAAGCCATTTCCTCAGCCAGGGCGACCTTGACCGCGACGGCGATGCGGTTCGCAAGCTCGACGGGATCCGTCGTGACAACTCCCGGCACGGTGACGCTGATGTTGTTCGTCCTCTGGGCGTTCAGCGTCCTCACTCCTCCGCCCTTTCCTGGACCAGCCGCAGCGAACGCGGGAGTGGTGGCAAGCCCCTTCGGGACAAACTGAGGCATCGCCCCGAATCCCGCCGGCCTCGTTGGCGCCACTGCGTTGCTCGACGCCGATGGCTCCGAGCCTCCAATCCTGTCGATGGTGATTCCGTTGTTGGCGAAGTCGCGAATCCCCATCTTGTCAAGGAGGTTGTCCGGGAGAACGTTCAGGATTTCGGCGATGCCGTTGATGCCCTTCTCGACCCCAGCCAGAATCAGGTCAATCGCCCCCGTGAAGACGCCAACGACGGCATCGGACAAGCCACCGACAACCTTCCAGAACACGAAGGCCGTCGTGTCCCATGCCCACGTGAATGCGTCGATGATCTTCTGCCCGGCCGCCAGGAAGATGTCCGCAACCCAAACAACAGCGCCCCACGCGGCACCCTTCAGATCCTCCCAGACCGTCCCACCGAGGGCCCAGCTCCATCCGGCGGCAATCCACGAGAACCCGGCCGAGAAAATCCCGGTGATGTTGGCCCACGTCGCCCGGGCTGACCGCACCACGTAATCCAACCATGACTCCGACTCCAACGCGGACCGCATCCCGGCCTCACCAGAGGCATCAGCCGCATCTTCCGTCGCCGACTCCCACGCGAGATAGGTCTTGGCGGCCGCAACCCCAATAGCTTCGCCAGCCTCCTGAAACTTCGTGATGATCGTGGCTGTCGTCTCGGACACCGCAACTACGATTCCCGCGATAGCTTCCGCAAACCCTTCCGGGGTCTCGATATTGAGGGCTTCAAGGATGACCTTCCCGCCCTCCTTGATCTTCTCCCACAGTTTCTCGGCCTCGACTCCAATCTTCCGCAGGCTCTTTTTGATTGGTTCTGGGTCGATTCCGTTGGCGTCGAGCATGCGCCCGAAGATGCTGTCCTCCCCCTGCGTGAATCCGATCAGGTCTTCAATCCCGAGGAGGAGAAGACCGATTGCCACAACAGGAAGCATGAGCTTCAGATTCGCGAGAAGGCCCGCCTTCCCAACGCCGTTGATGGCGAGCCTGAGCTACCCGAGCCCATCCAATGCCGCGCGCCCAGCGATAAGAGACACCGCAACGCCAAGCCCCAGAGCCACCTTGCGGGCGACCTTCGAGACCTTACGCATCTTGTCTTCATCGTCGACGAACGCCTTGATTCGCCCCGCCGCCGACGCGAGCCACAGTGCCATCCTCTGGATTATCCCGGTGAGCCCGGCATTTCCAAGCGCTACCGTGACTTGCCACACGCTGTCTTTCAGATTGGACAGCGACCCGCCGAGGGTCTTACTCATCTTCGCCATCATCCCCGCCCGGAGGGGTAGCTGGCCTTGCGTGACGAGGTACTTCTGGATCGCCTCCGCGTTCTTCTCGATGGAGACCTTCTGCTTGTCGAGCCCCATCACGACGAGCTTCCCGCCGAGCGCCGACCAATCCATGCCGGTCGCGCGGGAGAGGCGCATGGTCTGCCCCATGGCAGCTTCGCCGATGCCCTCGGCAACGGTCTCCAGGGACACGTCAGCCTTTCCGGTCCCGGCCGCGAGGTCACCCAACGCCCGCATCGTGGCATCGGTCGTGTCGAGGCTCTTTTCGCTCAGGATGGCGAAGGCGTTGCCGACCTGCTGCAACTCGAACGGGGTCTCGGCGGCGAACTTGGCGATCCAATCCATCGCCTTCTTCGCTTTCTCGCTGGAACCTGTCACCGTCTCGAGACGGGCGTTGAGGTAGCCGAACTGGCTGTTGGCGGAGATGAGTCCGCCGAGCGCCCCTTGGATTGCCCCGAGCCCTAGGTATGAGACCAGCATCCCCTTGATGCTTGCCCCGAGCCCGCCGACCGTAGTGCTTGCAGCGGCCGCCCTGGCCTTCACTGCATCGACGTTGGACGCGATCCTTCCAAGGGCGGCGCCGTCAGACGTGAAGCCGAAGCGAGTCAAGATGTTTCGGATGGTGACGCCAGCGGCCATTATTGCACCAGCCCCTTGATCTGCAGCGCGTAGTACTCATCGAGCACGTCGCAGATCGTCCAGTTCTCGGCAACGTCGATGGGGTCGCGATGTCCGTGGGTCGTCACCTTCCAGAACTCCCATCCGCGCCACCGCTTGTCCACAGCGAGTCCCTTCGCCAGGGTCTCAATGATGCGCTTTCGTTTGGCTTCCGCCTTCAAGGACTCGGCGGACTTGTCCCTTCCGGATTCGCTGATTCGGTGGGCTTCGGCGCAGGCTTGGGCAATCGAGCGATAAGCTCCAGTAAAAAAGGGCCGAAGTTCTCCCTCACAACCCACGAGACGACATCGAATCCCTCGAGGTAGGAGTCGAAGGCTTGGTCCCGAACCATCGGCGTCGAGAGCAGCTCCCACGATTCCTTCTCCCCGGCCGGGAAGCATCGGCGGGTCTTGGCGAGCAAGCGCCCCACGAGGACCGGCCCGCCGCGAGCCATGATCGCCTGCGGGATGGATCCGATGCCCTGCCCGAGCGCGCCCCAGTTGAGGGATGCCAGGGTCTCCAGGCTCGACAGCGCCGACAAGTCGAAGTCGAAGTCGATGAGCGCCCCGGCCTTGCCCAGCGAGGAAAGAACCACGTCCGCCAACTCGAGCATGATGGCTTGCCCGGCGTCGAAGCCGAAGGGCTCGTTGCGGTACTGGTGGCCGTTGATGGTCGTCTCGATGGCGTCGTGTTTCATGGGTTCAACTTACCGAAAAACCCGGACAGTTGCCGGGTTTGTGGATTCGTGATGGTTGTTGGGTCAGGGCAGGTTTTGCCCGTGGGTGATTTCGAGCCCGACGAGCTTGATCGTCCACTCGCGGCCGGATGCCTCGGTGCCGAAGGACATGTCCGCAACCTTCTCGAAGAAGGCATCGGGGGCGAACGCTTTCGACAGCCCTCGCATGTCCCGAGCGAGGAACGAGAACTTGCCGAGCCCGGTCAACCTGTCGAAGAGGGCCTTGAGGCTCAGATAGTCGAGGGTCGGGGAACCCTGCACGATCTGGAGCACGCAAGTCCCGACGTTGTTGTGCTTGCGGGTTCTGATGGTACTCCCGTGGGAGCCCTGGGAAACGGACCAGTCGACCTCATCGAAGCTGATCTTGATGGAATCGCCGTCAACAAACTCGGTGATGGGAACGCCACCGAGGATGACCGCCACGTTGTTGATGTCGTATTCGCGCTGCATTTTCTTGAGTCTCCGTGTTGGAGAAGGGGAGCAAGAGAGGGGAAGTGGCTACGGGCCCGAAGGCCCGTCAAGGTCACGCAACGTCGAGCACGGCCAGGTTGTATGTGACTTTCTCGATACCACCGAGCAGGGCGACATCGGCCGGGATGGTGATTTTCCGAGCCAACCGATCCGAGTCCGAGAAGGACGAAGCCTTCGGGACCGTGATTGTCGACGCGCCCTTTTCGAAGTGCTCGACATCCTCCCCGCGCTTGATCCACTCCTCCAAGACCGCCGCGTACATCGCCACGCCGGTGTCATTGAACCCCGCCTTGCGGTTGAGGTTGCTCAGGTTGAGACGGAGCTGCGTGGCCCCCTCTCGGATGCGGGCCTTGAACCAATCTTTCGTGACGAGGGTATCGGCGTAGCGCGTGTCCACGAGGGTTCCAGGGCCCGCACTCCCGAGGCTCATCTCGGAGAGGTACGCATTGCCGCTCTTGGCGAGCAGGTTGGTCTGCTGCGTCGCGGTCAACGTCGCAATCGTGCATCCCACGAGGGTTGCGCCGCTCCATTGGGTCGGGCCCGTGTCCGGGTCCTTGGCGAGCTTGAATCCGAGCCACGCGAGGTCAACCGTCTCCGTGTCGGTCGGGTGGTAGATGGGCATGGTGCGGGAGTAGGCCAAGGCGAACATCGCGGCGAACATGTTTCCGGCGGCCGCCGTGAGAATCCCGGCCTCGTCGGTCTGGCACGCGAAGAACTTGGAGTCGTCGGTCTCAACCCAAGCTGCGATGGCGAGCAGCTCCCACGGATCGCGACTGTCGGTCACGAGCCCATACCACGTATCGTTCTCGACCTTGATGGCCGAGAGCGAATCCGCCAGGGTGACATTGGCATTCGTGGTGCTCTCCGTGATGGTTCCGGCAACGGAGACCTTCGACGAGGAGAACGTGAACGCCTCCCCGGGATGGGTCGCGGTGACGATGACCTCAACTCCAGCCCCTGACACGACAACCGGCTCGGCGGCAAGTGCCGCGGTGAGCAGGGTGCGCAGGGAGAGGGCGACGGCGGCCGCATCGTCGGCGGGGACGGTGGCGGTATCCGTCACGGGGATGCTGTTGACGGTGATCGTAAAGGTGTCCAAGTTGGCGATGACTCCGCCGATGGTCCACTTCTCAACCTGAGCCTCGCTCGGATCGGCCCGCAGAATGGCTACCTGCCCCGGATTCTGGTTCTGCGCGAAGATGTTCTTCACGTAGGTGGCCAGGTCGGAGTTGACATCGCTGTCGTCGTCGACCTCCTTGGAGTTCAGGTACAGCCGGAAACGCTCCGTGAAGCCCGCGCCAACATCGCTCGAGAGGGCTCCGATGAGGCCGAAGTTCTGTTTCGGCACGGCCTGGGCGGCACCGAAGATGTTGACTGTGACGTTGCCATCGAAGCTCATGTTGGATCCTCAAACGTGAGGTCGTTGTCGCAGGTGTCGATGGTGTCGACCGGAGCAACGACGGTGTCTCGGTAACTGATCTGAAAGTCAACGACGACGCGCCCTTCCCATGACGTGTCCCGAACCACGGACTCATCAACGGACGAGAGCACCCTTCCGACCGTGAGCCCGGAAGCGTCGAGAAGGGCGATGATGGCGTCATCCTGAAACGAGTACTCGACGGAGCGGGCCGAGGCTGGCGTTCCGTAGAACTCGAGCCGCACCGTTCCGCGACGGGACCAGGAGCGCTCTTGGTCGAAATGCCTGCCATCCCCGCTCGGGGTCGTCGTCGTCACGATGTGCGGGGTCGCGGAGAGGGCCTTGTCGGTCGTGACCGCAACGGTGATGTAGGGACGGGCGGGACGCGGGCTTGCCTGATTGGCGAAGATGACCGGGATGAGGGGCACCGCGGCCGCAACCCATGCCTGACAGGCGATTTCGACGGCCGTTCTAGCCACGGTCGATGTCCCTCGCGTGGCAGAGCAAGGACTCGACCTTGCCCCGGATCATCTCCCGCTGGCTCGTCCCCGTGGGGGCATACCCGAGGGCCGCGTAGAATGCCCTGGCACGCGCGTCGGACCCGAGGCACCATAGAACCACCCTGGAATAGCCCCTCGCCCGCAAATCGGCCTCAGCGTCCCTCAAAAGGGCCTTCCCGACTCCCTCTCGCTGGTGGGCGGGGGAAACGTAGAGGCAGCGGAGCCACCCATGGAGGCGCTCGGCCGGGTGGGGGAGAGACTCGGCAAACCCAACGATCTCGCCGTCGAGCTCGGCCACGAGGACGCGGTCACCTTCAAGGGAGCCCGGATACCACGGATGCCCATCAGCCCAGCATGCGGCCCAGATTGCCGAGCAGGAGGGGTAGTCGGATGCTGTCGCGGGGCGGATCATCATGGCCTCGATGCCCAGGTGATTTCGACATAGGAGTCATCGCAGATTTCGACAGTGCAGGTTCCCCCGGCCGTGTCGCTCTTCACGGCGCAGCACAACCTCATCCGCGAAGATCCGCTTCCAGCATCGTTGAGCACGGGCTGACCTTCGCGATGAGGGAACTCGACGGCACCCTTTTTCGGCCACTGCACCTGCTCGTCCGTGATGTCGTAGCCGTCCGTCGTCGTTCCGCCGTTCGTGTTGCTCTGGTTTGTGCAGGTCCACTTCACCGTTGCCGAGCTTCCGGTGCCGCCAATGCTGGCACGCCAGTGAAGGTGGATCTTGAAGCTCTTGACGTATGCATTCGCGGGGACAGCAAACATCTCCTCCAGGTACCACACCTGGGCATTTTTGTAGGTCGTTCCCGTAATGACCGAGGGGCACGCGACCCAAGTGGGACTCATCCCCGGATCGTCAGTCGACACAACCGCCGTCGGGATGATGAGTCGATAGGTCACAGTACCGGCGGATGCGGCTCGAATGGCGGAAGCGGCCGTCACTGCGGCATCGGCGCGGTCATATCCGGCATGAAGGAAGGCGAAGATCGATGCTGAGGCGTTCGGGGGCACGACGGAACCGTCAGAGCTGGAACCGATCCACGTCAGGATCTTGGCGAGGCGGGCGTAGAGGCTCCCCTCGGTCGGGGTCGTAACGCCAGCATCCGCCGGCTGCCCGATGAGCCCGAGCACGGTGTCAGCAGATGAGGCATCGCCAGTGGTACCGAGGGCGGACATCAGCTTGTCGCGTAGCCATCGGATGCCCGCGAAGAGCTTGCCCCCCGCAGTGCCGGGCTCGACGGCGGCGTCCGTGGGGTCGCCGATGTCGGTCTCGATCTCTCTGGTGGTGGAGTCGCTCACAGGGTGGCTCAGACGTGGTAGGTGATCTCGAGGCTACTCTCGTCGAAGATGGCGCAGGTCATCGTGTCGGTCGCGGTCGTGACCTTCCCCAGGAGGCAGAGGTTGATGGTCGTTCCCACGGCCGGAATGGCATCGCTCGGGCAGTCGCCGGAGAGCTCGTGGACCGTGAGCGCGGTCGTCTCGCTGACCTCGGCCGAGATGTCGATGCAGTTGGCGCTCGGGGCGGATCCCGGAGTCTCCGCGGCGTCGGAGATGCCCCACTTCGTCTTGCCGGCTCCAGTGCCCGCGACTGCGGCGCCCTGGCTTCTCCACTTGAGGTGGATGTCGTGGATGCTGTCGGGGATCGCGCTCGCGCCGTCTGCGAGGGCCAGCGGGATGACCTTCATCACCTCGTAGGTCTCGGCGTCGCCCGTCTGCGCAACGGCGACAGCAGTGGAGGTTGGGTCAGCGGAGAGCACCGTGTTCGCGTTGACGAGCTTGCGCTTGACCGTGACCTGCCCCGCGCCACCCGTGATTGCTGCGATGTCGGCGGCGATGCTTGCCCCGGCCGGACTCCCGAGGGTGACCGCGAGGCTGGTCGGGAAGTCCCCGATCTCGGTCGCAAGGTTGGCGATGGCGGTGGCCATCGAGTCGAGGTCGGCCTGGTCCCCGACGAGGATCTTGCGCGCCGTGTAGCGAGGGACCCCATTCTCGATCCATCCGAGCTCGAGCGAGAGCTGTTGCTCTGCGGCGTTGTTCGCGACTTTGATGAAGAACTCATAGCGCCCGGTCCCGAGAGCGACGGTCTGCTGGTACCAGTCCTGGACCGCGTGAACGAAGTAGACGCCCTCGGCGGAGTCGGCAAGCGCGGCCCCTGCGTCGGCGGCGAAGAGCATCGCCGGAAACACGGTGCCGTCCTCGTTGAGGAGGCGGGCGTAGATGGTCGCGCCGTCTGGGGCTTCCATCTCCCCCTTGCCGTTCACGAGCCCCACGACCACGCGGAAGTAGTCGTCGCCCGCGGCTGGGCGCTTCATCACGGTCTGGTAGGCCACGTCCATCTGGGTGGCGTTGGCGAGTCGGCGGTCGTCGTAGAAGCTACCCATCAGAAGGTCACCTTGAGCAAAAGTTCCTTCGAGATGGTCGCGGAGAGCGTTGCACCCAACGCATCGACCTTCCCCGAGAGGAGCAGGGTGAAAGAGCCAGGGGGCAGAACGTCGTCATCAACGCGCCCAGACGTGTGCTGCTGCGTCGCCACCGTGGGGGCTGGGTACCACGCGGAGATTGGCTCGGCGTCGTCCGAGGGGGCTTCTCCGACCTCCTCCGTGCCCGTGCTGATGAGCCATCGAGTAGACCCCGTCCCGCCGTCCACCGTCGTTCCCCAAAGCAGTATGGTGCGGATGCCGAGGATCTGCACGTCAACCGAGTCGACAACGAAGGCGTGCAACACAACCTCGTCGGTCCCAGTGGCTTCGCCGTCCGCGTCGATGCTCCCCGTCGTAGGGTCGCCATTCAGCAGGCCGGACGCGGGAACGGGGTACAGGGAGACCGAGTGGGGTCTGAGCATGGCTATTTGGGCCAGGACCCAGGACTGGGTTGCGTATAGGTCTGGGGTGGGGCCAGGAGGAACGGGACCCGGGGGGTACTGGGACTCATCCTCCCCGACCTCGACCAGGAGATACTTGTAGTGGACGAGCCCGCCCGTGTGCGCCGTCCAATCCTCGACCCCATGCACCTCGTAGTTTCGGCCATGCCAGGCAACGAGGTCGCACTGGTGAGGGTCGGACATCTGGACGGTCTGCAACTCGGTCGCGGAATACGCCTTGAAGCTGGCTCGCGTGCGTTGCAGCTCGGGGAGCTTCTCCAACTCCCGCGCCGTCAGGACCTGCACCGAAAGGGAACCGCTCGTGACAGACGGGGTGCCCTGTACCCACTCCCCATCGACGTATCCGCCGGGGCGATGGGTGATTGCTACCGTCGTGGCGCCAAGGAGGATCATCCCTCACTCCCCGGCGTTCCCACCTTGAAGTTCACCGCCCCCATCATTCCGGCGGCGCCCTTGTCCACAAGGGGATTGTTCTCGCCCTTCCTCTCGACAGTGCTCGGAGCGTTTGGTGGCGTGGTCCAGTCTCGGATGGATCGCATCACATCCGACCGGACCTTGACCCCGAGGGCGAACAACGCCGCATCAGGGTTGGCCCCGGATGCGATGACTCGGCCAAGCTGGCGCTCCAACAGGGCGGCATGGGCCGGGCCGTTCTGGTCCATCGCCGTCGAGAAGAACGGCCTCGCGGGGATGTGCTCGGTCCCAAATTCGTTGGCGGCGGCATACGTGGCGATCTCTCCCTCGTAGATGCCCACGGTCAACTCACGCCCAGCCAAGATGGAAAACTTGGCTCGCAGCTTCGCGTATCCGGGATCATCGTCGGTCTGTCGAGGGGTGCTCACAGTAGCAACGCGCCTCCAAGCCGATAGGGGTCCCAAAGTTCTGACGGGGAGGGTCTGTCACTCGCGCCCGACCCGGAAGCGGCGGAGTAGGTCTCCGCCAAGTCTCCCGTTCTGCGCGATGTCAGGACCATTCCGGCCGGAGCCCCGTCGCCTCCGGTCACCATCGACCAATACCGCAAGGAAACCCACTCGAACACGCCGAGGAGCACGTCATCGGGGGGAGTCTCATCAACCCCGGTCTCCGTGTTGTCGTCCGTCCACGGATTCCACATGTGGGCGTCCCCCGCTCTCAAGGCGGAGAGCAGGAGCCCTTTCAGCCGAGCGTCTTCCCCGACGGCAACGCCAACGTGGGCACGGAGGTCGACCTCGAGAGTCGTCCAATCCCATGTGTCGACGAGGTAAGCCATGCGGGGAAGTGCTCCATCGGGAAGATGCCCACCGAGGGCTCAAGGGTCAGGTCGCGGAGAGAACCGTGGCGTGGAGGCGCTCGGTCAGAAGGGCCGAACCCTCGGCGGTCGCGGCGGCGGGGTCGGTGAACACGTCCACGATGGTGTCGATGGCGTTGCGATTGATCTTCGCGCGGCCGATGACCTGCATGACCGTGTGGTCGATGGTCGCGATGCCGTCGAGGGCATCGTGAATGTCGTCCGCGTCGAGGTCGACGCCGGCGCCCGTGTTGGCTTCGTCTCCGAACACCGCGTAGAGGGTCGGGACGGTGGCCAGGAGGGCGCACACGAAGGCAACGAAGTACTCCTTGCCGTCGGCGGTGAGCACGGCAGCGGCGGTGCCGTCGAGCTTGAACGACTTCGCCCAGTTGCCGGCACCGAGCAGGATGGTATCGGCCGCGGCGCCGAAGTTGAGGGCCGTCCCGGCCACGCGGATGAAGCCCGCCGAGAAGTTGGCCCGGTAGATGTCCTTGTCGCTCGGGGTGCTCGGGTCACTCACGACCACGCCGGACGCACCGGAATCGGCCGCCTGGGCCCAGCGCTTGGCGGAGACAGCCAGGTCCGAGACCTGCTGTTTGCTCATCGGGCCAGTCCCGTGTGCGCCGTCCGCATTGCCGCCAACCAGGTCCGCCGGGTCATCGAAGCTGCCAATCGGTCTCAGGGTTGCCATTTTCGTCTTGCTCCATCGTGCGCCACTCGGGCGCGGGTTGTGCCGTCACTCGTGCCGCGGCCGGAAGGGGAAAGGTCAGACCCACTCGGAGCCGCCCATGCGCTCGTTGAGCAGGGCCGAATCGGAGAGGGTGTTGGTGTGGACGAGCTCGATGGTGTCGATGGCGACGCGCTTTACCTTCACGCGCCCGAACACCACGAGTGACGAGGTATCGAGGCCAGCCAACGGCCCGCCAGGGGTCGCGAGAAGGGCAGCGCTCAGGGCGGCGCAGACTTGAGCCTTCGTGACAGCCGCTTCTGCGCCATTGGCGGCTTGCAACCCCGCAACCGCCGTGAGCACAACCCCGCTCGTGGCCCGAACCGCTACGAGGGCCATGTTGTAGGTCTTGCCGTCGAGGGTCGGGATGACGGCATTCCCGCCCGTCAGGGTGTACGTGCCCCCAGCCCACTTTCCCGCGCCGATAAGGACGGTATCCGCGGCGGCCGCGTACTGAGCGAAGAGACGAGCCGCGCGGACGATGCCGGCGGAGATGTTGACCCGCAGCACCGTGATGCTGCTCGGGGTCGTCGGGTCGCCAACAACGAGCCCGGAATCCACCCGCGAGGATTCGAGGTACGCCCAGATCGTGGTGATGAGGTCGCGCAACATCTGATGCACGACATATCCGATCCGCCACCAGGCGTTCCCGCTCTTGCCCTTCTCGTATGCGCTCGGGCACTGCGCCAAGAGCTGCGCCTTCGTCTTCACTGCATCCGAATCACCCCATGCCATGTGTTCGCTCCTTCACCCACGGTCGAGGCGAGACAGCGGGGGCGCGATCCGGGGTGACGATGGCCCCGAGGGTAGCGCTTGTCCCGCCCTGCTTCTCGTCCTTGGGCTGTCGGTGGAATCTGCAAAGCCCGTGTGCATCGAGGATCGTCAGCATGCACGGACTCCCATCACGTCGCTTTCCCTTGCAGGTCGCGGGCGCCATCTGCTTTTCGACGGGCTCCGCTTCCTTCTCTTCCTCTGGTTCAACTACCTTCGTTTCCTTGGGCCCGACGATCTTGCGTTCCCGTGGCTCTGTGGGCCTCGTGGCGTGCGTCGAGATAGCGGCGGGCGTGACAGAGCGCATCGTCACGGAGAGCGTCCCAGGGCCATCCTGGGGCTTCCCTTGCGTGTACTCTGCATCCCCGCGAGAAACGGCGCCGCGAGCGAACAGCTCCCTGACCACGATGGTCTCCCCCTTCTTCAGGGGATTGGCCAACCCTCGCCCCGGAGCCCGCATCTCCCGCAACGCCCGAATCTCGTAGCCCTTGCCCATCTCCAACCCTCCGCAATCACGCATCAATCGGCCGGCAAAAACAGGAAGCCCCGTAGAATCAGGGGCTCAGAGGTCAGGGCGCGGGCGGGGTGTTGTCGAAGTGGAGGTCGACGAACGCCGACGGCCGCGTGAGGCTCAGAGCAAGCCGTTCCTCGACGCGGATGCCGAGCAGGTTCTTCTCCCACCAGTCCCGGTTCTGGTCCGAGATGGAAACTTCGGCCTGTTGGCGGTCCCAGATGATCGCGCCGAGCCGGAACGAGCCGACCAGGGCGTGCCCCTCTTCGATGGCGCTCGTTTCCACGACCTGCAAGCGCCAGAGCTGGGTGACGCCGGCGGCGCTCACCATCTGCTGGGCGAACATGTAGTGGCCGTCAATGCCCTTCTCGAGCTCGACATCTTCGAGGTCGTTCGGGTTGATGACCAACACGTCCGGGGGCAGGAAGGACAGCATGCACAAGGTCACGGCCCGGCGGATGGCGTCGATCTTCGTGTCGCCGACGGAACCATCGCTCCAGTCGAGCTGCTGGATGTCCGCATGGGTCAAGATGCCCTGGATCTGGCGCGTGCTCTTGTCGCCGTAGAGGATCTGACTTTCCTTCGCCATCTCCCGGAACTCGTTGAGCCGCGTGTCGATGTACGCCTGAAGGGCAGGCGCATCGTCGAGCATCTGCTTCGAGACGGGCATGATCGTCGCGAGGGTCTTCACCGTCTCCGTGGCCAGCTCGAATTCGATGTGAGAGAGCGGCTTGACCTTCGCCTCGGGCGTGAAGACGAAGGTGTGAGAGATGGCCGTCCGCAGCGCGGGGTGCGTCTGGGTGAGGTTCGATGCCGCCGTGATGGTGAGGGTCTCGTAGTCGATGGTGTCGACCACGACTGTCTCTTCCTGAGCCAAGCCCTGCGAGAGGATGACGCTCTGCCCGGAGTAGAACCCTTCCGCCGTGCGGGTGAGAACGAAGTCCTTCTGTGCCGCGTTGGCTTGGGCGCTCAGGACTTCGTACAGCTCCGCCGTGACGTTCTCGCGAGGGAACTCGATGCTGTTCCCGGCCACCGGGATCGACGGGATCAGGGCGGCGAGCTTCCGGGGACGAGAGGGCGGGGTGATGATCTGCTCGTAGCGGTACGGGCGAACGACGGAGCCGATTTCCGTGCTCGTCAACTCACCGGCCTTGACCTCCAGCGGAGCGTTCAAGCCCTTGGTCTCGAACACGACGGGCTTGGAATTCCACTGGCCGGCCTCACGAGCCGACTTGAACTCCTTCGAGGACACCAGAATGCCACCGATGCTCTTGAGGTCGTTCGGCCCCGCGACAGGCATCGCCTCGAACCGGGCGAGCTTCGTCGCGAGCTCGAGGTTTTTCTTGTCGAGCTCGACGATCTTCGCTTCGATGGTCGCCCAACTGGCCTTGGCGGCATCGAACGCGGCCTTGGTCTCGGCCGACAAGGTGCCATTGGCCTTGATCTGCGCCTCCTGCTTGTCGAGCAGGCCCTTGATTTCCGTGCCGAGGGACGCGATGCCCGCCTGCAAAATGCCCAGTTCCTTCGTCTCCATTTTCGTCTTGCTCCTTCGGTGTGTAGTTCTCAGCAGAGAGAACGAACGGGCGCCTTTCAGCGAGCCCGGAAAAGTGACTTCATTTCCTCAAGCAGGGAGTCGAGCGCCTTCGTGCCTTCCTCATCTTCCTCGGGGTCCTTCCCAGGCTCTGACGACGGCGGATCGGGGGGCTCTTTCGCCTTCCCCTCGTCGGGCCCCTTTCCGCCGTCTTCCTCGTCGCCCCCGCCGTCGTCCATCACGTCCTTGGGGGATGCGGAGTCGAGGATCTCTTGGAGCAACTCAATCGCCTCCAAGAGCTTCTCCATGTTCGAGGACTTGAGGACGCGGCCGACCTTGAGTTGCATCTTCGGGGAGAGGCGGAGGAGGCTGGATTTCACGCTCATGATCTGCGCCTGTTCATTCATCGGGAAGGTGACGAGCGACCGCTCGAAAAGATCAAGCTCGGAGATGCTCCGCACCCCCGCCTTGTCGCGCGTCGACTTGATGGTGTTGAAGCCGATGGAGCCGCCCCAGATTACCTCATCCTCAGCGAGAACGAGGGCTTCGTCGCCGCGCTTCGTCCGGGAGATGAGGTCGACCGAAAGCAGGCCCTTCGAATCCTCTTCCAGGGCGATGGGCTTCCCGATGGGCTCACTCACATCATGCTGCCAGAGCAAGGGGATTCGATGTCCACCTCCCCCGGGCCGGGCCTTGCGTTCCAGGGTCGTCTTGAAGGCGCCCGGCAACACGATGTCATCGCCCAGGTCGCGGTTCCCGCTCACGGAGCTGTACATCGTGATGGTGCGCTTGGTGCCGTCGACCTTGCATTCGCACGACGAGAAAGGGACACCCAAGTAGCGCATCGACAACCTCCCGAGGCGTAAGTGCGGCCTCGGGACAAATCCTGTCTGGGTTGCGACAAAATGTCAAACACTAGTTTGCCAAAATGTCGCGCGTCGGTCTTGGCGCTCAATCCTCAGCGTCGAGAAGAGCGGCGCAAGACGGGGGGTTGTTGTATTCCGCAAGGAGGGCTTCGTAGCGCGGGTCGTCCGGCCCGATGTCCTCGACGAAGTCCGCCATGATGAGCCGCCCGTCAACCTCCGCGTGGGCGGACATTGGGACAGCGAGAGTTTCCCCCTCCTTCTCGATGCTGCTCATGGCTTTGCCTCGTACTTTCGGCCCGACAGGGGGCCATTCTCTATCCACTCCACGTATTTCTTGCCGTAGCGCTTCACGGCCCCCGCCCTGTCCTCGACAACAGAGGTCACCCCCTCGGCCAGAAACTCCCTGACTCCCACCGGGTCACCAGGTCCGCTCTGTTGTTCGTAGCTCGACAGTCCAGGCCAGCCCTTGCGATGGAAGGCAAGCAGCTCGGGCGAATCATCCCACCCGTTGACGTGCCCAATCAGATGCCCGACCTCGTGATTCATGCTCGAAAGCTTCGACGTAGCCCCAAGGAAGGCCGTTCCGTTGCGCTCCTTCCTCATGGGGTCGCCGCCGACCATCCAAGCGGGAACGTTGCGGAGCCTACGCTTGCCTCCGGCGCCGTACCCGGCGAAGCTGCTCCAGAGCTTGCGGTTCGATAGCGCCTCATGATCTGGGTGGTAGAAGAAGCTACCCTTGTCGGCGCGGGACTTCGACGCCTTCCAAGACTTCTCCGGGCTCGACCCTCCAATGACTATCTTCGTCCTTCCGGCCAGCGAATCAAGTACGGCCGGAGGCATCATCGCGAGAGAAGCCACGAGCCCGCGTGTCTGCGCCAGGAGAAAGCTCTCCTCGCCAAGGTAGCCGTGGATCTCGAGCGACTGTCCAAGCCTGGCCAGTTGCGGGGAGTGGGCGAGAGCGGCCCGCGTACCGTCGAGGCAGTCCGTCTCGGCCTTGGTCATCCCCGGCTGGTGTTCGAGCCAGGGGAACGACGTAGGGGCCGCGGTGGGCTCTGGGGAGCTCGGCTTCGCGGGGGTGGGGGCAGGCAGGAGGGCAATCGCCGGAGGCGCAACAGGGGCAGAGGGGGCCGTTTCCATGGGCTTCTCTGCGGGCTTCGGCTTCGTTGCTTCCTCGGGCTTCGTGGCTGGTAGCGCGGGCCCCTCGACGAGCTCAAAGTCGATGATACAACGACAGTGCGGATGGGCCGGAGGGACGAGGACATTGGGGAGCTTCGCCGTCACCCCCGGGAAGGTCTCGGCCAGTCCAACGACCTGCCCGTCGAGCGCATCGCAGAAGGCGCAAGTCCTGACGCCTCGCTGTGTACGCCACACCTTCTGATAGGAGTCGCCGGGGATGAGGGGGGCGTTCTGGACGGCGATGAGGGCGCCGTAGTTATACGCCATCGCCATTTCGGTGCGGGCAATCCTCGTAGCCCGACGACGGCGAAGGAACGCGGAGTAGTCCTGAGCCATCGCAACGGCGCGGACGAGGGGGGTTCCGGCCTCGATGAGGGATGCGTGCCGGCGGTCAACGTAGCCCTGTTCCTGCTCCGTGAGACCAACGAGGGGGCGGAGGTACTGGGCGAGGTGGACGGAGTCGAGAGGGTCGTCAACGATGTGGTGCCGCAAGAGCTTCGACAGCGCGTCGTGTTGCGCCCGCGAGAGGTCGACGGCCAGGGAATCCCCGCGCTTCCCAATCCACTCCCGGAAGCCCTTGCCGAGCAACTCGACGGATGGAGCCCCTCCCGGCATCTTGCCGAGCCCGGGGAGGATTCCCGCAGCACCAGACCGCAACGCCTTCTCCCACTCGGGCCCGAGGCGCTCGTTGATGAAGCGGGCATAGGACTGGTGAAACTCGGCCTCCCAGCCCTTCGGAACTTCACCATCCCGGACGGCGTTGCGGATCTCTTGGTCCTTGAGCGCGCTCGCTTGGGCGTTGATGGTCGAGTAGAGCCATCGGGTCAAGCGGGGCTCGGCCGCGTCGATGACCTTCTGCATCTCCTCGGCCACGTCGCGGGTGTTGACCGGGATTGGCTTGGTGAAGGGGCGAGGGGTCGGGGTTGGCTCCCCCGGCTTCGTCGAGTCAGGGCGGGGGAGCTTCGTGGGGATGTCGGCGCCGTAGGGGTCGGCCTTGCGCTCAAGAGCCAGGGCGCGAAGGACGAACAGCGGGGGCCATTCCTCGCAATGCTCGCACATCTCAAGCTTCCCCGTGCCCGTTCGCCCTGGCCTTCAGTTGCAGCGTGAAGGCATCGAACAGCAGGGCAGCGTGATTACCAACCCCTCCGTTGCGCTTCTCCGCAGGGGCTTCCAGTGCCGGAGGATTGAGCGCCTCAACGTCTTCAGCCTGCGTCGTCTCCGTCTGGACTGCGCCAACAGGGATGAGGTTCGAGGCGACGTACCCAACATCCCCACCGGGAACGGTGAGCCCGAGATTCAAGAATTCGGCGGCGTCGTTGAAGCTCACGCCCATCGCCCAGAGCTTCGACACGTTGCCAATCTTACGCTCAATCTGCCCGAGGAGCGCCAGGACCTTGCTTGTGTCCGGGCGGACACGGATGTCCTGTCCAAACTCCGGCGTCAAGCCCTGGTTGAAGCTCTCGGTCACGAAGGCGAGCAAGGGAATCAGCGTCTCTTCCCACCAGATCTCTTTGGCCGTCGAGATGTTGTTGTAGGTCGAGTTGTCGAAGATGCCGACGATGGGAGGCGGAACACCAAAGATGGCGCAGATTTCCTCGCGGGTCAGCTTGCGACTCTCGATGAAATCAAGCTCCACCGGGGTCATGGACAGCGGAACCCACTTGGCCTCTCGGCCCGCGTTGCCCTGGACCAACGGACGGCGCGCGTTGATGGCGCCCTGATACTCTTCCAGGATCTTCGCTTTGGCGGCGTTGAACTGGTTCTGGTCGATGATGCCGGAAACCATGAACATGCCCGGCGGAACCATGAGGTTCTGCATGCTCACTTTTTGCCACACGGCCGCATCCCGTTCCACGTCGATTATCTTCGACGCGGCCTTCATCGGGCTCATGCCCCAGTATTGGTTCCCAGGGTCGGGCAAGGAGATGTGAACCACGTCCTCCGCCAGGATCTTGTATTCCTTCCCGTCGATGCCACGGGCGACGTAATGGCTGATGTAGTCTGTGGCGCTCGGGACGTAGGCAACCGAGTTGGGGCGCACAGTCCAGAGCTCGACCGGCACCTTGCCCACCCGGATCTTACTCACCAGGGAATTGCCCGCGATGAGCAGCTCCAGGATTAGCCTGGTGAAGAACGACTGCCTGGACCAAAACTGGTTCGGGCGATTGAGCAAGGTCTCGAGCGGATGGTCGTCCACCTCAATCCACTTGCCCGAGCGGTCCCATCGGTCAACGCACCAGGGGAGTTGTGCGATGGCTTGGGCGTTCTTCTGCGCACAGACGTAGCACCAAGTCGAGCCCGCAAAGCCGTTCTCAATGGCGTTCCCGACCGACCAGGTTGACCAGCGAGGCACGCCAGCCCATCCGCCCGGGATCATGTCCCCGGGGGTGATGGACTTCCCTTCTTCCGCCGATACCTCTTGCAGGAAGTAGTTGACCGCCGTTCGGCCCTCGAGAGGGATGGGTGCCTGCTTCGTCACCCGCGCCAGAGCCTCTCGATTCGCGCCGCCCCCGCCGTTCCACAAGTCGCGCAACCAGCCCATGTCAACCTCCCGCCTTCGACACGCGGATCATCAGCCGGTCACCCTCTCTCGTCCCGGTCGGAGCGAGCGAGGAGGGGAGGTCGAATGTCTCGCCCTCCCTGTACTCTAGCAGGGTGTATTCGCCCTCGTCTCCCTCGATACGGTCGACTACCACGGGGGTCTCGACGGCGGCCCCTGGCGTGCCCTCTGTGGCCCCTCCGAGAGCTGCCCCGCCCACACAGGCCGAGAGGTAGTCGGAGCCGCTACGGGCCCAGGAGCAACGCGAGCAGGCTACCTCGTAGCGGTCGGCCCCGGCCCTGACGTAGAGGGGCGCGTCACAGGCGGGGCACAAGCGAAGGAGAGCGGACACAGGGCCTCCTGATGGGGCCCGCCGCGAGAGGAGGAGAGAGGGGCAGGCCCGGGCACAATCCTGCCCGCTCAGAGGGGCGGCGTCAAACCCAAGGCAGCGATGAGGAAAATCTGGGCATAGAAAAAAAGATTGCACCCCTGTCGTTTTTTCATTGACGAAAATATCAGGGGGGATTACATTGATTTTCGTCGGGGGGCAATAGAGCCACCTGGCGACCCGGAGACGGACATGGCCACCACGCTCGAAACACGAATCGCCGCCCATCAGATCGCGACCCGCCTGCAGCGCACCGGATCGGACCCCTCGACCCTGCGAGCGATTGAGCGGGCGACCGCCGCCCTGAAGGCACTTTACGCCGCGAACGCATCGGATCAGGAAGTCGAGCGCGCCGTGCATGCTCTCGACCTCATCGTCAGCCGCACCCGCTAACCACCAGCCCCACTCGGTGGGGCCCAACCCCGAAAGGAGCACACACCATGAACGCCTATCGCGCCACTCTCGCCAGCCTCGTCGCTCTCGCCGCTGCCATCGAGCCCGCCATCATCGCCGAGCTCGCCTCCGAGGTCGCAACCAGCCTCCACCTGCATCTGCTCTGCGACGGATGCCAGTGTCGAGAGGTCGTGGCCGCCCGCGCCGCCCTGCCTACTGTCGCCGCCGCTGCCCTGATTGCCGCAGAGGCACAGCAGCGAGCCGAACTCGAGGCGATGACGAAGCGCCTGCGCAAGGATGCCGCCGCCCGAGAGCGCTCCAACCTCAGCCCCTACGCCATCCCCCTCCCGCTCACACGCTGACCACCACACCACGCCCGGCTCGCCGCCGGGCCTTCGAGGAGCACACACCATGAACGCCATCACCATCACGCTCGCCGGAATCTCCCGCCTCGCCCGCATCGTCGCTGACCCCACCTGCGACATCATCGACGCCCGGGCCGCAGGGAACAACGTGCTCATCGACCTCGGATACTGGGCTGGCAGGAAGGTGCCTAAGAGCATCATGTCAGCGCTCGACAGCCTCTCGACCGAGGCCCGCACCATGGTCGACTGGGAAGATGGCCGCGGCGACGACGAATAGCCCACCCAACCCCGCCCCCGGCGAGGGGGCGTAACGAGAAGGAGCACGAACATGGTAGCGACAGTAGGACTCCCCGGAAGCAGCGAATTCAAGTGGCGACACGGCAAGGACCGCAAGGCCCTCTCGGCGTGGCAGGACTCTGAGGCGCAGCGCATCTTCGACGGAACTGGCCGAATGACCGATTGCCTGTGGATTTCCGACAAGGAAGCCCGCAAGGCCAAGTGGCGCGACGGGAGGCACATCTTCCTCGTCGACGGACTCCCCTACGGATTCGGGTCGCGCCGCCTCGTATTCAGCCCTGAGTGCGAACTGGAGACCACCAATGGCTGACACACCCCGCAAACGGGGCCGCCCCACCGGGCGCCGCTACACCCACCTCGTGCAGTGCGGCTTCTCCGACGAGCAAGCCGAGTGGCTCAAGATCGCCGCCATCAAGGCCGGGATGGCTCGCCTGCCCGGAATCATCCGGGCCTGCGTCGACGAGGCGATGGCCCGCGACGCGAATCAGAGCAAGCCCGCGGAATAGGCGCGAACGCACTTCCAGGGCATGTCCCCGACCTCCCGGGGACCACAGTAGCGCTCGACTCCGCCCCAGGGCCGTAGGAGCCTCTCCCAGCGCGTCAGGCTCCGAGCATACTCCAGCCCCTCCGTACCCCACCAAACGAGCCTAGCGGCGTGCGCAGCGGCCTCTATCTCGACGAACTCCGGCCCAGCTCGGACGGCAATCATCGAGAGCAGGCGCGAGACGGGATGGAAGGCCAAGACGCGGTGCAATCGGTGGACGATTGCGGCGTTCGGCGTGTTGGCGTAGGCCAGACGGAGACGCTCGACAATCGGGAAGTCCAGGTTGATCCCGGCCCCCTCCAGCTTGGTGTGCGGGATCGGCATGAACGCCGAGCAGATCGGGTTGACGTGCAACCCCTCTGCCCCAGGAAGATGGCACAGAGCAAGTACCATCTCGCGGTATTCATCCCAGTCGTCTTGCCATTCTCCAGGAAGGTCGACGATCAGGTAGTAGTACAGAGCAAGTCGTCCCTTCGCTGAGAGCATCTCGGCCACGCGGTCAACGAGGGCCTTGTTTTTCAGTGGCTTGTTGACCGACTTGCGCAGCTTCTCTGATAGCCCATCGAGCCCGAACCTCTGCGCCCATCCTCGCTCTCGCTTCCCAAGCTCCTCGAAACAGACATCCGTGTCAGCCCGCACGATGCCGAGCTTGGCAATCAAGTCCTCGAGCTCGTCCTTCCTGGAGTATTGCGACGTGCTTGGGGCGAACAACATCACGGGCCCGCTCGACTCGCGAACGTGACGCTTGACCTCGTCAAAGTCCACCTCGCGATATGGCTTCAGATGCGACACCGCACAGAATGCACAGCGGCGCTTGCATCCTCGGGCAATCTCGATGCGGGTGCCCGTGCGGACTCGGTGCGAGAACGAGGGCACCGGGTTCACCGAGCGATAGTCGACCGACCCTTCCCCCGTGTAGCAAAGGGATTGCAGGTCCTCGATGCTGCGGATTCCCTCGCCGTCGCCAACGAGAACGCCATCGACGTAGGGCAGGATCGGGAGTGGGTTGAAGGTCTGGAACCCGCCGACGTAGATTTTCGGCCCCACTCTCGAGCCATCGGGGCGCAGGATTCCGGCCCGCCTGAGCCACTGTGGCAACTCCCAGACGTGCAACCACCAGAACAGAGAGACGAGCAACACGTCGCAGGCCTTGGCTGTCTTCTCACTCACGTTGACGAGCCCAGGCAAGTCTCGCAACGCAGAGTGCATCCCGTAGGAGTTGGTTGCCTCGTAGCCGAGCTGTGTCGTGCCGATCTTCATGCCTTCACCGTCTTGGTTGACGAGAACACCTTGCAGAACCTGGACAGGGCCTTGTCAATCTCGTCTTTCTTCACCGTCCAGACTTCGGCCGGGATGGCGAGCTTCACCATGATCGGCTTGTCGCGGTCGGGCATGTCCATGTCATCCTCGGGAGGAAGTGGGTCTTCCTCGGACTTGCACAGCGCGTCATAGTCGGCCCTGGACCATCCCAGATCCTCGACTGGCCAATCCCCGCCACGCAACTCGGCCAATTGCTCCCCAAGCTCCACGTCATCCCATAGTGACAGCTCGGCGCTGCGGTTGTCGACCAGGGCGAAAGCCTTCGCTTCTGACTCGTTGTCCTCGACGAAGATCGCCTCGATGCTCTCCCACCCCAGATCCGTCGCTGCCCGCAACAGCCCGTTGCCTGCGATGACTCGACGCGTGGACTTGACGACAACGACCGGGCGGCGTTGTCCGAAGCGGGTCAGGGATGAGCGCAGCACGGCGAGGTTGCGTTGCCCGTGCTGGCGGGCGTTCCGTGGGTCGGATGTCAGGGAGGAGATGGGTACCTTATGGATCTTCATGCTGCCTCAGAAGAAGAGCGCCCCAGAGGACGCGAGGAATCGTGACAGGGCTTGGCTTGTGGCGTCAACCTGGTCGTCGTTGCTCGCATTCGGGAAGCGGCCGGCTTCGAGCAGGAAGGCATCGAGCCAATCCGCATGGCTCGGGAGGTACACGTTCCCCGCCTCGATTGTGGGAGAGACGGCCATCGCCCGGGAGACCTTGCTCCCGTAGGGCTCGACAGGGACGAAGCCTGCGACCTCGCGCCCAAGCTGGCTCATGATGGCGGGGCCATTGGCCTTGTCCTCCACCAGCTTGAGGACAGCGTGCGGGTGACGGTTGCTCATTGCCCGGACGGCTTCGATGGTCTGGATGAAGCTCCATCGGCCCCGCACCTGCTCGACAAGGTAGCAACACGAGCCCTTGCGGGCCCACAACTGACCAACGACGAAACTTCCCTCGCTGGTGTCCTTGAACGACATGTCCCATGACTGAATCCACTCCGCGTAGAAGGGGTGAGGGACAAGCTCCGGTGTCCAGGATGCCTCGTCCCCGGTGGTCTCGAACCCGCGCCAGGATTTCCACCATCCCTCGCGCCAGATGTTCCCTCCCCCGAGCTCCGGGATCTGCTGGTAGATGCCCCGATAGAGGCGCCCGCCGTGCTTGCCCCGGCGGATTATCTCGAGCTCGGACAGGGGCCACCTCTCCGGCCAGAGGGGCTCACCTGGACGGCGCCCGATGGGGTCGTCACCCTCGGCTTCGGCCCGGAGCACGATGTGTCGCCACGGAACCTTGGCCTCCTTCAAGAGCCAGTCGGTCAAGTCGCCATCGCACCAGCGGGTTTGAACGACGAGGACCGATGCGCCGGGCTCGCGCCTTGTCCAGAAGGTGCTCTCCCACCAGTACTTGAGCGACTCTTGCTTTCTCTCCGATACCGCATCCTCCCAGTTTTTGTGCGGGTCGTCGCAGATGAGCAAGTCCGCGCCGCGACCAGTGAAGGTGCCGCCGATGCCACTGGTGGTCATCCCCCCACCCTGCGGGGTCTCCCAGTGTTGGACGGCCTGGCTGTCCCCCTTGAGGTGGTAGACCGTGTCCCGGACCTTCCTTGACCAATCCATCGCCAGGCCGGCCTCGTAGCTGGCGAGCATAATGCGCTTCGATGGGTCTTGGCGGAGAAGCCAAGCACAGAGCCAGAACGAGAGCAGCTCGGACTTGCCGTGTCGAGGTGGCATGTTGACGATGGCGAAGCAGTTGCCAGCCAACAACTGCGGGAGAAGCTCGTCAACGAGGTAGGTCAGGTGACGAGCGGATCGCCATCGGCCCCTGCTCTCGACCATGGCGAAGGTATCCGGGCGAGCCATCCAATAGCCGGCGCCGCCCATCAGTATTGCTCCCCAAGAATTGGCGGACACTCTCGCTTCATTCTGGCCAGCAGTTTTTTTCTTCCGGCCGGATCAGGCCCAATCACGAATGCCCGCACGCATCGTCGGCAATGGCGGGCGCGGGATAGTGGTGCCGGCAAGGGAATCAAAGGACTCAACGCCGCCGCGATAAGTTCGGCCGACGAGGGGAAACCAGCCGGGTGAATATCACGAGATTCCTTTCCCAGCATCAACCTCACCACCGCAGGGCAACGCTTCCCCGTGACGGGAAGATGGATCATGTGTGCGACGTTGCCGAATCCGAACGTGTACCATCCCGACAACACCACCCCATGACAAACCATGTCACGATCCAACTCGCACTCCGCCAAAAGGTCACCCTCGGCCGCAAGCAGCTTCAGTCTCTCGATGCTCTCGGTCACAGCTTCCCCTTGTACGCCTCGACGGAATAGATAATCGCAAGCCAATCGCTCGTTGTCTGCGCGGCCCCGATGGCTCGGTCCAGGAACTCGCGCGGCTCCTTTGGTGTCGGGGGTACCGCATCTCTCGCGGTCTCGAGAGCATCGGCCCTGGCTCGCTCGGATGTGAGGGCGGACACGAGCGCCTCCACCTCGAACACGAGCGAGGCAACATCCCCAGCCAACGCGGGCCCATCGGTTCCGGGCTTGCCGGACATAAGAACGGCCTTCGCCCTGTCCTTGATTTCCTCGAATCTCTCCCTCGTCATCATCGCCCATCCTCCTCGAATAGCCATCCCCACGGATATTTCTTGTCGCTCGTATCCTTCACCGGCCTTATCCCGAGCAGTTCAAGCACCTCGATGGCGAGCATCGGAATCAACCCATCCTCCCCGTAGTTCCGTAGTGCCAGCTTGGCTCGCACGATAATCTCCCCCCGCCTCTCGTCCGTCATCGCCCATCCTCGAATCAAAGGGCCGTCAACGCGGCCCATGTCTTGTTACTCGTCCCCGGTGAACGACTCGGCTTCGATGCATTGCACGAGTGGCTTGATGCGCTGGAAGAAGTACATCATGCCAATGGGAAGCGTCTCGATGCCGCAGCGGATCGTCATCTTGCCGGGCTCCCAGATAATGGCCCACTTGTTGGGGTCCCTTGTCTCACCCAGAGACAGCACCTGGGAGGAAGACGCTCCGGGCGGCATCGCCGGGAAAGATGGCAATGCCGGCGCCCGAGACGGGTCGACAGCCGGCCGCACCGATGGAGGCAGGAGCATCAGGCGCTGCACTTCCGCTTCGGCCTTCCCTCGCGCCTTCCTCTCGTTGTCGAGCTCGATGACGAGGCGGTCGTTATGCTGTCTCCATTCCCTCGCGTTGACCTCGCCCTGGACAGCCCTGATCCTCAGCGCTTCCCTCTCGGCCTCCAACTCCAGAATCACTTCCCTCTCAGTCATTCCTTCTTCCATCCTCTTCCCCTATGAACAAAGGCCCGCACGTCAAGTAACGGCGGGCAAATCGCAATGGACGCACGGAAAGGCCCTTTTCCCGCATTCCAGCCATACCCCACCCCTCTCTAGGGGTACACACTGCCAAATGCATTCTAGGGCTATCCTCGTGCGTGTAATCGGCATTCCTGATTGCCTCGTCTCGATGATTGCCGGTTGCGACAAATCGACTCGACCGGCGGCGAATCTCTGAGGTCCCCCTGGCGGCAAGGTGTGAACGCCAGGGATTGGGGTTTGTCGCCACCCCCACACATCACAGCGCCGCCCGGACTGCGGCGTCCTTCGACTCGAGCAGCTTCCGCAACGCGACGGCCCGCTCGGCTCCATCGGGCAACGTGTCGACGATGTGTCGAGCCAACACCGCGAACGGCTCCGACGCGGCCTGCAACCGCTGCGGGAGATGAGAGTAGGCAAAGAACTTCAGGATCACAGGGTCTGTTTCCATCTTCGTTCTCTTCGTGTCCGCAATGCCAGGACTCGCCTGGCTCGGGACGAAATCGTTGCCATCAATCTCGGCGACGGGATTGCCACCAAGCAAGACGCTGCCACACCGAATAGCCTCACGCACAACATCCCGCCCGTAGCCCAGACCCATCAGCTCGGACGCTAGAGCTACTGCGGTCGGTCCCTCTTGCCCCTCCTCGCAAGATTGCATGGCCCACATTACGACCGTCGCCAACTCGTACTGCGAGCAGAGCCCGTCGTAGATTTTCCTGGATATGTCGCCCGACCTATTCACTCCCCGCCCTCCCTCGACATCAACTCAGCATCCCGGAACGCCAGGGCCTTGAGCAGCTCCGCCCCCTTCGGGTCGGCCTGCAATGCCCGCAACCTCTCCTCCGTCACCGTGACCTGCACCCCGGCGGTCTGGATTGGCCCTCCTCCGGGCCCCGAGACTTCCAATCGGTCTCGACGCTGGTACTTGGCGGGGGCGTTGGCTTCCAACAGGAACATTAGAAGTCGGTCACTGGGCTGGGTTGGATGCTTGGCCCGGCGCCAGGCCTCAATCTCGAGAGACTCGATGGCTTCAACCCTGGCAACCTCGACGGAGGCGGCAAACTCCGGGCTGGACTCCAGCCACCCGTAGTAGCAACTCCGGCTGACCCCCGATGCCTCGCAGGCGAACTTCACGTTCCCCGAGCGACGGAACGCCTCCAACCAGACCTTCCCCCACTCCCCCGATGCCTTCCTCGGCCTTCCACCGCCGTGTTTCTTCCTCGTCTCACCCAACGGGGTGCTCTCCCCCGCCGCCTTCGGCGACTCCAATGGCTCTGTTTCGGCCGCGGAGAGCTTCGTCGGGCTCCGCTGCTTCCCCCTCCCGTATCCCTGTCGGTGCCCAGCCATCAGGGCCTCCACCCGGCCATTCTGGGGGCGTCGGGAGCAACGGCCATCAGCTCTTGGCAGCGAAAGCGCGCCCTGTCCCTCTCCTCGGTCAGGGTGGCAATCTGGGCTTGCAGGGCTTCCGCCGTGTTCGCCCAGATGTCGCACTGCTCGGCAAGCGTTGCTCGCTCTTTCAGCACCTCCGACAGTACCGCCCCGGTCTCAGCGGAATCTTCCCACGTGCAAGCGAGGACGGCCAATCTCGCGGCTTCGATATCCATCACCCCCGGCGCCGTGTTCTCTCTCTCCTCCCACTGGCCAAGGAGGCTGGCAAGGTGCTTGCCGACTCCGATGTGAGGCTTCCCGTTTCCGGTATAGGGGACAGGAGAGGCGACGACAGGAGCCTCGACAGGGGCAGCTTCGATCTTCAGCACCCGATTGGCCAGAGATACCGCGAGCATCACGAACTCTGGGAGGCTCTTCCCCCCGGGAACAAACGACACGACGATCCTTCGGTCCTTGATGTCCTCGACGCCGTCTATGACTTTGAAGTCCACCTCCGAGAGAACTGAGGCGGCAAGCGCTCGTGCGTCGTCCAGCGAGGTAGGATTCCCCGCAGTTGTTGGACGCGCGGGCGGGTGAGGGAGGTCGGGGTGTAGTGGACTCTCCAAAGCCACACCCTCCGGGGCATCCTTGGTGGGTTCCGCAACGAGGCTGATGGGCTTGCTACTCATGGGGTTGCGCCTCCTGAGTGGTAGTGGGAGGGATGGGGCTGGCGGGGGTATCCTGGCAGGCCAGTTTGCGGGATTCGAGGATGGCTTGGAGGGACTTGGAAGTTTGAACTGCGACCTTGGCGGCCTTTTCAATCTCAGCCTCAATCCACGCGGGATCTACGGTCGGGAAGTTGAAAGTCGTGAAGGCGCCGAGAGCTGCAAACTTCGCCAGAATCTCCAGATTGCCAACGAAGGTGTCGATCTCGACGGTCGGGCACAGGGAGGATTGCATCTCGACCACGAAGCGAGCGGCGATGCTCATCGCCCTCCGCACCCTGAGCTTTCTGCTTTCAACGAGAGCCAGGGTGCGAATGTCCTTCTGCAAGACGGCTTGGCGGGAATGGCGGCCCATGGGTTACTCCAGGGGGAGGGGAAGTTGCGGATCGGTGGTGCGGAGCTCGTAGCCATCCTGGGCGATGGTCTTGGCGATGGCTCGCAGGTCGGATTCGGAGAGTTGGTCCACATCGACGGTCCAGGACAGGGACAGGGAGCCTTCAACGATGCTGACTTTCGGGCGGTTCTTCACCTGCCCGACGAACGAGGCGATCTGTTTCTTTCCCTTCGCCAGGGAGTAGGAGAGCAACGGGAACTCCCGCTTGACGCTGACCGAGACGGAATTGGGTCCGTCCTCGATGGCTCGGGAGTCGTCCAAGATGCTTTGCACGGCGGCCGAGAGGAAGGGGAGCAACGAGGAATCGAGCTTGGGCAGCTCGAGATGCAGTCGGGCGTTGAATACATCCTTCCCGTCGGTCTTGACTGTGCTACGAATCTCGAGACGGGAGACAACGGCTTCGGTGGACTCGAATACGAACACGGCTCATGCGCTCCATGTGAGGCGGATCTCTGTCCGCTGGTGTTTGGTGTCGACCTCGTTGACGTAGGTATCTTTGAGCCACTTCGGGCTATCGTCCGTGATGGCTCCAAGGTCCTTGAGGGCATCGAGAAGGGGCTTGCATCCCCCTACGAGGTTCCCCTGATCCAGCTTCTTTGCTCCGTACCGGGTGATCTGGATTTCAACGACTGTGAATCGGGGAGGGAGTACCTTCTCTCCTCCTCTGAGCTGAAGGGAGGATTTCAGGAGTAGGAAGAGATCGTCCTTGTGTCTCTTCTGCTGAGACCAATGCATTCTCTGATACACGTTCTGAGAGAGAGAGGGGATTGGGATTAAAAGATTCAAGATCATGATCCTAGTGTCTCAGAGAAGAAAGAAGAACCAAGAAAGAAGAGATCCTAATTACCTTCCCTGTCCCCCCTCTCGCATGCTTCGCATGCGTCCCCCCCCCCCAGGGGGGAGGGGTATCTCTGGACTTTGGATCTTGGGAATTAAGATCAGGAGAAGAGAAGAGCGCGTGTGTGCGCGTGAGGGTCACTCCTCCTCCGTCCTGGTAAGGAAATCCTCGTAGGACTCGACGGCCGCAAACCACCCATCATGAACGGCGGAAAGTCTCGACTCCGCTCGGTTCTGCTCCTCGACGAGGAACGCCATGTTCCCCTTCTGACGGTGCCAGAGCGACCTTGCCGACCGAAGTGCTGCATCGGCGGTCGCGAATCGGGCCGAGTCCGGTCGGGCCTTGTCGCGCTTGACGGTAAGCCTCGAATCGGCCAGAGCCAGGGATTCGAGCTTCCTCGTGGCCGCGTTGATTTGGGCGACGAGATAGCGGACTTCGTGAAGGCGAAATTTGAGCGCCTGCCTGTCGATTCGCACGATGTATCTCCCGATTGAGCGCCGGAGGGGGGCTGACAGCTCACTGAGCGCCCGCCCCCCGGCATGCCCGGAGCGACCTGTGGTCCCGACTGGCGCCGGGACGTAGGACCAGAAACAAAAATACCGAAGCGTTGCGCTAGTGTCAACAATGTACGAAAAATAAGTGTGCTTGGTGTGTTTTTTTCTCTTGCAATCAGTTTCCGTCGCGCCTAGAGTGGCTTTCGTCGCGGGGCTGAGAGCGCTGCGACAGCTCGGATAGCGACATAGGACGCGGCGAGGGGACGGGACCCGCACGGAACACGGCCCCCTCGAAATGTCGGCGTGCGAAAGACGCGAGCGGTTGAGCCGGCCTCGAAAGTGCCGGACGAGTGAGGGGCAATCCTCACCCTGGGCCGCGGTCGGAGGCGAAAGGGGCGAAAGCCCGCGAGTAGTCCTGGCTCACAGCTATTTTTGAGGGGCATGACCGGTCGGGCGCCTATACGGGCCGCAGGGTTTCACTACGCCTCCGGGTTCGATTCCCGGATGCCCCATCGCTCCAACCCGCCCGGACGATTCCGGGCTCAACAACGAGGCCGCAAATGACCATTTCCGTGCGCGTTCATGTCCAGACTGGAGACCCTGAGAAGGACTACCGCAAAACGTACAAATACGAGAACATCGAAGGCGCCAGGAAGAAGGCCCTGGAGATTCTGGGCACCGAGCCACCGTCGAAACTCGACCGAGAACACAACTGGGCCATCAACGCCAAGGACGACGGGCGAATCACCATCTCCGGCGACGCGACCATCTCCGAGGTGCTTGGACTCGACACTCCCGCTGCCACCGAGCTGCCCCCCACTGAGACGGCCCACACCGAAGCCCCGACGGAGAAGCCGAAGCGGGCTCGCAAGGCCAAGGCAGCAGCTCCCGAGCTGCCCATCGAAGCCACCGAACCCGAGCCCGCCCCCGAGCCCCTGAAGTGCGCGGGATGCGGGAAGCACGGCACCGAGAGCGACCTCATCGCCCCTCCCGGCGGTCGACAGGACGAGCGCTACTGCGGCGATTGCGCCGATGTCGCCCCGGCTCCCGAGCCTCCCGCCCCTGCTCCGATTGCGCCCCCGGCGGACGAGCCCGGCGACTGCGCCCCCGAGGCGACTGCGGCCGAGTATTTCCCAATGGTCGTCCACCCCGCCGCGAGCATCTTTCCCATGATCGACGCGGCCGGGCTCAACCGCCTGGCCATGGACATCAAGGCCAATGGGATGCGGGAGCCTCTCCAACTGTGGAACGACCCCGAGCGCCCCGGCCGCCCCGTCCTCCTCGACGGCCGGAACCGATGGAAGGTGCTGCTGATGCTCGGATGGGCCGCCGACCTCCGCAAGGAAATCCAAGCCGCCAAGCCTGGCGAGGACGGGATCTATTTCCGCTGGATCGAGGCTGACCGCTCCGCCCTGATTCACATTGTCATCTCCCTGAATCTGCATCGTCGGCACCTGACCCCGAGTCAGTGCGCGATGGTGGCATCAAGCGTCAAAGAGGTCTATGCAACTGCTGCCCGCGAGAGGCAGAGTGCGGCCGGACATCGCTCGGGAGAAGTGCTTGAGGCAAACTTGCCTCAAGCAGTCAAACCGGCCGAAAGGGCACCCCAGGCTCGAGATCTGGCGGCCCGTGACCTGGGTGTCAGCGGTCGCTCGGTCGATGCGGCCGACAAGGTCCGCAAGGACGGCGTCCCGGAGCTCGTCGCGGCGGTCAACGCTGGCAAGGTCGCGGTCTCCACCGGGGCGAAGGCGACGGCCCTGCCTCCCGAGCAACAGCGTGAAGTGGCGGCGACGGGCAAGCTCCCCACCCCGCCGAAGCCTCCCAAGTCGAACCCTCCCAAGTCGGAACCGGTGGACGAATCAAGGGACGATGACGAATGCGCGGCCCTCTGGGATAGGGCTGGCGAGGTATTGCAGTCCGCGGTTCGCGAAACCCCGATGCACAAACAGACGGCGCTATTCGTGGAGATGGCCCGGGATTATCTCGGGTGGGACATCAAGACGAGCGCAATCAAGACCTAGCCCCGAGAATGCCCCCAGAATCGACAGGAGGAGGGGACGGCCCTCTCTGTCGGGGGTGACGCTCGGACGCAGCAGAGGGGCCACCACGGCCCTGCAATCGGTACTGTCGGGCGGGACAGCAAACACGGCGAGGGGCGCCGCCAAACCCCCTCGCCCATTTCCTCAGAGAGGACGAACGATGGGAACCATCAGAGAACGAATCCTGACCTGCTTGAACTACGTGAAGGCAAGCGCCACCGAGATCGCCACGATGACCGAAGCTCCGCCCGCCTCCGTGCGCCGGGAGCTGGCTCGGTTGCTTGCCGATGGTCTCGTGTCGAAGGCTGACGGGTTGTGGGCCGCCGTCGACCCGCACCCGCATGGGAAGGCGGACCTGCTCCCCGCCATCCCCTGCCCCGAGCATGGCGGGTGTATGCGGGAGGAGGTGTGCCCGGAAGAGTGCGGCTTCGTCTCCGTTGACCACGCCACCGGGCCTGACGAGACGATGGCGACGAAGGTTGAGGACGGGGAACTCGTGCGGACCGTGATGGTCCCTCGCGACCTGACTCCCGAGGCCCTCGGGGCTTGGCTCAAGCATGCCTTTGACGAGCCCGCCCAGGATGCCGCCACCGAGGCTTGCGAGGCAATCGGGGCCGAGCGTCGAGAGCAACTCGACATCGCCTTTGCCCGCCGCGCTCTCACCGTCGCAGCTCGTCACCCCCGGAATCGGTGGCTCACGGAGCCGGACGAATCGCCCGAGGCACGAGAGAAACGCCAAGCCCGAAACCGGCGTAGGAGGCGCCGACAGAATCGAGGCAACGTGGGTGCGCTCTCGGATGATAGGTGGGGCGGGAATTGGCGGATGGATTTCCTCCTCGGTGGCACGAAGAAGAACGATGCAATCGTGCGCTACGAAAGGAGGATTCTCCAGGCCGGCGGACAGAGATTCTACTTCAAGAATTCGCAGGGAAGTGTGCGGATGCTCGTCCTCCGCGACGAGGCCGAAGCGCAAGCCATCCTCGCGCAACTCAAGGGGAGCAAATAACCATGTTCTCGACCGCTCAAGCGCGGGCCCCGGAAGCCGATCCGGGCGACCCGCGATGTTACCGAGGGGTTTTGCACGACAACCCCCTCTCGACCTACCAGCGAGCAATCCTCGATTGGGTCTATGACGGCTCGGGAAACGGCGTGGTCAACGCCGTCGCTGGCTCGGGCAAGACCTCGACGCTCAAAGCTATCTCCCGCGTGCTTCCGAGCCGCGGGGTGTTCTTGGCCTTCAACAAGCACATCGCCGATGAGCTTGGTCAGAAACTCATCGGGCTCAACGTCGATGTGAGCACGATTCACTCCGTGGGATTCCGGGCTTTGCGCGCCAAGTGCGGCCGGAGCATGAAGGTCGAGTCCGGCAAGTACTTGAAGCTGATTCGCGACCTCCTCCGGGAGGCCGTTGATGGCGACTGCGGAATGGCGCTCCTCGAATCCGAGCGAGCCAGCATCAAGAAGGACTGGCCAGCCAAGGCCCTGCGCCGCATCGTCGACCTCCTCCGCCTCGACCTGGAGCCGCTACCCGCCGGGTCCGCTGGATTCGACTACGAGGCAAGCATCGCCCCCATCGTCGACCGGCACGGCATCGACCTCGATATCGGCCTCGCCCGATTCGCCGGGTGGGCATGCGCTCGAATCCTCCGACAGGGGCTAGAGATGGTGCGGAAGGGGGAGGCGCTCGACTTCACAGACATGCTCTGGGCGTGCGTGGTGTTGGGGGCCAAGCCATTTTCGTATTCGTGGGTTCTGTGCGACGAGTGCCAAGACCTAAGCCCGGCGCAACTCTCCGTCGCGCTCTCGTGTGTGTACCGCAACGGGCGATTCCTGGCCGTCGGGGATGTGAGGCAGGCCATCTACGGATTCGCGGGGGCGGACTCGGAATCCGTCGCTCGAATCATCGAGACGACGAACGCGGCACGGCTCCCGCTCAACATCTGCTATCGTTGCCCAACGTCGCACCTGGACATGGCGCGAACCATCGTACCGGAGATTGAGCCGGCGCCGTGGGCGAAGGAGGGAGAGATCGAAAGCATCCCACGGGTGGAGGTTGGAACCCTCGTTGGGGATGGCGATCTGGTGCTGTGCCGAACGACGGCGCCACTCATTCGCCTCTGTTTCGAGCTGCTGTCGAAGGGGGTATCGGCCCGAGTCCGCGGCCGGGATATTGGGGCAGCATTGCTCGATGTCCTGGACGATATCGAGAAACAGCGAGGGTTCCGATTCAGGGACTTTCCCGCGCAAGTCGAGGCATGGGAAAGTGAGCGGGTGCGGCGGATTCTGAAGAAGAACGGCGGGGACGACGACGACCCCGCAATCCAAGCCATCGGCGACCAGGCCGAGTGCCTGAAGGCATTCCACGAATGGATGATGGCAAGGCATGTTCCAGATCCGTACTATCGCGGCGCCGTGTACGAGGATGGGACAGAAATGCAGGCACCGAGGCCGAACATCAAGGCGCTCCGTCGCGAGATCGAGGATCTCTTTTCCGACGAACGCCCGGGAGTGTGGCTCTCGACGGTGCATCGAGCCAAAGGGCTCGAGGCGGATCGAGTGTGGATTCTCCGGCCCGACCTACTACCGTTTCCCTACGCGCGCCAACCGTGGCAAGTGGTGCAAGAGCAGAACCTGCGCTATGTGGCGTTGACGCGGGCAAAGAAGAGTCTGTTTTTCATCGTCGAGGAACCGAAGGAGAAGAAGCATGGCAAGTGAGACTCGGTCGCAGAAGCGAGACAGGAAATGGAGGGAACGCCTGATGGCACGTGGGATGCGCCTCCCGGGTGGGGCGTACATCGCCAAGCACGCGGGCAAGTGGGCTCTCGTGCCTGGCCCTGAGACGTGCATCGGCACCATCCGCATCTACGAGACTCTCTACGGCGCCAGAATGGCGGCCAAGCAGAGGAAGCGATGACCAGGAAAGACCTGCTCAGTTTCATCGAGCTGATCGAACTCACACTCCCGTTTGCCGACACTGCGACGGCCGTGGTTGCGGCAAGCGCATTCCACCTCGTCGCGATGGCCGCGACCGAAAGGGCTCGCGCGTGTCGACTCACGGAACGGGGCAGCGAGAATGCCGAGGAAGTGCAGGGCATGGCGCACAACATGCTGCAACTCGCGGCCTCCCTCGTGCGCCTCGCTGGCGTCGATGGCATCGGTGCCCCGACCTGGACGATCGACACGGGCGCAAGCCCGAAGGAGGAGGCAAGTGAAGTACGCAACGACAAATAGCGAAAGGGCAGTGTGGGGGCGATGCCGGCACCTATGGCTCCTCTCTGAAGGGCTCGGCCTGATGTCGAGCTACGAAGCCGCCCCGCTCGCATTCGGGCGGGCCTGGCATGCGTGCATGGATGCATGGTGGGGCGCCATGGCGGAGGGAACCGCGAATCGACTGGATGCGGTGCAGAGGGTAGCAAGGGCCCGCGTCGACGCCGCACGGGCGAAGCTCGCAGGCGGATTCTCGACCACCAATCCCCCGGCCGCATTCGACGAGGACGACGCCGAGCATTCCGAGTCGGTCTTGCTCGCCATGTGCAAGGGCTACGAGGAACAGTGGCGTGTCGAGGTTGGGGATCTGAAGGTCGTCGCGACAGAGCTTGCCCTGGAGGCCCGCACGACGAGCCCTCGGGATGTCACATCGAGAGACAACCGATTCGCCGGGCACATCGACAAGCTCTGCCAGGACAAGGACGGCCAGTTCTGGATCATCGAGCACAAGACGAGCGGGCGAACGCGCCCCCTCTCGTCCTGGTTGGATTCCCACTACAACCCACAGGCGGAAACGTACGCCTATCTCCTCAGTCGCGCCAAGCCGCCCATCAAGCCCGCCGGGGTGGTCTACGACCTAGCCCTCAAGGATGTTCCTCCGGCGCCGGGTTCACTGGAACTCGTCAAGGATCGGACGACGAAGCGAATGCGCCTCCCGGCTCGTCTTCCTCGTCACGCTTCCGAGCCCTGGCTACGGGCTGAGTTGATCCGACTTGGACAGGATCTCGCGGACTACCGGGGCGACCTCGACTCACTGCACGGCGACGATCTGACGCCGACACTGTTTCGGCGGGAGTGGGTTCGGTTTTCGGGCGATGCCTGGAACGACGTGGAGAGGGTTGGGCGGGAGTTACACGTCGTGGCATCGGAGCTTCGTCTGGCCCATGACAAGGTGAGCCATTATCGCAAGGTGTTGCTCGTCAACCCTGGCGACCACATACAGACCGCCAAAGCCGCCATTTCCCTCGGCGCCATCTTCCCCCGCAACGCCTCGGGGTGCTATGCCTACGGGCGAAGGTGTGAGTACATGGATCTGTGCCGCTTCCCCTCCCCGGAGGCGGCATCGGCATTCACGTGCAAGGAGAATCTCCGTGAGAATCCTTGAGATCATCACCGTCCACCCAGATGACCTTGAATGGGTCAAGGAGACTGTAGAGAGAATAAGCATCGAGCCACGTCCCAGTGTGGAATGTGGCAATAGCGAAAGAAAGGGATTCGTGACACTCACCTACGGCAACTATCCTGGCATCTACATTGTTGGAGGAGAACGTGAAAGCAAGTGAACTACTGCAAGCCGAGCCGTGGCTGAAGGTCCTGGTCTACGGCGACAGTGGGACGGGAAAGACAAGCTGGGCCGCCCGGTCCCCAATGCCCATCATCCTCGCGACCGAGCGCCAGGCAATCCCCTCGATTGCCGTCGCGGCGCCTGACGCCGAGGTCTTCCTCATCAACAACTACGAATCCATGGAACGCATCATGGACGCACTGTCCAAGGGCGCTTCGGTGAAGCTCGACAACGGGCAGATGGCGTTTCGGTTCTGCGACAGGAGCGGGACCGAGTACACCTGCCAAACCATCGTCATCGACTCCCTCTCGGACATGCACACCCGCATTGCCGAGCATGTGAAGGTCGACGAGGTCGAAAAGCTCGTGATGAAGCGATGGGGTGAGGCACAGAAGCTCCTTGCATCGCTCCTCCAACGGCTCCGCAGCTTGCCCGTCAACGTGGTATGCATCTGCCTCCAATCCACTCTGGGCGGGTCGGAGGGCGAAGCGCGGCGCACCATCCCCGACCTCTACGGGAAGATGGCGGAGAAGGTTGGGCAGTACTTCAGTGCGGTCGGATTCGCGCACAAGCGCAGCGGGGCTTTCCAATACGGCATCGCATTCAACGCGGGCTCGGGCTTCGTAACGAAGCGCCCGCCGACGACCACGGACTTCCCCGACGTGGTGATGCAGGACTTGAGGACGCCGGGCAAGACGACCCTGGGAAGCATCCTCCTGAGCATCAACGCGGGCATGGCTGGCATCCCCTCTCGGGATGGTGACAGCGGCTCCCTCGTCAGCGAGAGTGAGGCGGGGGAAGGGAAGGCGATCCTCCCTCCGGCCCCGAAGGCGAAGGTCAAGAGCAAGCAGTAGAGACATTGCCCGGGGCCAACAAACTCGGGCACAACCAACGTGGGCAAATTTGCCCACGCACATCGGAGCAACTCCCAATGGCAAGTTTCTCGACGAAAGCGGACTACAACTTCACCCTCGCCCCCGGACTCCATGCGGCGCAGATCACCCGCGCCATCGTGGGCGAGAGCAAGACAGGCAAACCTATGCTCTCGCTGCGGTTCTCGATCTGCGGCGGCAAGTTGACGTGGCGGGATTTCATCGTGCTCGAGGCTTCCCGCTTCGGGTTCGGGCGCCTCGTCACCCTCTGCGACAGCATCGGCGTAGTGGGTGCTGCGGATGACCCGAACGGGTTGGACCCCTTCGACCAGTCCAGCGTGACCACCCATCTGCTCGGCAAGGTGCTCCAGGTCGAGACGACGAACGAGACGACCCAGGGACACGACGGGCGGCCATTCGTCCAGGTTCGGTCCGTCACCTTCGCCGCTCTCGACTCCGAGCAATCCATCGAGTGGGCGGAAACTCCCGCCCTCCCCGAGGACGCGATTGAGGATTGGGACGGCAACCGGATTGGTCCGGACACGTACGAAGCCCCGAAGGCCAAGGCGGCCCCGAGGGCGAAAGCAAAGAAGGCCGACAAGCCCGACCCGAACATCCCATTCTAGGGCCCTGGACGCCCCGTGGACGCATCCGAGGCTGACCACTGGCCCTGACAGCCGGGACAGCCTCGGATAGCGCAAAGGAGGCACTGTGCGCCCAGAATCGCTATCCCTACTGAGGGGACGCCTGCTCTACTACCTCGCCGCCTCGGAGGGGGGCATGGCTCGCATCCCCCTCGAATCCGCGAAGGTGCTGCTAGCACTCGAGCCCGGGGAGTGTCTGATGAGAACCGTCGAAGGCATCTCCGCCCTGGCCGGGAAGAAGCTGCGGATGACGGTGACCTCGACCTGCTTGGACGTGCGGCTTGCGACTTTCGCCGCATCGGCCGACATGGACTCGGTGCGGGCGGTATTCGACCACTGGCACTTTGCCTGTGGAAAGACGAGCATCGTGAAGCTCTCCCCGAAGCGCATCGAGAAGATTCGTTGCAGACTCGGAGAGGGATTCACCGTCGAGCAACTCTGCGCGGCCACGGACGCGATGCTGGCCGACCCGTTCTACAACGACCCAACGCCGGGGGCCACGCGATACAACGACATCGAGCTTGTGTGCCGGACCAGGGACCATGTGGAAAGGTTCCTCGAAAGGGCAGCAGAGCAAGACACGGTGCGGCGACAGACACTCAGAGACCGCATCAAGGGATTGGGTGGATGATGGATTCGAGCCCGCAAGAAACTCTCCGCGAAGCAGGCATCACGTGGCGACCCCTCAACGGCGGGAAGGAGGCCCGCTTTCCGTGCCCGTGCTGTGCGAATGATGAGGGCTTCGGGCTGAACCTCAAAACGGGGTTGTGGGGGTGCCTCCGAGCCTCGTGCGGAAAGCATGGGAACCTCTATCAACTCCGCTGCCTGCTTGGGCTCGCATACCAAGTCCAGGCCCCGGCGCAACCCACAACCCACGAGGCCAGGAACGCCGCCCGCCCATTTCAGGCCAAGGAAACGGTGGACTTCCGGCGGTGGAACGAGGTGCTCTGGTCGTCCAACCACGCCGGGGCCGCCGCGACTCGTGACTACCTGGCCGAGCGCGGATTCTCGCGACTCGTCATCGACCTGGCCTGCCTCGGATGGGCTCCTCGACACCCAGGGGACACACGGGCCGGGCAAGTGGTGGGCAATGGGATGGTCGCCATCCCCTACTTCACGGGCGACGATGCCACGCTCGTGAAGCTCCGGTGGGTGCCTCCCGAGCCCGAGGACGACAAGGGGAAGCCCATCCGATATGCCCGTGTGGCCGGAGGGAAGTCCTCGCTCTATGCCCCCGTCGGAATCCCGGAGGGGCGCACGGTGCTCGTCTGCGGCGGGGAGATGGATTGCCTCTCGATTCTGGAGGCCGCCAGGGAGGCGAGGCTATTGGAGGTGGCGGACGGTCCCAGGTGGCTCGAGATCGTCCCCGTATCCATCCCTGATGGCGAGGGGTCGTGGTCGGAGTCCTTCACCGAACAGCTCGGCGCCGTCGAGGACATCGTGCTTTGCTACGACTCGGACACGGCCGGGGAGGCGGGGGCAAAGAAGGCAGCGGAAGCCATCGGCGCTTTCCGGGTGAGGATTGGCCACTGGCCAGAGGGGCACAAGGACGGGAACGCCGCCCTCGTCGCGGGCGCTCTCGACTGGGGTGCTGTCGGGCGGATCATCGAAGAGGCGAAGTCTCCGGCCGGGTCGCAGATCGTCTCAACGAAAGACCTTGAGGCGTCCGTCCTCTCACAACTCTTCGGTGCCCAGCCAAGAGGGTGGCCCACTGGATGGGCCGGACTCGATGAGTTGTTTGGGGGCTGGCGACAGGGAGAGGTCACCATCGTTACAGGCCCAACAGGCTCGGGCAAGACAACGCTGGCCTATCAGGCCGCGCTATACCAAGCCCAGCAGGGACGCCGAGTCCTGGTCTGCCCATTCGAGGGCGGCCCGACCTTCGCGGCGATTCGATTCGTGAGACAGCTCCTCGGTGGAGACCCCGAGACCTACGGTGAGGGTCGAGTCAGGGAAGCCCTGGCGGAGATTCGCAGCTCCGTGTTTTTCTTTGACCACGTTGGGGCTGTTGAGTGTCGCAGGTATGCGGCGACGATGGAGTATTGCATCAAGTCCCTCGGCATTGACTTCGTGGTTGTCGACCATCTCCATTTCATGACTCGCCGCGCGGACAAGGATCGATGGGACCAACAGGATCAAATCGTGATGGATTCGCAGATGACGATCCAACGGTCCGGCGCCCACATGCTCTTGCTCGCTCACAGCGCGGCGAACAAACCCAAGACGAAGGACAAGGACGACGTGATAACCCAGTTGAGCGACATCAAGGGACACACGGAAGTCTTTCAGGACACGGCCAACGCCATCAGCGTATACCGACCCCGGACCAACGACCGAGAGGACATGCGCGACCAATCAACCGGGCTCTACCCGGCCGCGGTTGTCGTAATCAAGACCCGCATGGAATATGGGCGGGAGGGACTCGTGGAGTTGAGCTTTGACAAGCCGCGCGGTCGATTCCTCGACAAGTCGCAGAACCAACAACCCGAAACCAATCGCTCTCGCACCGAGCCGAGTAGCGATGATGTGACATGGAGCATGCCACTGTGAGCGGAGAACGCAGACGACCATACGGGAAGAGTCGCGCCGTCGACCCCGAGCTTGATGAGTCCGAAAGCATGGCACAGCTACTCGTCGCGCTCGACAAGCAGCGCCCGAAGGTGAGGGGCGATTGCATCAACGCGCAACGCCCGTGCCGATGGATCTCGTGCCGATTCCATCTCAAGTACGACGAGGACAGGGGGACGCTCAAGGACAACTTCCCACTGCTATCTGTCGACCAGATGCGCGAGACTTGCGCTCTTGATGTGGCCGACCGTGGCGGGGTGACTCTCGACGCGGCCGGGCAAGCCATGAACTGCACCCGTGAGAGGGTGAGGCAGATCGAGGAGCGGGCCCTACTGAAAGCGGGCGGGGAGGTCACGGTGTCGATGCGGCCGGAGGAGGAGCCATTGCCGTCCGGCGGACCGGCCCCGAAGTACCGCCCTCGACTGTCGGAGCAAGCCCTGCTCCCGTGCTACCGTGGCGGGTCGCAATCAACCGAACGAGGAAGGCCGCCGAGATTCAGCTACGGCGCCTCGGATAGGAGGAAGAGATCGTGAGAAAGCAACTACTCGAAATCGAGAAGGAGAGGGTGAGGCAGGATCTCAAGTGGGGCGCGGACAAGCACCCTGGGTCCGGCCTCTGGTCCCTCGTGCTGATGGAGGAGGTCGGGGAAGAAGCTCGGGCGGCGATGACGGGGGACATTGCGGCGCTGCGCAATGAGCTTGTGCAAGTCGCCGCCGTGGCCGTGGCATGGGTTGAGAGCCTCGACGATGGGAGAGCACAGAGAAGCGGGGAATGGTGGGAAGCGATGACTCGGGAGGCATTCGAGGCCGGGCGCAAGTCGGTCATTGGTGAGGAGGTGGACCATGGGGGGAAATAGCGGGTCGATGTCGGACGCCTACACCTACGACACCCACGAGGAGCGCCGTCTCAAGCGCATCATCGAGGAGTGGCGTGCGAAGGCGGAAAAGGCCGAGGCGCGGGTGACCACGCTAGAGGCCGAGGTCGAGCGGCTAGAAGCAGAAGTCCGCGAGATCTCCCCCCGGTGGCGCGAGTGGCGGGAGGAGAGACAGAACCGGCGCAGGGAGGTGGACCATGGGTAGAGTTTTAGAGGAAGCCGTAATTTCGGTGCTTGAGAATCTCCCTGCTGGGATAGAGTTTCGGGCGTGGGATATCGCCTATGCGCTTGGCGAGCCGTCGTCGTCGTGCGTCGCCGGGGCGCTCCGGCGCCTCGTCGCGAGCGGGCGAGTCAGGCGTAAGCCACACGGCGAGAGGCCATCCACCTATTCGCTCTCCACTGGCGCCGCCGAAGGCGAGGAGGTGGGCCATGGGTAGGCACGTAGCTGCGAACATCGCCACTCAGTACATTGCCGACACCGGCGTCGACTTCGCGTCGCTGCTCTCGTCGGACACCGCGCCCGACTGCGTGGAGCTGATGGGCGAGGTCGCGGCCTGCTGCCCCACGCACGGGCACACTCTCGAGGCCCTGTGGGTAGACCCGCTCGACCGCGATGGGCTCCGCCCGGCGTGCGGCCTGCGCGGGTACACGTGGGGGCACCACTGCGCCCCGCTGATCGACGGGCTCGTGCACGATGCCTGGCACCCAGAGCTGGTGCTGCCCCCAGACGAGTACTGCGATGCGGCCTTCCCGGAGCAGCTCGTGGCGTGGGAGGTGCTGTGCGTCACTGGTGATGACGAAAAGGAGGGACCGTGACGACCTATCAAGAATTCCTGGCATCCAAAGCCATCGTCGACGCACCATCGGGAATCGAAGTCCCGGCGGACGCCATCAACCCAATGCTGTTTCCCTTTCAGAAAGACATCGTGCGCTGGGCATTGCGTCGCGGGCGGGCCTGCATTTTCGCGGATTGTGGCTTAGGTAAGACCCCGATGCAGCTCGAGTGGGCGCGATTGGTAGCCGAGCACTCCGGCGGGCGCGTCCTCATCCTCGCACCGCTGAACGTCGTCGAACAAACACTGCGAGAGGCCGAGAAGTTTGAAGTGGATGCAATCTCAGCACGGGAGCAGAAGGACGCTCGATGGGCTCAAATCGCAGTCACCAACTACGAAATGCTGGAAAAGTTCGACGCGAGCGAGTTTGCCGGCGTTGTCCTCGACGAGTCATCGATCCTCAAGAGCTTCACCGGAAAGACGAAGCGGCTCCTGTGTGATGCCTTCTCCGATACACAATACCGCCTGTGCTGTACCGCAACCCCGGCCCCGAATGACCACATGGAGCTTGGGAACCACGCCGACTTCCTGGGCATCATGCCGTCCAACGAAATGCTGTCTCGGTGGTTCGTCAACGACCCCATGTGTGCCGGGAACTACCGATTGAAGGGGCACGCTGAGGGGGACTTCTGGAAGTGGGTGACGAGTTGGGCCGCGTCGTGTGGCGCTCCTTCCGACCTCGGCTATTCGGACAAGGGCTTCGTCCTCCCCGAGCTCGTCGTCACGCAGCACACCGTCGACACGCCACCAGAGGCCGCATTCCAACTGGGCTCCCTATTCCCCGGCCAATCTCTCTCGGCTACCGACCTCTGGCGGGACAAGCGGGAGACGCTCTCTACCCGCACCGCGGAAGTCGCCCGCCTCGTCAACGCCGAGCCTGACCAGGCGTGGATCGTGTGGTGCTCGACGGACTACGAGGCGGACGCGCTCTGCGCCGCAATCCACGAAGCCATCGAAGTGCGCGGGTCGCAACCGCGCGCCACCAAGGCCGCTCGCCTGCTGGCCTTCTCGTCTGGTGTGGCGCGAGTCATCATTACCAAGCCGGGGGTTGCGGGGCTTGGGTTGAACTGGCAACACTGCGCACGCCAAGTGTTTTCGTCATTGACCTACTCCTTCGAGGACCTCTACCAAGCAATCCGCCGCAGCTACCGCTTCGGGCAGAAACAGCCCGTCAACGTTCACATCGTCACCGCTGAGACCGAGGGCAATATCGTCGCCACGGTCAAGCGCAAGAAAGAGGACCACGACAAGATGAAACGCCAAATGTGCGCCGCCGTCCGCAAGCACGGCCTCGTGTGGAGACCTGACCGCGGACTCACTGAATCCGGCTCGGAGGTCGCAAAAGGGGAGGGATGGGAGTTGAATCTCGGGGACTCGATGGTATTCACATCGAAGCTCCCCGATGAGAGCGTTGACCTGTGTGTACATTCCCCGCCGTTCGTCGACCTCTACATCTACAGCGACGCGATTGCAGACCTCGGAAACTCGGCCAACGACACGGAGTTTTTCCAGCACTACGCCTACTTGATTCGGGAGTTGCTCCGCGTGACCAAGCCCGGCCGTCTGTGCTGCGTCCATTGCAAGGACCTTCCCCTCTACAAAAACCGCGATGGTGCGGCCGGCCTCTACGATTTTCCTGGCGCCATCGTCGAGACTTTCGAGGCCGCTGGGTGGACATTCCACAGTCGCGTGACCGTCTGGAAAGACCCCGTGATTGAGATGCAGCGGACGTAGAATCACGGGCTCTTGCATAAGAACTTCATGGCCCGCCGCGAGGTGTGCCGGATGGGCATGGCGGACTTCGTCCTCACGTTTCGCAAGTGGGCGCCGGACCTGCCAGACCACCTCATCACTCACCCCCCGATTGCAGGGGACTACATCGGCGACAACCCTCCCACGTCATGGGACTCCGACAGGGATTGGTCGATCCAACTGTGGCAGAAGTACGCCTCCCCGGTGTGGTTTGACATCCGGCAAACCAACGTCCTCCAGTATGCAGGCGCTCGGGAGGAGGCAGACGAGCGCCACATTTGCCCGCTGCAACTCGACGTGATTGAGCGCCTCGTGTGGCTCTACTCGAACCCCGGCGAGCTCGTGTTTGACCCATTCTGTGGGGTTGGATCGACGCCGCACGTCGCCCTCAAGATGGGTCGCCGAGGTCTCGGGTGCGAACTGAAGCGCTCCTACTGGGAGCAATCGAAGGTCAACCTCTCCGAGGTATCGCGCTCACTGAAGCAGCGCTCACTATTCGAGGTGAGCGCGTGACCATCGAGCTAGCCGAGGCTCTGTCACGAGCATGGGTGCCCCGCAGTGTGGCTCCTCAGTGAGAGGGACCGAGGCACCCCCTGGTGTCCCAAATGCGCCACAGAGGCCATGGCGGCCCTGGAAAGGGCACGCGCATGGGTGGCGACCGAGAAGGCTAAGCCGCGTCCATCGCCGCCATGATCTGGCCGACTTGCGGATAAGCTCTGCTCGTCTCAGCCCCCGCAAGCACGGAGACGACGAAGGGGAGCAATG
>Ga0172379_10001623_pt1 | contig 43923 bp, 38 predicted proteins | sample GrowelOW334metaG_FD_119756 | JGI IMG/M metagenome (GOLD analysis project Ga0172379, IMG submission 119756) | Groundwater microbial communities from an aquifer near a municipal landfill in Southern Ontario, Canada - Groundwater well OW334 metaG | ecosystem: Environmental > Aquatic > Deep... | reverse complement strand
TTCTGAAATTGCATTTCGTTTGATGTTAAAGTATATTCAACAACCCTAATATACCAATATAAGAGTCAAAAAAGGAGTTTTTCCCTTGGATCTATTTCAGAAATGTGCTGACTTTACCCGTGCCGACGAAGTGAAAGCTGCCGGTCTCTATCCTTATTTCCGCCCCATTGAAGCAAACGAAGGTCCGATTGTTGAGATGGCCGGTCGCAAGATTATTATGGCTGGTTCGAACAATTATCTTGGTCTTACCGCTCACCCAAAAGTGAAAGAAGCTGCCATTAATGCAGTACGAAAATACGGAACCGGATGTTCAGGCTCACGATATCTCACCGGAACGATTGATTTGCACAACGAACTCGAAGCCCGACTCGCAAAATTTCTGGGGTATGAAGATGTGTTACTGATCTCCACCGGATACCAGACGGCACAGGCAATAATTCCGACTCTGGTGCAACGCGGTGAATATATCGTTTCGGACAAGGACAATCATGCGTGTATCGTTATGGCGAACATGATGGCAATGGGAATGACTGCGGAAGTTGTACGGTATAAACATGGCGACATGAAACATCTTGAAGCGGTCATTTCGAAGCTTCCGGCTGATGCTGGAAAATTGATCGTTACTGACGGTGTATTCAGTACAAGCGGCGAAGTGGTCGATATGCCATCGATTGTTGCGATCGCTAAAAAACACAATGCCCGAATTATGTGCGACGATGCACACGCAACAGGTGTCATCGGAGTCGGCGGACGAGGGACAGCAAGCAAATTCGGATTGACCAAGGATGTCGATATTACGATGGGAACATTCAGCAAGTCTTTTGCATCCCTGGGCGGATTCATCGCGTCAACACGGTCAGTCGTCAACTATATTAAACATTCCTCGCCGGCACTGATTTTTTCAGCAAGTCCCACACCGGCATCCGTTGCGTCTGCACTTGCGGCTCTTGATATAATAGAAGAACATCCAGAATTGGTCACGCAGCTTCACAATAATGCCAACCGCGTCCGAGAAGGATTGCGTGCCTTTGGTTTTAATGTGGTTGGCGAACCGGAAACAGGTATAGTATCAGTAATCATCGGCGATACGGAAAAGACGCTCGTTTTCACGAAAGCATTGTTCGAAGCCGGCGTTTTTGTCAATGCATTTGTTCGTCCGGGAGTTCCGCCAGGATTGGAAATGCTGCGAACCAGTTATATGGCAACTCATCAGAATGAACATCTCGACAAAATCGTTGAAATTTTTGGGGAGATCGGCAAAAAACTCGGCGTTATCAGTTAAGAGGCAATATTCACAATCACTAAACCACGCAGACAATGTATGATCAGCGTGGTTTTTTATTGAAGGAAATCGCATGGCAAACGTCACCATCCGTCCGGTACTTACTAAATCCGATACAAAGAAGTTCATCGACTTTATCTATACGTTCTATAAGGACGATCCGAACTGGGTACCCCCGCTTCGCATGGACCGTGAGAAACTGATAGATAAGAAGAAGAATCCATTCTATCAGCACTCCCGCATGGAACTGTATCTTGCGGAGCGGGATGGGATGATGGTTGGCAGGATCGGAGCCATAGTAAATGATAATCACAATAAAGAACATAACGACAAAGTGGGCTTCTTCGGTTTCTTTGAATGCATCAATGACCAAGAGGTTGCCAACGCACTGTTTGATACTGCAAAGAAGTACCTTTTGTCTCAGGGGATGAATGCAATGCGCGGTCCGGCAAATCCTTCCGTCAACGACGAGTATGGATTACTGGTGGATGGTTTCGATTCTCCCCCTGTCGTACTAATGACGTACAATCCACAATACTACGAAACACTCATCCTGAATTATGGATTAAAAAAAGAGAAAGATCTTTACGCGTACATCCTGGATCAGAACACGGTGTATACGGAAAAATTCAATCGTGCCAACGAGATTGTAAAACAACGCAACAGTTTGACATTTCGTCCTATCAACATGAAGGATTTTGATAACGAAGTGCAAAGGATCAAGGAAGTCTATAATGCTGCATGGCAATATAACTGGGGTGCAGTGGCAATGACGAGTGCGGAGTTCGATGCTCTTGCCGAAGATCTGAAAATGGTGTTCGAACCGGAATTAGTGTTGATCGCCGAATCAAAAGGGAAAATCATCGGTTTTGCATTGTCGTTACCCGATATCAACGTCCGGCTGAAAGGGAATCGTAACGGCGGTCTGCTGGGAGGATTATTGCGTTTACTGGTCTTCAAGAAAAAGATTGAACTGGTCAGGGTGATCGTGCTCGGCGTGATTCCCGAATACCAGAAGTCGGGTGCTGCCGGAGTTCTTTTTTATGAGACCGCCATTCGGGCTAAGAAACTCGGTTATCAATACGGTGAAGCAAGCTGGATTTTGGAAGACAATGTAATGATGAACCGTGCGGCGCAGACCATGCAGGGAAAAATCTATAAGACGTACAGAATCTACCAGCAGGAAATTTAATAGTGATTGCAAACGAAGTAATTCGTATTTTATCTCTACGTAGTATTTGATAAAAATAATCTTTGAGGAATATCATGGCAGTAAAACCTGTTGAAAAAATCTGGATGAATGGAAAGCTGGTTGATTGGAACGATGCAAAAATTCACGTCCTGTCCCATGTGGTTCACTACGGCAGTTCGTGGTTTGAAGGGATACGATGCTACGAAACAAAAAAAGGATCGGCGATCTTCCGTCATAAGGAACACATCATCCGTCTGTTCGATTCTGCAAAAATGTACCGCGCAGAGATTCCGTATACGATCGATCAGGTTATTGCAGCGGACAAAGAAACAATTAAAGCGAATAAATTGAAATCATGTTACATCCGTCCCGTTGCATATCGCGGGTACGGAGATGTCGGTGTTTATCCCATGGGCTGCCCGGTTGATCTGACCATTGCAGTTTGGGAGTGGGGAAAATATCTCGGACCGGAAGCTTTGGAAAAAGGGATCGATGTACGCTTTGCTTCCTGGCAGCGCGCTGCGGGAAACACTTTCCCGACCATGGCGAAGGCCGGCGGAAACTATCTGAACTCGCAATTGATGAAAATGGAAGCACGTGCGGATGGTTATGAAGAAGGAATCGCGCTTGATCAGAACGGTCAGATTTCCGAAGGAAGCGGCGAGAACTTATTCTTGGTCCGCAATGGCGTGCTCTACACACCGCAGTTTGTCAATGCCATTCTGCCGGGTATCACTCGTGCTTCGGTGATTCAACTGGCAAAGGATGCCGGCATTCCGGTGGTAGAAGGAAATTTACCACGGGAGATCGCATATCTTGCGGATGAAGTGTTTTTTACCGGCACGGCAGCGGAAATTTCACCGATCCGTTCTATTGACCGTATTACTGTTGGCAGCGGAAAGCCGGGGCCGATTACACGGGAACTGCAAAAACGATTCTTCGATATCGTGGAAAACGGCAATGACCAGCATGGCTGGCTGGATTTCATTTAAAGAAATCGACAGAACACTACTGACAATGCTCTCCGGCAGTGCTTTGCCGGAGAGTATTGAAGGGATCTCGGCTCGGAATGTCTGCAGAGAAATAAAGCCGGGAATAGAACAATGAACACAATTGGGGGAAATATTTTTTTATGGTGAAAGATTTCGCCTTTAAGGAAGTATTCAAGTCGAAAATTAAACCTGCATCTGTCGAAGAGATGCTTTCAAAAATACCCGTCTATGAAAAGCTGGATCCGAAAGAGCTTCGGCAGATCGCATCCATTGTCCATCGACGACAGTATGTGAAGGATGAATTTGTATTTTATCAGGGTGATCCGGGATTGGGGATGTATGTCGTTGAGAAAGGGAAAGTGGGTATCGTCGTTGTCGGTGACGACGGCATGCAAAAAGAAATCACGGAACTGAGCAATGGCGATTTCTTCGGCGAAATTGCACTGCTGGATGAATCACCCCGTTCGGCATCGGTCGTGGTGAAGGAGGATTCGTCGCTGATCGGTTTCTTTCGTCCCGATCTTTTCGAGATCATCGAAAAAACGCCGAAGACCGGACTGAAGATCGTCGTAAAACTTGCCGAGATGATCGGCGAACGGCTGCGGAATATGAACAACGAATTCACGAGACTCCGTGCTGAACTCGAACTACTCAAACAACAGAAGGAGACGAGCGATGAAAAAGCCAGCTCCAAAAAGAAAAATTCAGAAAGCTAAACCGGCAAAACGAACCGCCCCTCGTTCCGTTTCTCGCCGGACCGATGACTTGACGATCGGATTGAAGAAGATCCTTGTTCCCATTGATTTTTCCGATCACTCCAAAAAAGCACTTCGCTATGCACTTCCGTTCGCACTGCAATTCAAAGCCGAACTGGTATTGATGTACGTTGTCGAACCGACCATCTATCCATCCGATTTCGGATTTGGTCAGGTTGGTTTTCCGGATGTCGAAAAAGAACTGCATGAGAAAGCGAAAACCGAATTACAGGAACTATTAAAAACTTCCGTACCGGAAACGGTCAATTCGTCCTCGGTCGTCTCAACAGGGATACCATTCGTTGAGATCACTACGTATGCTCAGGCGGAAAATATCGACCTGATTATCGTTGCAACCCACGGAAGGACCGGGGTGGAGCACATTCTGTTTGGCAGTACAGCGGAGAAAATTATCCGAAAAGCCCCCTGTCCGGTGCTGGTTGTTCGGGCAGAAGAGCATGATTTTATTAATGAACGAGCATAAGAGTTCTTGCTGGGACAGGACAACTTTCGTATATTTAGGACAATTAATTCACATTTTTTCACTTTTGATTTGAAGAGACGATGTTAAAAAAGCAGAAAGAACTCGCAAAACGGGTAAAGAAACAAGACGACCTTATAACTACGTATGAAAACGCAGTTTCATGGTATGACACAAACAAGAAACTTCTCACCAATATTGGCATAGCAATTGCAGTTCTTGTCGCCGGCGGTTGGTTTTACATCAACAACAACCGGACGAATAACGAAAAAGCGGCGAACGAGTTTGCGAAGGTATTCTCCTATTATGACAACGGACAATACCAGATTGCGATCAACGGGATTCCTGAAAAGAATGTCCGTGGGCTTCAAGCAATCGTGAACGATTACGGCTCGACGAAGTATGGCAACATTGCGCAGTTCTATTTGGCAAATAGTTACTTCAATACCGGCGAGTATGATAAGGCGCTGGAAGCATTTGAAGATGCCAGTGTGGATGCACAAATTCTGGAAGCTTCCCGCATCGCAGGTATCGCTGCCTGTTACGAGATTAAAGCGAACTATGAGGATGCGGCAAAGTATTTTGAGAATGCCGGCAAGTCGAACGTGAACGATCCGAATGCGGCGGAATATTTGGCCAACGCCGCCCGGAACTACGCAAAAGCGGGCAACAAAGAACAAGCGATTGAACTGTATAAGTTAATCAAGAAAGAACATTCGAGTTCGGCAGCAGCGAGAGATGCGGAGCGGTATTTGGACGAACTTCGGGGATAAGCACTACGTTTTTTCTTACAGGTATTAACTGCGTCGCAGGGGCTCAATTGCACTTTACGACGCAGTTTTGTTTTAAAAATGTCCGGTTCTGAACCACTATCATCGAAAGTCTCTATGCTGACAGAATTTGGAAATATCCTTGCCTTCTTTATTATCGGCGTTCTCTTTACTGCAGCCGGCCTCATTGGATCATGGCTTCTTCGTCCCCGGCGTCCCTATGCAGAAAAGCTCTCCACGTATGAATGCGGCGAAATTCCCATCGGTTCCTCTCACATCCGTTTCAATATCCGTTTTTACGTTGTCGCACTGATTTTCCTTGTGTTCGAAGTCGAAGCAGTGTTCCTCTTTCCATGGGCACTCGTGTTTAAAGAGTTCGGAATGTTCGCCTTCGTGGAAATGCTTGTCTTTCTTGCCATCCTTATTGTCGGATACGCTTATGTGTGGGTGAAAGGTGATCTTGAATGGGATAAACCGATGCCGCAATTTCTGCCGGCATCCCAAAAAACTATCTTTGAAGAACAAGAAAAAACCGTTTTGAACTGAAATATTCTATGGGATTACTCGACCAAAAATTTGAAAATTCGAATATTGTCGTCACGACAATGGATAACCTCCTTAACTGGGCACGACTGTCGTCCCTCTATCAGATGCAGTTCGGGCTCGCCTGTTGTGCTATCGAAATGATGGCGGCATCGGCATCCAATTTCGATATGATGCGCTTTGGTGTTATACCGCGGGCAACTCCGCGCCAGTGTGATGTGATGATCGTTTCCGGTACTGTCACATTGAAAATGGCATCGCGTATCAAACGGTTGTATGACCAGATGCCCGAACCGCGGTACGTCATCTCCATGGGCAGCTGCTCCAATTGCGGCGGCCCGTACTGGGAACACGGCTATCATGTGCTGAAAGGAGTGGACCGCGTGATTCCGGTGGATGTGTATGTGCCCGGTTGTCCGCCGCGTCCCGAAGCATTGATCGAAGGACTAATAAAATTACAGGAAAAAATCCGTAACGAAAGTTTAGCGAAGAAAAAAGCAGTTTAACTTTATCAGATGTCCGGCACTTCCAAAGTGTTGGACATCTTCGGAAAATTATGACAGCACAAGATATTCACGATATCCTGAAATTACAATTCACCGACGCGGTGATCGAAGCCAAACTTGAAAATGTTGTCGATCCATTCATCAAGGTACGGACCGACATGATCAAAGAAATTGCCGTGTTCGTGAAGAACGACGAACGTTTGCAATTCGATTATCTGATGTGTCTCTCTGGAGTCGATTATAAAGGGAAATTGGGCGTCACGTATCATCTGTACTCGATGGTCCATCACCATAAGATCGTGCTGAAAGTGGAAGTCCCGACCGAAACGCCGGATGTACCGTCGGTAGAATCAGTTTGGAAGAGCGCCAACTGGCACGAGCGAGAAGCTTTCGATCTCTATGGATTCAACTTTGCCGGACATCCCGATCAGCGCAGAATCCTGTTGCCGGACGACTGGGAAGGACACCCGCTGCGGAAAGACTATCAAACACCGGAATTTTATAATGGAATGAAAGTACCGTATTAACTTATTCAGGTGCCCCGATACTTCACCGTTGCAGGACATCTACTTCTTATGATTGAAACAATAGCAACTCCGAAAACATCTACAGGAAAATCTCTTCGCACCGAAGAGATGATCGTCAATATGGGACCGCAGCATCCATCCACACACGGTGTACTCCGACTTGAAGTGGTTCTGGACGGCGAGATCGTTGTGGATGTCATTCCCCATTTAGGCTACCTTCATCGCTGCTTTGAAAAACATTGCGAGCATATGACAAGCTATCAGCAGGTGATTCCGTACGTGGACCGTATGGACTACGTCGCCGCAATGACGAACGAATTCGCCTTTGTCGTGGCAGCGGAAAAGATGCTGAAAATTGAAGTACCGGAACGTGTGCATTACATCCGCATTATTATGGCGGAACTGCAGCGCATAGCATCCCATCTGATCGCCATAGGAACATTCGGCATCGATATGGGCGCATTTACACCGTTCCTCTATTACTTCCGCGACCGGGAAAAGATCCTGGAGCTGTTCGAAATGACCTGCGGTGCACGACTGCTTTATAACTATATGTGGATCGGCGGATTATCGCACGATATTCCCCCGCAATTCGTAGAAAAGACCAAAGAGTTTTGCACCGATTTTAAAAAGACACTGAAAGAGGTGAACGATCTTCTGAACTATAACGAGATCTTCATCAAACGGACTGCGAATGTCGGCATTCTGCCGAAGGACCTGGCAGTCAATTATGCCTGCAGCGGTCCAATGCTTCGCGGTTCAGGCGTGAATTTCGATCTCCGCCGTGACGATCCATACACGCTCTATAATAAATTTGAATGGGATGTAATCGTAGGAAAAGGGGAGATGGGAACTGTCGGCGATGTGTGGGACCGCAATATCGTCCGTCAGCGCGAAATGTGGGAAAGCCTTCGTATCATCGAACAGGCGATCGCCGGCATTCCGGAAGGGGATGTTCAGAAAGCAATACCTAAACGCATTCGACCGGTCCCCGGCGATGCATACGGCAGGATCGAAGGACCTCGCGGCGAACTGGGATTTTACATCGTTGCGGAGGATAACGTTACACCCTATCGTATTAAAGCGCGCGCGCCGGCATTTGTGAACTTGAGCGTGATCAACGAGATCTCGAAAGGTGCAATGCTTGCAGATCTTGTGGCGATCATCGGCAGTATCGATATCGTGCTTGGAGAAGTAGACAGATAAATGTTCATGATCATCCGGACGCTGCACAGCCGAAGGTTGATAAGACAATCAATAAAAAGACATCAATGGAAAACCTTATAGCATTTTTTAGTGATCCGATCGTCACAACAGTCCTGCTTGCACTGATCCCGCTGGTGTTCATTCTGGTCTATGCGCTCGTGACATTGTACGGCGAGATGAAAATCGCCGCACACATCCAAAACCGGCTTGCGTATATGGAAACTGGTTGGCACGGCGTACTGCAGCCGATCGCGGATATGCTGAAGCTTCTGCAAAAAGAAGATATCATACCGGAATCAGCAAATAAATTCCTTTTCATCCTCGCGCCATATCTGGTCTTCATGGGTACCTACGCGTCGTTCGCCGTTATTCCCTTCAGCAGCGGTTTCATCGGCAGCAACATCGATCTTGGTATCTTCTATCTTATCGCCGCGTCATCACTGGTGGTGGTCGGACTTCTGATGTCCGGATGGGCATCCAATAATAAATGGTCCCTTTTCGGTGCGCTTCGTTCCGCCGCGCAAATTGTCAGTTATGAAATCCCCGGCGTGCTGGCGATTCTCGGAGTAGTGATGGTACTCGGCACCATGAACATGCAAACGATGTCTCAATTGCAGGATGGGGGTATCCAAAACTGGTTGATTTTTGGGGGTAATTTTCCTCTGGCACAAAAGCTTGCATTGCTGCCGTTTATGGTAATACTGTTTGTAATCTATCTGTTATCGTCGATGGCTGAGGTCAATCGCACACCGTTCGATCTTCCCGAAGCGGAATCCGAATTGGTGCAGGGATACAATACGGAATACAGCGGAATGAAATTCGCCATCTTCTATTTGGCAGAATATGCAAACCTGTTTTTGGTCTCTGCTGTGGTGGTCGTAATGTTCTTCGGCGGATGGTCGAGTCCGTTCGGTTCATTCATGAGCGGGACGGTATGGAGTGCATTCTGGTTCATTGCAAAAGGGATGTTCTTTGTGTTCCTCAATATCTGGCTCCGCTGGACGCTTCCACGTTTGCGGGTCGATCAATTGATGTATGTTTCATGGAAGGTTCTAACGCCGTTCGCTCTTGCCTGCATCATTGCGGTCGGCTTTATTATGGTTATGTAATATCTCCGCGGACGCGGGGAAAGCACAGTTAATGACAGGTTCTTATGACAGCATTTACAACATATTTCAACGATATCTACCGAACATTCAATTCGGCGATGATCGGCATGAAGGTGACGATTAAACAGATGGTATCACCGACCGTGACGCTGCAGTATCCGCGCGCGAAGAAACAAATGCCGGACCGCGTGCGGAACCGCCTCTATATGAATTTTGACGACTGCATCGGCTGCGAATTGTGCGCAAAAGCCTGTCCCGTCGATTGTATCGAAATCGATGTGATGAAAGCTCCGCCGACGGAAAGTCTCGGTGAAACATCCACCGGACAGAAGAAACGAATCTATGTCACGAAATTCGACATTGACATCGCAAAATGCTGCTATTGCGGTCTGTGTGTTTTCCCCTGTCCGACCGAATGTTTGAAGATGACTGATGTGTATGAGTTTTCAGAATACGACCGTACCAACCTTATCTATAATTTCGGAACGATGTCCCCTGTAGAGATCGAAACCGCCAAGATGAAAGTGAAACTGTACGACGAAGGGCAAGCTGCCAAAAAAGCTGCCGCCGCCGCACAGGCCGCCGCTGCAAAAGCTGCAGCTGCCGCACAACCGGCTGCACCTGCAGCACCGGCGCAAAGCGCACCGCCGAAAAATCCGGAACCGCCACCAACTCAGCAATAGAATGATATGAACCTATACGAGATAATTTTTTACTTCTTCGCAGCCATCACCGTCGGGTCGGCAGCAATCGTTGTCTTTTCACGAAACATCGTATATTCGGCATTTGCATTGCTGTTCACCTTCTTCGGCGTAGCGGGAATTTATGTGCTACTCAATGCAGATTTCCTTGCCATCACGCAATTGCTTGTGTATGTCGGCGGTATCCTTGTTTTGCTGTTGTTCGGCGTGATGCTTACAACAAACACCGTCAGCCTCGATGTGAAACCTGGTTCACTGAATGTGCTGCCCGCCGTGAGCGTGGTCGCGGTCATCGCCGGTTTGCTCGGCGGTGTCTATTGGACAAGCGATTGGTTCGTAAGCACGCAGATGGGCGAATTGATGAACCAGACGACATCGAAAGAGATTGGGAATGCACTGATCACGACACACGTGCTGCCCTTCGAAATCGCCTCGGTCATTCTGCTGGTTGCCATTGTCGGCGCCGCAATGATGGCGAGGAGAGAAAAAGTAAATTGACGAATTGAATTTATCCCGGGTACAACAATTTGACAGCGGGACAATTTGAAAATCTAAATACGATTATGACTATCACACTCACACATTTCCTCTTCATCAGCGCAGCTCTGTTTTCGTTCGGACTGTATGCCGTTCTGACGCGCCGCAACGCCATTATGGTGCTGATGGGCATCGAACTTATATTAAATTCTGCCAACATCAACTTCCTTGCATTCTCCCGCTTCGGCGGAATGAATTTGGAAGGGCAGATGGCGGCGATCTTCGTGATTATTCTTGCTGCTGCGGAAGCAGCGATAGCGCTGGCAATCGTGCTGAATATTTACAAGCGGTTCAATACCGTTAACGTTGACGAGATTTCGTACTTGAAAGACTGATGCACGCTATGTTAAACAATCTGATCACAATAAACGATATTGCAGTGCTGTTGACCAAAATCTCCCAGCGGGGGATCGGGACAATGGCTTCAAGGATCTTTCGTGCGGATCAGAGCAGGGTAAAGAATGTATGGAGTGCAACGGAGAGCGCTCTCACACATTGGTGGGATATTCCCGAAGTGCAGGAACGATGGAATGAAAAAATTACCGGAAAAAAAGAAATCACACTTTACGAGTATGTGCGTGAAAATTATTTCCCGTCGTCAATGCCGGTGAAAGGACTCTCCATCGGATGCGGGACCGGAAATAAGGAACTGCTTTGGATACAGGAGATGGAGCAATTGACATTGCAGGGGATCGATATTTCCAAGCAGCGAATCGCTCAGGCGGTAATGAAAGCACGCAAAGCGGGAGTAGGGAACAGACTGTCGTTCTCTGTCGGAAATATATATGATCTTCCACTGCGACCGGGCGAGTATGATATGATCATCTTTGATAGTTCATTGCACCATTTTGCTCCTATCGGAATCGTTTTGGATGCCGTCAAACAGGCATTATCCCCGTCCGGACTATTAATCGTCAATGAATATGTCGGACCGGCACGATTTCAATGGACCGACCGTCAGTTGGATATCGTTAATGAACTTTTGTCAACGATTCCAGAATCATATAGAAAAAGAATTTCCCGTGATGCGGTCAAAACAAAAGAGTACCGACCGGGGCGATTGACCATGTATGTCAGCGATCCTTCGGAAGCTGTGGAATCCGACAAGATCGAACGGAGGCTATTTGAGCGGTTCGACGTTATTGAGAAGAAAGAATACGGCGGAACACTCCTGCAACTGTTGTTTAAGGATATCGCCGGGAATTTCATACGGAATGACCATAAGACGAAAGAACTGCTGAAGGAGATTTTTACAGCGGAAGACAAAGCTCTCAGCACCGGCGATGTGAAGAGTGATTTTGCATTGTTCATCGCCCGACCAAAATTTCACGCACACTAACTATTGAATAGAATGCTACCTGAACTTACTATTGCCCTCGTTATACTTTTTCTCCCGCTGGTCAGTTTTGTACTGCTGATCTTTTTTGGAAAACGGTTCACAGAAAAGAGCGGATTAATTGGAACAACATTTCTCGGCATCGACCTGCTCTTCGCGATATATATCCTGTTTGCGAAACTTGCCACGGATACTGTTTGGGATTTCACTTTCACCTGGATCGATTTCAATACCATCGTCAATCAGATTCCGCTCAAGCTCGATATCGGCATCATGGTGGACAGTCTCACGGCTGTAATGCTGGTTGTCGTGACGCTGATCAGTTTCCTGGTACATGTATTCTCGCTCGCCTATATGAAGGACGATGTCCGGTACTCACGGTATTACGCAAATCTCGGAATTTTTACCTTTTCCATGCTCGGCATTGTGGTGACGAACAATTATCTGTTGATGTATGTCTTTTGGGAACTGGTGGGATTGAGCTCGTATCTGCTCATCGGCCATTGGTATGAGAAGAAATCTGCATCCGATGCAGCGAAAAAAGCGTTTATTGTGAACCGCGTCGGAGATCTGGGATTCTTCATCGGCATTATGATCGTTTGGATGCAATATTCGACAACAACCTACACCGGTATTTTTTCGGCGATCGGCAACGGTAACGTACCGTTCGACTCCAATACCTGGCTGACTGCTGCGGGTCTGCTGATCTTCTGCGGTGCCATTGGAAAGTCGGCGCAATTCCCGCTGCATGTTTGGTTGCCGGATGCGATGGAAGGTCCGACACCGGTGAGTGCATTGATTCATGCCGCAACAATGGTCGCCGCTGGTGTCTACCTGGTTGCGCGCACATTTCCGATGTTGACAGCAGATGCATTGATGGTGATCGCATATTTTGGAGCAGTGACGGCATTTATTTCGGCCACGATCGCGATTGTGCAGAACGATATAAAAAAGATCCTTGCATATTCCACTGTCAGTCAGTTGGGATATATGGTGATGGGTCTTGGTGTTGGAGCATACACCGCTGGTGTGATGCATCTAGTAACGCATGCAGCATTTAAGGCCGGACTCTTCCTTGCATCCGGTTCCGTCATCTACGCAATGCACCATGCACTGCATCATTTGAATGATCATCATACGGACGCACAGGATGTGCGGTTTATGGGGGGACTGCGGACAAAAATGCCGCTTACGTTCTGGACCATGACGATCTTTACACTGGCGATTTCCGGTGTCCCGCTCACATCGGGATTCCTGAGCAAGGACGAGATTCTGGCCGGGACGCTTGCATTCTCGCATTTTACCGGACATTCCATTATTCCGATCATCGGATTCTTTGTTGCCGGATTGACTGCATTCTATATGTTCCGGATGCTGATCCTGACCTTCATGGGAGAACATAAGGATGCACACCGGATTGAACATATCCATGAATCGCCGCGAGTCATCACAGTTCCATTGATGGTTCTGGCTGCATTATCATTCTTCGTCTTCTTCTCGTTCAACCCGATCAATGCAAGCCAAGGATGGTTCTTTCATAATGTGGAATATCCCGTTATCAGCGTTCCCAAAACTGTCGCATCGACTCCGACGGAAGAATTCGTCGAAGAGATTCACCATCAACATACGACAGCGATGGTGCTTTCGGTCGCGATTTCCGGACTCGGGATACTGCTGGCATTCGTCACTTATTATTGGAAGAAGATTTCAGCAGATGCTTTCGAGCGTGCGCTGAAACCGCTTCACACGTTCCTCTATCGGAAATGGTACTTCGATGAACTCTATGATGCGACCGCGGTTGCGGCAACATTGGCCGTTGCGCGGATCCTTGCCTGGTTCGACGGTACTGTGGTTGACGGAATAGTGAACGGTGCAGCCTGGCTGACGAAAATCGGAGCGGTGGTCAGCGGGAAGTTCGATTCGCTGGTAGTGGATGGTTTGGTGAATTTCACTGCATTCTTTGCCGGCATGATGGGGCAGACCGTTCAGAAAGTTCAAACAGGAAAAGTGCAGACATATATGATCTTCGCCATCGTCGGATTGATGGTACTCTTGGCCCTGTATATTTAATGCATCAGTTCGTAACACTGTAATTTGTAATTAAACACATTTATCATCTGACAAATATTATGGAACTCAAAATACTCAACATCGGCGTCCTTACCTGGCTCACATTTTTACCCATTATCGGGATGATCATTGTTCTGCTGCTTCCGAAAGAACAAAAGACGGCAGTCCGATGGACATCGCTGGTGTTCACGCTGCTGCAGGTCGTTCTGGCATTCCTGGTCTTCATCAAGTTCGACCGGTCGATGGCTGGAGTGAATTCCGCAGATACGATGCAGTTCAAAGAAGTGTTCGATTGGATCAACGTGAAAAGTACCGGCTGGTTCGGATCCATCAAGATCGAATATTTCCTCGGCATCGACGGCATCAGCATGCCGATGGTTTTCTTGACCGCGATCATCTCCTGCATCGCAGTGATCTCCTCCTGGACCATCGAAAAATCAATTAAAGGGTACTTCGCACTGCTACTGCTGCTTGATACCGGTATGATGGGGGTGTTCGTTTCACTCGACTTCTTCCTATTCTATATTTTCTGGGAAGTGATGCTTCTGCCGATGTATTTCCTGATCGGCGTTTGGGGTGGCCCGCGGCGTGAATATGCAGCGATTAAGTTCTTCCTCTATACATTACTCGGGTCGGTGTTGCTGTTGCTGGCAATGTTGGCGCTGTATTTCAGCGTCACAATAATCGATCCGGCATCCGGCGAAAAGATCCACACGTTCAATATGCTGGCAATGATGAATCCAGCGAACTACGAACCAGGTTCAATTCTCTCCGGAGTTTCTACATCGTGGCGCTATCTGGCCTATATTGCGATCTTCATTGGTTTTGCAATTAAAGTACCGATCTTCCCGTTCCACACGTGGCTGCCCGATGCACACGTTGAAGCGCCGACAGCTATCAGCGTTATCCTGGCAGGCGTTTTGCTGAAGATGGGAACGTACGGATTATTGCGTATCGGATTCCCAATCTTCCCGGATGCCGCGATGCATTATTTATATCCGCTTGCCTTCCTCGGCTTTATCAATATCATTTATGGTGCTTTCTGCGCTATGGCACAGAAAGACTTTAAAAAATTGATCGCATATTCCTCCGTTAGTCACATGGGTATCGTTATTCTGGGCATGGCGGCAATGAACACACAGGGTATGCTTGGCGGCATGTTGCAAATGTTCAACCATGGTACGATCACGGCAATGCTCTTTTTGATTGTGGGCGTCATTTACGACCGTACCCACACGCGAGGCCTGGATGACTTCGGTGGATTGATGAACAAAATGCCGAAGTACTCCGGTGTAATGATGATTGCATTCTTCGCCGCAATCGGTCTGCCGGGTTTAAGCGGCTTCATCTCCGAAGCGTTCTCATTCCTCGGCGCTTTCCAGACATTCCGCTGGCTGACCATCGCTTCCGCTTTCGGAATTGTGCTGACCGCGGGGTATATGCTCTGGACTCTGCAACGAGTGTTCCTCGGGACATTGCCGGAAAAATGGAACGATCTGACCGATATCAATGCTCGCGAACTCTCGATGCTTATTCCGCTGGCAATCATCGTCATCGTGCTCGGCGTCTATCCGAATCTGATGCTGGATGTGATGAACGCCTCCGCAAATACCCTGGTGGATTTTGTGAAAGGGAGTGCAGGAGCAACGATTATTAATTGAACTGTTTTTCAATAACGTATTCTTACTCAGTTGTCTTGAATAAATATATCCCATGCTAGAAACTATCATAAATAATCTGTCAAACATCCAGGCGGAAGTGATCATCACAGTAACGCTGTGTGTTGTGTTGCTTGTCCATCTGATTGATCGGAAGAATACTTCACTGTTGACTCTGATCTCCGCTGCGGGTTTAGCGGTTGCGATGTATATCCTCTCCGGTGCCGTCGGCGTGAACAGTTCAGCCTTCAGCGGTATGCTGAGCATCGATCCGTTCGCTACATTTTTCAAAATCGTAATCGTCCTGGCGACACTTGTAGTCGTGGTCATGTCGCGGTTTTCAGATGAAGTGAATGCCGAGAAGAAGACGATCGGCGAATATTATTTCCTGCTGCTTTCCATGTGCCTGGGAATGATGTTCATGGTTGGCGCTTCGAACCTGCTGATGATGTATCTAACGCTGGAAATGAGTTCACTGTCGTCGTATGTCGCTTCCGGTTTTACCCGCAAAGCGAAAGACTCATCCGAAGCGTCGCTAAAATATCTGCTGTATGGAGCATTCTCATCCGGTGTGATGCTCTACGGTATTTCCATTGTGTATGGACTAACCGGTACGCTCGATATCGTCGGCATCAATCAGATGCTGATGCAGGGTAGCGCCAGTCCTCTTGCGTTGATCGTTTCATCGATTTTTATCCTTGTTGGATTCGGTTATAAGATTTCTGCCGTTCCGTTCCATTTTTGGACCCCCGATGTGTATGAAGGAGCACCGACAACAATCACCGCATTCCTTTCGGTTGCATCGAAAGCGGCGGGATTCGCGATGATGATGCGCGCATTTAAAGTGATGTTCATTGATTCCTCGGTGATGAATCTACCCGAGGGGACCTGGGTTTTCATCCAGGGAGTGCACATTCAAAACGCATTGATGATCCTCTCCGTATTGACAATGACGCTCGGGAACCTTGTTGCGCTTTGGCAGGATAATGTGAAGCGACTGCTGGCATATTCCAGTATCGCTCAAGCCGGTTATATGCTTCTCGGGTTGGTCGTTCTGAGCAATGATGGATTTTCCGCGGTAATGGTTTATTTCGCTGTTTATCTGTTTATGAATCTCGGTGCATTTTATGTCGTAATGCTGATCGCCAACAAGATCAACAGCGAGCATATAGATCAGTACAGAGGATTGGGGAAGCGTTCACCGCTGCTTGCCGTGGCACTCGCCGTTTTCCTTATTTCGCTTACAGGGCTTCCGCCGACAGCCGGATTTATTGGAAAATGGATGATTTTTTTATCGTTGATCAATGCAAAAATGGTAGTAGTAGCGGTGATTGGCGTGTTGAACAGTGTCGTCTCTTTATACTATTATGTGCGGATCATCCGGAACATGTTCCTTCGCGATGAACAATCTGCAACAATTGAACCGTTCAAATTCCCATTGGCACAACAAGTGTTATTATTGACATTATTGATTCCGACCTTATATTTCGGTCTCTTCTTCAATCAACTGGTCGAGTTTGCTCAAATGTCTGTGCAGATGTTCGGTATGAAATAACGAGGAGAAAATTTGGGAGACAAAAAAAACGCCGTCGATGACGGCGTTTTTTGTTTGTCCCTGTTTGGATGCTCTACTTTTTCCCTTTTTTTGATTTCTTTTTTTCCGTCCGTTCCACGATCAACCGGATACCTTCCAATACAAGCGCAGGTTCAAGTTTATTAATTGCTTTTGACTGTTTCTTCATTGTATCAGAAAATCCGCCCGTAGCAACAACGGTCGGGTAGTCATCCAGTTCCTTCGAGATACGACGGATCATTGTTTCCATGGAATCAAGTGCTCCATACATGATACCGGCCTGCATGCTTTCCACGGTATTCTTCCCGATTACACGGTCCGGAAATTTAAGGTCAATCTTTGGAAGTTTTGCGGCACGGCGATGCAATTCGCCGGAAGATGTCTCGATACCAGCTGTGATTACACCGCCCAGATATTCTCCGTTCTTTGATACCACATCGAATGTGGTCGCCGTCCCGAAATCAATGATGATCACCGGCCCTTTAAATTTGGCGAATCCTGCCACTGCGTTGCACAATCGGTCGGCACCGACTGCGCGCGGATCGTCATACAGCACTGCAATTCCGAGATCAAGTTCCGAGGAAACAACGATAGGTTCAATCTTGAAATACTTCCGGGACATTTTCACGCAAACATCGGTCAAATTCGGCACAACGGAAGCAATGCCGACGGAAGTGATCTTCTTCAGCGAAATGCCGGCATCTTCACAAAATTGTTTCACCAGTGCACCGAATTCATCCTCTGTCCGTGTGACGAAACTGGTCACACGCCAGTCCCCGAGCAGCGTTTTCCCGTTGTACATTCCAATGACAGTATGGGTGTTTCCGATATCGATTGCGAGAATCATGTGACTTCCTTTTTCAATGAAATAGTACCGACGGTGCTCAGTTGTATCCCAGACTGACATCACCGGCAAATATGGACCGTTTTTCTCCATCTTCCGTCTGAATGATGAGACTGCCGTCTTCTGCGACATCGATGGCAGTTGCAGCGAAACTGAATTCGCTCTCTAATACCGTGATCTTTTTCCCAAAAAGCAATGCCTTCATTCTCCAGTCATTCAACAACTGCTGAGGAGGGAAGTTGGACAATTGAATGTATCGATGCTCCAATTCTTCCAACACTTTTTGCACTAAAAAAATTCGATCGAGATCTTTTCCGGATTCGATCTTTAGCGACGTTGCTTTTGCAGAAAGTTCTGCAGGAAATTCTTTTTGATTGACGTTTATACCGATCCCAAGTATAATCTTTTTTATCTCCGTTGCGGTGGTCGATGATTCCGCCAGCATCCCGCAGACCTTTTTATTATTGATGAGGACATCATTCGGCCACTTGCAGGTTGCCGACAATCCTGTCACCGAATCGATGGCATCCGCCACAGCAAGAGACCCGGCGAATGGTAAGAGAGATATCTTTTCCATCCCAAAATCTGGATATAGTACTATGGAGAAAAGCAGATTTGCCCCTTTTGGAGACTGCCAGTTCCGTTGCAACCGACCACGGCCTGCTGTTTGTTCCTCTGCAATAATTACCGTGCCATGCGGCGCATCGTTCTTACTTAATGTTTTTGCAAATGAATTGGTGGAATCGATACTGTCAAAACAGTAAATCTTTTTCCCAAACAATTCTGTATCCAACAATGCAGATATATTTTCTTGAGTGATCATTTTTGCATTTAAAGATAATTTCACTATTTCCCGCTATAGAATTGGTCAAGTAGTATTGGAAAATAACCATTCACGCAATCGTTTGTCAAGGAAATGGTGTTTTAGACACTTTTAATTAAATGAACACCTCTATGACAATACAGCGGTATTTGACAGAATAGCAGTAAAAAATTATGACAGTATGTCGGATTTCTTTTTATTGATTTTCTAAAACAGTCGAAAATCAGCTTAAAACGATACCTTTCTATGGCACGAAGGTTGCAAAGAGATAAGCAGAAAAGATTTAAACAACAACTCAAAAATAAAGGAATATCAAAATGGCTGGAAAAATTATAGGCATCGACCTGGGTACTACGAACTCCGTGGTAGCAGTAATGGAGGGAAATGAACCAGTTGTGATTGCGAACTCTGAAGGTGCGCGGACAACACCATCCATCGTGGCGTTTGCAAAGAATGGAGAGCGTTTGGTTGGACAATCCGCAAAACGCCAGGCGGTTACGAATTCAAAAAACACCGTCTATTCAATCAAACGGTTCATGGGACGCTTCATGAACGAAGTGAATGAAGAGATGAAACTTGTACCGTATGAAGTGGTGACCGGGGAGAATAATACATCCCGCGTAAAGATAGCGGACCGCGTCTATTCACCGCCGGAAATTTCTGCTATGACACTTCAAAAAATGAAGCAGACTGCGGAAGATTATCTCGGACAGAAAGTAACTGAAGCGGTTATCACCGTTCCTGCGTATTTTAACGATGCGCAAAGGCAGGCAACAAAAGAAGCGGGTGAGATTGCCGGTTTGACTGTCCGCCGTATCGTGAATGAACCGACTGCTGCAGCGCTTGCGTACGGTCTCGATAAAAAGCATAAGAATTCCAAAGTTGCCGTGTTCGATCTTGGAGGCGGTACTTTCGATATCTCCGTACTGGACCTTGGCGATGGTGTGTTCGAAGTGAAATCAACGAATGGTGACACACATCTTGGCGGTGATAACTTCGACCAACGACTTGTGGAACACTTCGCAGAAGAGTTCAAGAAACAGGAAGGGGTCGATCTGCTGAAAGATGCAATGGCTCTTCAACGCTTGCGGGAAGCTGCGGAAAAAGCGAAGATCGAATTGTCCTCTTCCGCACAAACGGAGATCAATCTGCCGTTTATCACGGCAACACAGGACGGACCGAAACATTTTACAATGACCCTGTCCCGTTCGAAATTCGAACAACTGGTGGACGACTTGTTGAAACGCTGCCTTACTCCAACCGAAAAGGCGTTAAAGGATTCCGGTTACTCAATAAATCAGATTGACGAAGTAATCCTTGTCGGCGGTATGACGCGAATGCCCGCCGTACAGGAATTGGTGAAAAAGTTTTTTGGAAAAGAAGGACACAAAGGAGTGAATCCGGACGAGGTTGTGGCGATTGGTGCCGCTATCCAAGGCGGTGTTCTTGCGGGCGACGTGACGGATGTTCTACTGCTGGATGTAACGCCTCTGTCTCTCGGCATAGAAACGCTGGGTGGTGTGATGACGAAACTGATCGATGCGAATACGACCATTCCCACGAAAAAGAGTGAAGTGTTTAGTACGGCAGCAGACAGTCAAACATCGGTGGAGATCCATATTCTTCAGGGAGAACGTCCGCTGGCAATCGACAACCGCTCGCTGGGAAAATTTCATCTCGATGGAATTCCACCGGCACCGCGCGGCGTTCCGCAGATCGAAGTGTCCCTGGATATTGATGCGAACGGCATGCTTTCCGTTTCCGCGAAGGATAAAGCGACCGGCAAGGAACAGAACATCCGCATTACCTCCTCTTCGGGATTGAGCAAGGATGAAGTGGAAAAGATGAAGAAAGATGCGCAGGCACATGCGGCGGATGATGCAAAAAAGAAAGAAGAGATCGAAATTAAAAACCAGGCAGATTCTCTTGTCTTCTCAACACGAAAACAGCTGACCGATCTCGGCGATAAAATAGATGCAGATACCAAAGCGAAGATCGAAGCTGCTGCTACGGCTTTGGAAGAAGCAGTGAAAACAAATACCGGGATAAAAGAAAAGAAAGAAGAGCTGGAGAAAATCTGGAACGAGGCTTCAACGAAGATGTACGAAGCTGCAAAGTCGGCTGGACCGCAACCCGGAGCCGATCCCGGAGCGCAGCAACAGCAATCATCCGGCGGAAGCGGGCAAGCAGATGGTGGTAAAAAGGTTGAAAACGCTGATTTTGAGGTAGTTGACGACAAGTAATCGCCGTAGCAAATATATCAATGCGGAATCAAAGATAAAGGCGGGGTCATACCTCGCCTTTGTCATATCGGACAGGTTGGTGCGGTGAAAATCTGATGATACTTTGCATTTGATGACGCAGAAAAAAGGACGTACCTTTTCTCATAAATACATTTGTTATTACAATCCAGTACAGACAGGAGAAATTTTATGAAAGTCCTTTTAGCAGATTCCTTACCGCAACGTACCATTGATCAGTTACAATCGTTGGGAGTTCAAGTTGTCAACAAACCGAAACTCAAAGCGGAAGAACTTGCCGGCGCAATAGAAGATGCTGATGTTCTAGTGGTTCGCTCCACCGAGGTCCATGCCGATTGCATTTCGTCCGCCAAAAATCTTTCGCTGATCATCCGTGCCGGTGCTGGTGTGAACAATATTGATATGAAAGCGGCAAACGCACGCGGCATTTCTGTTTCGAATTGTCCCGGAAAAAATTCCATTGCAGTTGCCGAACTGGCGATGGGATTGCTGCTGTCGTTGGACAGAAAGATTCCCGATAATGTTGCAGATCTTCGGAACGGGAAATGGAATAAGAGCGAGTATTCTAAGGCTGATGGGGTTTTCGGTAAAACGGTGGGTGTGATCGGAGTCGGACAGATCGGGAAAGAATTTATTTATCGCGCGCAAGCATTCGGTTTACAGGTGATTGCATGGTCCCGGTCGCTGACCGCTGAAAAAGCCGAAGCACTCGGCGTGCAGAAAGCTGCTTCGATTGCCGAACTGATCCCGCTCTGTGACATCATCTCGGTCCATCTTGCCCTTAAACCGGAGACGAAGAAAATCATCACTAAAGAGATGATCGGAACAATGAAACCCAAGGCGATCTTCCTGAACACGTCTCGTTGGGAAGTGGTCGATGAAGATGCGTTGTTCGTTGCAGCAAAAGAAGGGAAGATCTACGTCGGCGCCGATGTCTTTTCCGATGAGCCGGAAGATAAGACATCGCCGTTTACGAACAAATTGGCGACATTGCCAAACGTCTATGGAACGCATCACATCGGCGCATCGACGGAACAGGCGCAGAATGCAATCGCTGATGAGACTATCGCGATCATCAAGCAATATCTCGAGCGCGGCACAGTGAAGAATTGGGTGAACAAGGCAAAAACAACACCGGCAAAATATCAGTTGGTCGTCCGTCATTTCGATAAGCCGGGAGTTCTTGCCAATGTGTTCGATGATCTGAAATCTGCACAGATCAACATCCAGGAAGTGGAAAACCTCATTTTCGAAGGATCGCTGACTGCCTGCTGCACACTGAAACTCGATGCGAAACCTCCGGAGAGAACGATTGAATCCATCGCAGCGCGGACTGACGAAGTGATTCAGGCGCAGCTTGTGGCTTTGTAATTCTTTTCGCTGCGAACTGTTTTCGCGATGCGAACAACCATGCTGCCGGTTGACAATAGGATACTGTTTTCAGGCTTTAGGTGGTATCGTATTCACTTGACAGCTTCGGTATGTAATTGGGAGTTCTATTATGATGGATATCATCGTTTGGATTATTTTGATCGGATTGGCAATTGCACTGCTGATGGCGATTATCAATAGAAAAATGAGCAACTCGGGTAATTTTGCAGCAACTGCTATCTTTTCCGATATGCAAAATCAGGAAAAACGGAATGCGATGGAAACAGTCATTGAGGAAAAAGCCGGGAAGAAACGTTTTGAACAAGAGAGCGGTACAGAACAATAAATATTCACGTACGGTAAACGAAAGAATGTTCCATGAAAATACGAAATCTGTTCCTGCTCCTGCTGGTATTGTCTTCCTCTTTTCTTGAAGCAAAACTGCCGCTTCAGGTAAAGAAGTCCGTTGTGTTCATTTTTACCCGGGATACGGCAAATCGACTGCAGACACAGGGGACAGGTTTTTTTGTTTTGCTGCGGACAAATCAAAATGCCGATACGGCTAATTTCGGGTATCTGGTTACGACCAAAAACACTTTGTTCCGGCAGGACGGATCTGCCATCGATTCACTCTATATCAGGATTAACCGGAAGGATGGATTCTCGGATACGTTGATCATTCCGCTGGTCCAAAACGGACTGCGACGATATTTTGTCCACCCGGATTCTTTAGCCGATCTCGCGATCATTCCCGCGTATCCCGATCTGAACCGGTACGATGTGCTCTTCACGCCCGTCAATATGATCGCCGGTATGGATTTTTTGAAAAACGAAGGGATTGTAGAGGGGGACGAGGTTTTTTATACCGGTATGCTGAGTTCGCATTTCGGTATATTCAAAAATATCCCGGTGGTGAGGGTAGGGAAGGTCGTGCAGATATCGGATGAAAAATATTCCTTGGGAAAAGGATACACAGAGTTTTTTCTGATTGAGGCAGCGTTATCTGATGGTGGAATCGGATCTCCGCTCTATTACTATTCTCCGGCGGTGAAAGATTCCGGCAAAATAACCACTCCCGCAACTTTGGTGCTCATCGGTATCATATCAGGAAAGTATGAAGAGAACCACGAATCGTGTCTGACCCGCGTGGTGCCGGCGTTTAAATTGATAGAACTGATAAACGCTCCGGAGGTTGCAGCGGAGCGGGAAAAGGAGTTTGCTCGCATGAAGGAAGCAAAGAAAAAGTAAAACATTCTGAAATGAAGACAATATTCTATTCTGTAACACACATATCGTGATTAAGAAATGAACTTCAATAAATTTACAATCAAATCACAGGAAGCGGTTCAAAACGCTCAGGAGATCGCCACATCCTATGGTAATCAATCCATTGAACCAGACCATCTTCTTGCTGCGTTGGTGCAAGATGCGCAAGGAATTGTGACGCCGATGTTGCAAAAGCTCGGCGCCAATGTCAATTATATCAAGATCAAAATCAACGAAGTGATCGAAAAACTCCCGAAGGTAAGCGGTGCACAACAGTTTGCATCTCCCGTGCTGCAGAAAGTGTTCGAACAAGCGCAAAAAGAGACGGAGAATCTGAAGGATGAATATATCAGCACAGAGCATCTGTTACTTGCGCTCCTTGATCAAAAAAATAACGGAGGTGTGAAACTGCTGCTCGATCAGGGGGTGACGAAAGAGGGCGTACTGAAAGCGTTGAAGGAAGTACGGGGTAGTCAGCGTGTGACGGATCAAAATCCGGAAGACAAATATCAATCCCTCGAAAAATTCGGCCGCGATCTGAACGATCTCGCCCGCAAAGGGAAGCTTGATCCCGTGATCGGACGGGAAGATGAGATTCGCCGTGTACTGCAGGTGCTGTCCCGCAGGACGAAAAATAATCCCGTCCTTATCGGTGAACCAGGTGTGGGAAAAACTGCCATTGCCGAAGGACTTGCACACAGGATCGTCTCCGGCGATGTTCCGGAGAATCTCAAATCAAAAAGAATCATTGCTTTGGATATGGCATCAATGATTGCCGGCGCCAGTTTCCGCGGACAATTCGAGGAACGGTTGAAGGCGGTGTTGAAGGAAGTGGAAAATTCCAATGGGGAGATTATCCTTTTTATTGATGAATTACACACGCTGGTTGGTGCTGGTGCCGCACAGGGTGCTGTTGATGCAGCAAACATGCTGAAACCAGCTCTCGCTCGCGGCGACCTTCGCGCGATCGGTGCCACCACATTGGATGAATACAGAAAATATGTGGAGAAAGATCCTGCGCTGGAACGACGGTTTCAGCCGGTGCATGTAGATGAACCGACCGTTGAAGATACCATTTCTATTTTGCGCGGTTTGGCTGAACGATACGAAGTACACCACGGCGTTCGGATTACTGATGGGGCGATTGTTGCGGCAGCGCAGTTAAGTCATCGGTACATCTCCGACAGGTTCCTGCCGGATAAAGCGATTGATCTTGTGGATGAAGCTGCATCGAAATTACGGATCGAGATCGATTCAATGCCGGAAGAACTGGATATTATCGAACGAAAAGTGAAACAGCTGGAGATCGAACGGGAGGCAGTAAAGCGTGAGCTTTCTGCTGAATATCCGGATGAGTCGGACCGCCAGGCGATCCACAACCACATCGGCGAAATAGAAAAAGAACTGGCTGATCTGAACCAGAAACGGATTGAACTGCGCGCACACTGGGAGAATGAAAAAAAACTCATTCAATCCATTCGCACGATGAAGGGTGAGATTGAGAATGTAAAAATCGAAGCGGATAAAAAGGAGCGCGAAGGAGACCTGGGCAAGGTGGCCGAACTGCGGTACGGCACACTGGCAAATCTGGAAAAGGGACTGAACGAAGCAACCGTGCAACTGACAGAGATCCAGAAAAGTCAAAAAATGCTGAAAGAAGAGGTCGATGCGGAAGATATTGCGGAAATTGTTTCGAAGTGGACCGGCATTCCTGTAACGCGAATGCTGGAGGGTGAGCGTTCAAAACTCATCCATCTCGAAGAAAAGATCCACCACCGGATGGTGAACCAGGAAGAAGCTGTGAAAGCGGTCGCCGATGCGATCCGCCGGAGTCGTGCCGGTTTGCAGGATGAAAAGCGTCCAATCGGTTCTTTCATTTTCCTTGGGACCACCGGTGTCGGCAAGACTGAACTTGCCCGTTCCCTGGCAGAATTGCTGTTTAACGACGAGAATGCGATGGTGCGGCTCGACATGAGCGAGTATATGGAAAAGTTTTCTGTCTCCCGTCTGATCGGCGCACCGCCCGGCTATGTCGGATATGAAGAGGGCGGACAGCTGACAGAGGCAGTGCGAAGAAAACCGTATTCGGTAGTTCTGCTGGATGAGATCGAAAAAGCGCATTCGGATGTGTTCAACGTTTTGCTGCAATTGCTGGACGACGGGCGACTGACCGACTCGAAAGGCCGTACGGTTAATTTTAAGAATACCATCGTCATCATGACATCAAATCTCGGATCACAGCTGATTCAGGAACGAATGTCGGAGATGGAAACGGAAGATGACTGGAAGAATTTTGCCGGTGATCTCCGCTCTCAGTTGAACCAGATGCTGCGGCAGACGATCCGTCCCGAATTCCTGAATCGTGTAGACGAGGTGATCCTCTTCAAACCGTTGACGCGGACCGACATTAAAAAGGTGATCGATATCCAGCTGCGCCGCGTTGCCGAAATGCTGTCTTCAAAAGAAATGACACTGGTCGTGACAGACGAAGCAAAGGAATGGATCGCACGACTTGGATACGATCCGAGCTACGGCGCACGGCCATTAAAAAGGACCATTCAAAAACATATTATCGATGTGCTTTCTTCAAAGATCCTGACAGGAGAAGTGAAAGAGGGGGATGCATTGATGCTTGAACTTGAGGGGGAAGGACAGCTCGTCTTCCGCGCGCTGAAAAAAATAATCCCTGCATGAAGAAAAGCGGAGAGACCAGCATTGGACTCTCCGCTTGGAAGAACACTTACAGTACCGTTACATTGTTTCCGCCTTTATACCGGATCTCATACAGATCTTTCCGTCTGTCCAGCCAATTGAGAACGCTCCCGCTCTGCCGGTGACGCTTCAATAATTCCAGATCAACATCATCCACGATCACCATTTCGGTGTTTGGCGTTGCTTCGGACTGGATTGCATCTCTGGTGAACGGAATATCAGAAGGCGTGAAGATTGCGGACTGCGCATAATGCACATCCAAATTCTCAACGAACGGAAGATTGCCGACGCCCCCGGCGATGGCAACATAGATATGATTTTCGATGCATCGCGCCTGTGCACAGTATCGCACACGAAGATAAGCATTGCGTTCATCAGTGCAGAACGGAACGAAAATCAGTTGAGCACCCTTTTCCACCGCAATACGGCTTAATTCGGGAAACTCAACATCGTAGCAAATTTGGATGGAAATATTCCCCTTGTCCGTTTCAAAAATCTCCAGCGTATTTCCCGGTTTTACTCCCCACCATCGCCGTTCATTCGGTGTTACATGCAACTTGTACTGTTTGCCGATTGTTCCATCCCTGCGGAAGAGATAGGATATATTATAGAGATTCTCATCCTCAACCGTAAAGTGCGATCCGCCAATGATGTTCACATTATATTTGATTGCCATGGAGTGGAAGAGTTCAAGATACTTCGGTGTGAATTGCGAGAGGCGCCGGACGGAAACCTCCGGACGGGACTTCGGAAGGAAGGAGAGCAACTGTGTCGTAAAAATCTCCGGGAACAGGATGAAATCGCTGCGGTAATCCGCGCCGACATCAATGAAATATTCGCATTGTTTTGCAAAATCGTCAAAATCCCGCACCATTCTCATCTGGTATTGTACAGCGCACACACGGGCGGATTCCACAGGCATGAAAATTCTGGATGTGTCCGGGACATAATCCAGATTTGTCCATTCCAGGAATGTGGCGAAACCTTTTGATTCCGAATCCGCGACCATGTAATCCTGCAACAACCTCTTCAGAACGAAGCCATTCGCCAGTTGCGCAGTCAAAACAGGATCGAACAATGATTTGTCCATCACTTTCCCGACATATTCACGAGCCGACATCTCATTAGAATATTTTCCATATCCTGGAATGCGTCCGCCGAGAATGATCCGCATTAAATTGTTCTTCGTCGCGATTGCCTTCCGTGCATCGTATAATCTTCGAGCAAGCCGCATTCCGCGGTATTCCGGATCGACCATGATCTCGATGCCATACAGCGTATTGCCTTCGGGATTATGATTGCGGATGAAACCGTTATCTGCGATCTCTTTCCAGCTGTGCCATTCGGAATACAGAGAAAAATCCAGTATGAGGCTGCTGGAGGAAGCGACGATGCGATTTTCGTATTGGATACAGATCTGGCCTTCGGGAAAGATCTTCAACTGGCTTTCAAACTGTTCTATCATCCACGGTTTCATTCCGGGAAAACACTTTTCCTGCAGTGTGGTGATGTTGTCGTAGTCCTCTATTGTGATCTGCCGAACGACGATGTTCTTCTCAAATTCTTTTAGGTCTATTTCAGACATGCACATTCCTTCCGAATTGGTGGAAGTTCTTTCTTCATATGTTACGAAATTTGAGGGAAATGTCAAGCGCTTGAGTTGCTTTCCCTTCTTCTTCTTTTTACATTGCGATCATACTATATTTTCTCTTCCAGATTGCAGGAATTCCGCTGATGATGATCACTGTGGTGCTGCCGTACAGCAATGGACAGCATTTTGAACCGATGCTGAGGCAGTTCATTGATTCACCGCTTGTGAAAAGAATCATTATCGCCCATGACGGTGCATGTAAGGGACACTTTGAGCGTTGTGAAAAACTCAAAGTCGAATCGATGACGTCCGGTAAAACACTCAACGTTATCCTTGCATCCCTTACCTCGAAATACCTGCTCTATATCCAGCAAACGCAACAGATCATCCTTAATCAAGCGGCGCTTCAACGGTTTATCACCATCGCGCAGGACACAGAAGCGGGGATGCTTTATTCGGATTATTTTGAATTTGTGGACGGCAATCGGAAAGAGCATCCGGTGATCGATTATCAATTCGGAAGTATTAGGGATAATTTCGATTTCGGCGCACTGCAGTTCTTTTCCCGTGCAGCGATAAAAAACGCGTTGAAAAAATTCGGAAAGATCGGAACGTTGAAACAGGCCGCGCTCTATGATTTGCGTTTGAAGGTTTCGATCGATCACGAGATCTTCCGCATCCAGGAGTTCCTCTACGCCAAGACAGAATCCGATACGCGAAAAAGCGGAGAGAAGCAGTTCGACTATGTGGATCCACAGAACAAACAGGTCCAAAAAGAATATGAACTGATTGCAACACGGCATCTTCAACGGGTCGGAGCATATCTAAAACCGGTATTTAAAAAAATTCCTTCGGTGAAAGATGCTTTCCCGGTGGAAGCCAGTGTGGTGATTCCCGTGCGGAACAGGGAAACGACCATTTCCGATTCAGTGAACAGCGTGCTGAGGCAGAAAACCGACTTTCCATTTAATGTGATCGTTGTGGACAATCATTCGACGGACGGAACAACGGAGATTCTCCGTACGCTGAAATCACAGGAACCGCGGATAGTTCATATCATCCCTCGCCGGTTCGATCTAGGAATTGGCGGATGCTGGAATGAAGCGATCCTTTCCGATCAATGCGGGCGTTATGCCGTTCAGCTGGATTCGGATGATCTCTATTCAGGAAGCGACACGCTGCAAACTATTGTTGATGTTTTTCACAAGGAGAAGGCCGCTATGGTCATCGGTTCCTATACTCTTGTCAATGCTCAACAACAAGAGATCCCGCCGGGGTTGATCGACCATAAAGAGTGGACTCCAATAAACGGCCGAAATAACGCTCTGCGAATTAACGGTTTAGGAGCACCAAGGGCGTTTTATACACCAATCCTCCGCGAAATTCTCCTCCCGAACACGAGTTATGGCGAGGATTATGCGGCCACACTGCGAATTTCCCGCCATTATAGAATCAGTCGGATTTACCGATCTCTCTATTATTGTCGGCGATGGGAAGGAAATACTGATGCTGCACTCCCCATTGATAAAATCAACAGGAACGACTATTATAAGGATAAGATCCGCACGATCGAGATGATGGCACGAATCAAGTTCAATAAGGAACGGGGGCAATGAGCGTGAAACAGTTGGTGATACTTTTACTGATCGTTTTTGCTGTGGTCAGTTGTGAGAACTTTTATAATGACAACGATGATTATGAAGAAGCGATAGCGATGGTTGAGTCGGTTCGAATCGATACGGTGATTAATTTGACGGCAACAATCTCGCTGACATGTATTACGCCGACGCCGTGCTGGCATTTTTCAAGGGTGGTCGACCAACGGGATTCCAATCAGATATATTTAACGATGTACCGTAAAGCGAAAAAGTATGAGACTTGCATTCAGGTAATTTCCGGATTTACACATACGATGACACTCAGCGTTCCGACGCCGGGTACCTATACATTAAAAATCTACCGAACGCCGACATCGACCATGGACACAACGATCGTTTTTTAAAATGTCAGTTCATACGACATATCGCGAATGGTCTCTGGATGACACGAATGACATCCAGAAAGTATTATTCAATACCTGGCTTGCGTCGTACACGGATTTCATTCCGATCACGGATATCCAATGGTATTTCAACAATTATTATTCCGAAATCAATTTCGCCCAGATGTTCGATGATGAGTTTAGCACCGGTTTCGTTGCCGAGATTAAAAAGCATATTATTGGATATGCGAGGATGAGGATCAATATTGAACAGCAGCGCTGTTATCTTGAATCGTTATATGTGTTGCCGGAATTTCAGGGGCAGGGGATCGGTACCGAGCTGTTAAAGATTGTGGAACGGAAAGCGCAGGAGAAGTCGTTCAATCAGATATGGCTTGGAGTAATGCAGCAAAATCTGCCGTCGCTGGCATGGTATAAGAAACTCGGTTTCTCGTTCGTTGAACAATCTCCGTTCCAGATGGGAAAATCCACCGTACAACACCTTGTCGGATTCCGCGATATTAAATAGTACCCCTGATGCTCTCTCAAAAGACTTTTGCGCATTACCCGGACAACCAGCAACGAACTCTCCGGGAACTCTCACTGCAATTATATTCGGAACAACAGAGACAATGGCCGATGCTGGCCGATGGCGTCGCCGCACTGCGTTTTGTCCGCATAAGAGATCTGGACTGCGGACCGTTCACCGTTCGGCTGCAGTATAATCCTCGGCGCATCGTCAGTACAGCCGCCAATGTCGATGCGGTCTCAGTAAAGGCAAGAAGATGTTTTCTCTGTTTGGAAAATCTTCCCTTAGAACAGAGCGGAATTGTTTACCGGGAAAAGTTTTTGCTGCTTTGTAATCCCATGCCGGTTTTCAAAGAACACTTCACCATTTCTCATATCGATCATATTCCCCAATCAATCGAAGAAAAGATCCTGTCGTTATTGTCGTTAGCGAAGGACCTGTCACCGGAATATTCCGTTTTTTATAACGGCCCAGCCTGCGGAGCCTCCGCACCCGATCATATGCACTTTCAAGCGGCGCCAATGGGAGAAATACCGGCCGAACGAGAAGTCGGTGATCGGCTGAAGTTGTTCAAGAGATCCGGAGGTGCAGTTTTCTCGACGGTAGAACACTATGGTCGGAGTGTGATGGTGCTTGATTCGGATAATGAAAAAACGATGGAACTGGCATTCCTGCGTATGTGCTCTTCGATGAGAAAAGTGATGAAAACGGCCGATGAACCGATGATGAATGTGATCGGTTCCTATGCTGATGGAATGTGGCGTCTGATTGTTTTTGTGCGGCGAAAGCACCGCCCGTCTGTGTATTTCAAAACCGGCGAGGACAAGATCATCATCAGTCCGGCTGCTGTCGATATCGGCGGTCTTGTTGTCACTCCGATGGAAAAAGATTTTCACTCTGTTGATGCTTCGATGATCACTTCGATCTTCGAAGAAGTCTCCGTCACGCAAGAAACCCTTGTCTCAATTCTGGATGCACTATGATCTCATCTGAACCGGTCATTAATGTCGGCATCATCGAACGGTCTGAACGGATCTCCGGTGAACTTCGGCAGAAGTATAGAATCTCCGAGGATATCATTGTTACCGGTGTCTTCACTGCTGTTATCACGGCCGGTGAAGTTGTTGTCTATGGAGGAAAGGAGATCGAGATCTTGCGCGGGAAAGAGATCGTCTTTTCTCCGTTGAATGAGGGGGAATTCGTACTGCATGAAGTGACGATCGGTCTCAGCTTTCATTGGGAGCGGAGGGAACACCAGACATTTCGGGGAGGACTGCGATTGATCGCAGATGCGGGAAGCATTACGGCGGTCAATGTCGTGCCGGTGGAACAATATCTTGTCAGTGTTATCTCTTCCGAAATGAGCGCTTCGGCTCCGGAGGAACTATTAAAAGCCCATGCCATCACCTCTCGCAGCTGGTTAGTGGCGATGCTTGAAATGAAAAAGAAATTTTCGACTCTCGGGATTCCGTCCCAGCGAACAATCACAACAGAAACGGAGTTGATCCGCTATTACGACCGTGAGGACCATAACTTGTTCGATGTGTGCGCTGATGACCATTGTCAACGGTACCAAGGGATCACGAAAGATATCTCTCAAGCAGCGGCGGAAGCGATCCGGCAGACGCGGGGAATGTTTCTGGTGTATGAAGATGGGATTTGCGATGCGCGGTTTTCAAAATCGTGCGGAGGATTGTCGGAACCGTTTCATACCACATGGGCAGAATCACACTTGCCGTATCTGATGTCGGTTCCTTGTTCGGTGGACCATCACTATGCTCCGCTTACTACCCAAGAAGAGTCCGAACGATGGATTCTTTCCTCACCAGTAGCGTTTTGTAATACATCGGATGGCAAGATCTTAAAGCAAATCCTCCCGTCGTTCGATCAGGAAACGACCGATTTCTTCCGTTGGAGAGTAAAATATTCTGTCCGTGAACTTTCTGAAATCATCAAAAAAAAATCCGGAATCGATTTTGGCATTGTGAAAGAACTTCTTCCTGTTGAGCGGGGGCCTTCCGGCAGGATTACCCGGTTGAGGATTACAGGAGAAAAAAAGACACTGGTGGTTGGGAAGGAACTGGAAATCCGCCGATGGCTTTCACCGACGCATTTGTATAGTTCTGCATTTGTCGTCCAAAAAGAATCGGAAGCATTCATCTTGCGCGGGGCCGGGTGGGGACATGGAGTGGGATTGTGTCAGATAGGTGCCGCTGTGATGGCCGTTTCCGGATTTACGGCAGAAAAGATTGTACTTCACTATTTCCGGAATGTGGAACTCCGGAAATTGTACTGAATTGAGAAAAATATGACAAACGCAAAGCCATCATCACGCAATCCGTGGGCATGGATCCCGACACTTTATTTCGGTCAAGGGATACCGTACGTTGTTGTCATGACCATCTCCGTGATCATGTATAAGAAACTTGGGATATCCAATACCGACATCGCGTATTATACCAGCTGGTTGTACCTTCCCTGGGTTATTAAACCGTTGTGGAGTCCGTTGATAGACATTTTCAGGACGAAACGCTTTTGGATTGTTTTGCTCCAAATGGTCATTGGTGCATCGTTGGCTGCCGCTGCGTTCTCCATTCCGTTGAATTCGTACTTTCAATGGTCGTTAGCGATCTTCTGGTTGATGGCGTTCAGTTCCGCTACTCACGACATCGCTGCGGATGGATTCTATATGCTCGCGCTGGAGCAGCATCAGCAGGCGGCATTTGTGGGAGTGCGGAGCACATTCTATCGCATTGCAATGATCACCGGCCAGGGCGCGCTGGTCTATCTTGCTGGCCATTTGGAAATGACAACAGGATCGATCCCCACAGCATGGTCAATCACACTCTTAGTTATTGCGGGACTCTTCCTTTCAATAGCGATTTATCATCGGTTTATTCTGCCATATCCGAAGAGCGATATATCCGCAGTGCAGGAAGTCTCTGCTGCAACGGTTCTGAAAGAATTCTTCAAAACATTCGGGACATTCTTCAAGAAAAAAGAGATCGTTGTCATTCTCAGTTTTTTGCTGTTGTATCGTTTCGCCGAAGCACAATTAGTGAAACTCGTCACACCTTTTCTACTCGATTCACGGAGTGACGGCGGACTTGGATTAACAACCGGTGACGTTGGAATCGCATACGGGACCATCGGTGTTATCGCGCTGACTCTCGGTGGACTTCTCGGCGGATACGTAATTTCAAAACATGGACTTCGATTTTGGTTGTGGGTGATGGTGGTCGCCATTCATTTACCGGATGCTGTCTTTGTCTACCTTTCTTATGTCCAGCCGGACAACTTTATCCTAATTTGCGCGGCGATTGGCATCGAACAATTCGGGTATGGATTTGGATTTACCGCTTACTTGATGTACATGGTGATGATCTCCGATGGTCCGTATAAGACCGCACATTACGCTATTTGCACGGGTTTCATGGCATTAGGGATGATGATTCCGGGAATGTTTAGCGGTGCGCTGCAGGACTGGATAGGATACCGTCACTTTTTCATTTGGGTAATGGCCTCAACAATTCCCGGGTTTCTTATTGCCATGGTGGTAACAATCGATTCCTCATTTGGAAAAAAGAAAGAGCAATAATACATTACGGCATGAGAAAAAGGACATACATTATCGGAATTGACGGCGGTGGATCGAAGACGCATGCGATTATTGCGGACCAGCGGGGTACAATCCTTGCGGAACATTTTGCAGGACCGTCGAATTTCCATATCGTAGGAGTCGAAAAAGCGTCGGAAACAATCTTTGCGCTGATTGAAATGTGTTGCGATTCCGTCGGTTGCAAAGCACAGCATGTTGATTCGGTAATTTGCGGACTTGCCGGTGCTGGCAGAATTGATGATCAAAAACGAATGACGGTCGGCATTAAAAAGAGAGCAGGTCTTGAAAAAATAGTATTAAAGAGTATTGTTATTGAAAGCGATGCCAGAATTGCGCTGGAAGGCGCGTTCAAGGGTGGGGCCGGGATTATTCTTATCGCCGGTACGGGTTCAATCGCATTTGGGAAAGACTCTCGAGGGAGGATCCACCGTGTCGGTGGATGGGGGAGAGTGATTGGAGATGAAGGGAGCGGCTATGCAATAGGTCGAATGGGATTAACAGCCGTTACACGGCAGCTCGATGGTCGCGGTGAAAAGACAAGATTGTCCTTGTTGATCGCACAGGAATTCGGAATGACCGGTCATTTGGAGATTATCCAGAATGTCTATCGCGATTCGTTCGATATTGCATCGGTCGCTCCCCTGGTGATGAAAGCAGCGAAAAAGAATGACGCTGTGTGCAAAGCCATTATTGAAAATGCTGTGATCGAACTCGCATGGCATATACAGGTAGCGGCGGAAAAACTCTCGTCCTCCTCTTCCAAAAAAGTAAAAGAAAAAATCCGAGTCTCTTTCATCGGCGGATTAATCGCAAACGATACGATCCTATCCCGCCTGTTGACTGTATATCTTGACGAAAATTTCCCTGTCATTGAAATCATCCCGCCGGCAGCATCTCCGGCATATGGGGCTATCGTGCTCGGACTTTCAAAAAAGAAATAAACGATATTCCACTCGGGCGGTATTATTACAATTCTCAACCAAGTGGATAACTGCTATCGACTCTCAATCTTTCTTTTCTTAATTTCTCGCACATAAATCAATTCAATTTGCGGAGCGTTCTATGAAAAAGAGCATTTTCGTTCTCCTTGCTTTACTGTCGGTATCTATTGCACAAAAATCCGATACATTAAAATCTTCCACATTCGGAGGATTAAAATTCCGGTCGGTCGGACCGGCTCTTGTCGGCGGCAGGATTATTGCATTTGCAGTCCATCCGGAACGCCGCAGCCTGTATTATGTGGGAGTTGCATCAGGCGGTGTTTGGAAGACTGCGAATGGTGGGACAACATGGGAATGTGTGTTTGAGAACGAAGGAACATATTCCATTGGCAGTGTGGCTTTAAATCCTACTAATCCTCATGAAGTATGGGTCGGTACCGGCGAATTGAACAGTCAACGAAGCGTCGGCTATGGAGATGGAATCTATAAGTCTGAGGATGGCGGTCGATCATGGAAAAAAATGGGATTGGAAAAATCCGAACACATTGCGGCGATCGTTTTTGATCCGCGAAACGGAAAAACAGTGTACGTTGCAGCGCAAGGACCGTTGTGGAAAGAAGGAGGAGATAGAGGCTTGTATAAATCCACCGATGCTGGTGCAACATGGAAAAACATATTGAAACCGAGCGATCAGACGGGAGTTTCCGATATCGTGCTCGATTCCCGTGATCCGGATGTACTCTATGCAGCCACTTATCAACGACGCAGACATTTCTGGTCCATGATCGACGGCGGGCCGGAAGGTTCCATACAAAAATCGACGGATGGAGGTGCTACGTGGAAAAAATTAACGAGCGGAATTCCTTCCGGAGACCTCGGCAGAATCGGTTTAGCTATCTCTCCGATCGATCCCGATATCCTTTTTGCCTATATCGAAGCGCAGGGAGAAGGCAGCGGCATTTATCGCTCTGTTGACCGCGGGGCGACGTGGGAGAAACGGAATTCTTATATCGATGTGCCGATGTACTATGGAAAGATATACTGCGATCCCGTCGATGTAAAGAAGATCTATGCAACGGGAACGTACATGTATTATTCGGATGATGCCGGAAAGACATTGTTCCGCATCGGAGAGAAAAGTGTCCATGTGGATTATCATGCACTCTGGGTTGATCCGAAGGATCCGCAGTACATGCTGCTCGGCACGGATGGAGGACTTTACGAATCACAAGATATGAACAAGACATGGCGCTTCATTAATAATATGCCGACAGTACAGTTCTATCGTGTCACTGTGGATAATGCAGAACCGTTTTATAATATATACGGGGGGACGCAGGATAATGCAACCATCGGAGGACCTTCGCGCACCATGAGCAAATACGGTATCCACAATTTTGACTGGTTTGTTACCATCGGCGGGGACGGATTCAAATCGCAGATCGATCCGACGAATCCGAATATCGTTTATTCCCAATACCAGTATGGGGGAATTGCCCGGTATGATAAAAAGACCGGAGAAGTATTGTGGATTCCGCCGATCGAGGAAAAAGGTGAACCGGGATTGCGTTGGAATTGGGATTCTCCGTTGATCATTTCTCCGCATTCTCCGTCGCGGTTATATTTTGGTGCGAACAAACTTTTCCGGAGTGATGACCGTGGTGTTTCGTGGATACCAGTTAGCGGTGATCTCTCCCGACAAAAGGACCGAAATACGATTCCGATGATGGGGAAATTGTGGAGTATCGATGCCATTAACCGGCATGGCAATACGGCTGCATGGGGGAACCTTTCTCAGATCTCTGAGTCGCCCCAAAAGGAAGATCTTCTCTATGTAGGAACTGACGATGGATTGATCCAAACAACGGAAGACGGCGGAAAGCAATGGAGAAAGATTGATAAGATCTCCGGGATTCCTGAATTAGCGTATACTTCGGTTGTGCGTGCATCGGTGCACAGTGAAAATGTCGTCTATGCCGCATTCGATAATCATCAGCAAGGAGATTTCAAACCGTATCTTTTAAAGAGCGAGGATAAAGGAAGGTCCTGGAAGAGTATCTCAAATAATCTGCCGGCAAACGGTTCGGTAAAGTCATTTGCAGAGGATCATGTCGATCCAAACCTTCTCTTCATCGGGACGGAATTCGGTTTGTATTTTTCGAACAACGGCGGTAAAATTTGGACGGCGTTGAATTCTGGTTTGCCGGTGAATGCTGTAAAGGATATGGATATTCAAAAACGGGAGAATGATCTGGTGATCGCAACCTTTGGCCGCGGTTTTTACGTGCTGGATGATTATTCTCCTCTGCGCCGGATGAATCCGGAATTGATGCAGAAGGAAGCTCACTTGTTTGATGTAAAAAAAGCTTGGATGTATGTCGAGAAGGATCCGCTGAGCGGAGACGATCAAGGGTGGCAGGGGGATAATTTTTATCATGCCAACAATCCTGCGTTCGGTGCAACATTCACATATTATGTGAAAGAAGCATACAAGACAAAAAAACAAATTCGCAAAGAGGCAGAGAAAGAAGCGGAAAAGAAAAAGTCCGGCATCTCCATTCCTTCCGTTGAAGATTCCCGAGCAGAGAGTGACGAAGAAGCGCCGGCAATACTCTTTACCGTCAAAGATGAATCGGGGAATGTCGTCCGGAAATTGAAAGGAGAAAATGCCGCCGGAGTGAATCGAATTAATTGGGATCTTCGCTATTCGTCACTCGATCCGGTGACCAATACTTCTTCAGCAGATGGGAAGAGCTCTGCGTGGTTCGTTATGCCGGGAAAATATACCGTTTCCCTGTCAAAACGGATCGATGGTGTGGAAACTGTGCTGGGAACTTCAGTGGAATTCGAATGTGCGACTCTGGGAACTCCATCTGTTCCGGCCAAAGACAGAAGTGCGTTGGCGGCATTTCAGCGGAAGGCAGCACACTTTCAGAGAATCGTTTTTGCCTCGAATAATTACCTGAATGAATTACGCGCCAGCATTAACGCGGTGAAGGCAGCACTGATGCAGTCTCAAGGAGAAACAGGAGGTCAATACAAGACAGTTCGTGAACTGGAACTGCGTTTAACTGCTATGAAACGCTCCTTCTCCGGCGATGATGTGATCTCCCGAAGAAACGATATTGCTCCTCCGGGAATTTTTTCACGGATGAATTCTTTAACGGAGAGTTTTTTCTCGTCCAATGCCGATGTGACCGAAACGCAGAAGAAAGCATACGACATAGCCGTTACAGATTTTGAAAGGGAGTATACCTCGTTGAAAGAGATCGCTGAAAAGGATATGCCGCAGATCTATCGTGCGTTGGAGATGCTGCATTCGCCGGTGATTCCCGGACGACTGCCGGATTGGAAAAAAGAGCAATAATCACATTTGAATTCTTCCGGGCTTACGCAAAACCCGGAGGAATTCATTTAAAATTCCAGTTTTTTCCCCGCCGAAAAAATCGTATCTTTTGCCACTAAAATCTCATCTCACTGATTGAGACGGTCGTTCCCAAACCGTGTCAGTCGCAAATATCCCGGAGTTCCTATGCCAACGAAATTTAAGAATGAACCGTTCACCGATTTCACGAAAACCGCAAACAAAAAAGGGATGGAAAAAGCACTTGCCAAAGTGCGTGCCGAACTCGGCAAAGAACATTCTCTCGTGATCGCTGGAGAGAAGATCACGACATCGGAAAAACTCTATTCCTATAATCCTGCAATACCCACTGAAGTGATCGGGATCTTCCAGAAAGCAAATGTTGAACTGGCGACGAAAGCAGTGGAAGAATCTGCAAAGACTTTCGAAACTTGGAAGAACGTTCCGGCGAAGAAACGGGCGGACTATCTGTTCAAAGCCGCCGCATTGATGCGCAAACGGAAATTCGATTTCTGTGCATTGCTGACCTATGAAGTGGGTAAATCGTGGGCGGAGGCGGATGCCGATACGGCAGAAGCGATTGATTTTCTGGAATTTTACGGACGCGAAATGCTCCGGCTTGCTGCGCCTCAGCCTCTGACGAAAACTGCCGGCGAAAAAAATGAACTGCGCTACATTCCGCTTGGTGTCGGTGTGTGCGTTCCCCCCTGGAACTTTGCCCTTGCGATCCTTGTCGGCATGACCTCTGCAGCAGTGGTTGCAGGAAACACAGTTGTCTTAAAACCATCATCCGATTCTCCCGCTATTGGGTACAAATTTTTTGCATTGATGGAAGAAGCAGGTCTGCCAAAAGGCGTGATCAATTTCATTACAGGCCCCGGCGGATCGGTCGGCGATACCATGGTTGCTCATCCGAAAACGCGGTTCATCTCTTTTACCGGATCGAAAGAGGTCGGAGTTCACATTAATGAACTTGCTGCCAAAGTGGTGCCCGGACAGATCTGGCTGAAACGAGTGATAGCGGAAATGGGAGGAAAGGATTCCATCGTGATCGACAACGAAACGGATCTGGATGCAGCGGCACAGGCAACGGTAGCATCGGCGTTCGGTTTTCAAGGACAGAAATGTTCTGCTGCATCAAGGGCGATTGTTGTCGCATCTGTGTATGATAAGTTTGTGGAGAAGGTCGCCGAACGGACAAAAAAGCTGGTGGTCGGCGCTCCGGAAGAGCAAACCACCTATATGGGACCGGTCATCAACAAAGGTTCCATGGAAAAAATCCTGCAGTATATTGCAACGGGTGTTCGGGAAGGCGGAAGACTCGTGGCCGGCGGTAAACATCTTGGTCCGGACGGTTATTTCGTTGAACCCACCGTGATCGCCGATGTTGATCCGATGGCGACCATCTCTCAGGAAGAGATCTTCGGCCCGGTTCTCGCGATCATCAAAGCAAAGGATTTCGATCATGCCCTGGAAATTGCCAACAACACCGAGTTCGGCCTGACCGGCGGTGTGTGGACGAAGAATAAAAAGAAACAGGAAAGAGCGAAGAATGAATTTCACGCGGGGAATTTCTATATCAATAGAAAAATTACCGGCGCGCTTGTCGGCGTCCATCCGTTCGGCGGTTTCAATATGAGCGGAACAGATTCCAAAGCAGGCGGGAGGGATTACCTGCTTCTCTTCACTCAGGCAAAAGCGATTTCGCATAAGGTGAAATAATTTTTCCTTCGTGCCGTATGGCATGAACAATATTTTTGAGACAATTATATTAAGGAGTTCCAATGAAAATTCATGAGTATCAAGGGAAAGACATTCTCAGAAAATTCGGTGTACCGGTACCGCGCGGCGAAGTGGCGTTCTCAGTGGATGAAGCGGTAAATGCCGCAAAACGGCTGGGCGGAAACGTGTGGGTGGTGAAAGCGCAGATTCATGCCGGCGGACGGGGCAAAGGAGGCGGAGTAAAAGTGGCGAGGAGCATCGATGAAGTGAAACAGTATGCGAAACAGATTCTTGGCATGACCCTCGTTACCCATCAGACCGGACCGGAAGGGCGGCTGGTAAAACGATTGCTCATTGAAGAAGGAGCGAACATCGACAAGGAAATGTATGTCGGTATTACGCTGGATCGTGCACAGTCCCGCAATGTCATGATGGTTTCCACTGAAGGAGGAATGGAAATTGAAAAAGTGGCGGAAGAACATCCAGAAAAAATCGTAAAAGAAGCGATCGAACCGTCGGTCGGATTCCAACAGTTCCAGGCCCGCAAGTTGGCGTTCGCACTTGGACTCACCGGAGATGCATTCAAAAATGCTGTAAAATTTTTAATGGCGCTCTACAAGGCATATGAATCAACGGATGCATCACTGTTCGAGATCAACCCTCTTGTGATTACGAAAGAAGGAAATGTGATTGCCCTTGATGCCAAGGTGAACTTTGATGACAATGCACTCTACCGCCATCCGGAATTCGCAGAACTGCGCGACACGGATGAGGAGGAACCGCTCGAAATTGAAGCATCAAAGTCCAATCTCAATTATATTAAACTGGACGGTAACGTCGGCTGCATGGTGAATGGAGCAGGTCTCGCGATGGCCACCATGGACATTATCAAACTTGCCGGCGGTGAACCGGCCAACTTTCTGGATGTTGGCGGTGGAGCAAGCGCCACAACGGTTGCCAGCGGATTTAAAATCATCCTGTCGGATAAAAATGTGAAGGCGATCCTCATCAACATCTTCGGCGGTATCGTTCGCTGTGACCGTGTTGCGAACGGCGTGGTAGAAGCGGCAAAGGTCGTGGATGTGAAGATTCCGATAGTGATCCGTCTTGCCGGAACGAATGCGGACATTGCAGCGGATATCCTGCGTAATTCGGGAATGAGCTTCCTGGTGGCAGAGAATCTGAAGGATGCTGCAGATAAAGTAACCAAAGCATTGGCGGCATAGCGATCGATGTCAATTTACGATAAATACGAAGCCGTCATCGGCCTGGAAATTCACGCACAGCTTTCCACTCAATCAAAGATCTTTTGTGGTTGTTCTACTACTTTTGGTAATCCTCCGAACTCGAATGTCTGCCCGGTCTGTCTTGGCATGCCCGGCGTTCTGCCTGTTTTGAACAAACAGGTGGTGGAATATGCAATCCGGCTCGGCCTTGCCACGCATTGTTCCATTACGAATCGATCCGTCTTTGCACGGAAAAACTATTTCTATCCGGACCTGCCGAAAGGATATCAAATTTCACAATATGAGGAACCGATCTGTCAATATGGATATGTCGACATCCTTGCAGAGAACGGTACCCAAAAACGGATCGGCATTACCCGCATTCATTTGGAAGAGGATGCCGGGAAATCGATCCATGATATGGCTCCTGAAACACTCGTCGACGTAAATCGATGCGGTACGCCGCTGCTGGAGATTGTCAGCGAACCGGATCTTCGTACGTCGAAAGAAGCATATCAATATCTCTTTTTCCTCTGGCAAACGGTGAAATACCTCGGTATTTGTGACGGCAATATGGAAGAGGGGAGTTTCCGATGTGACGCCAACGTCTCCGTCCGATTGAAAGGTGCGCCGAAATTCGGCACGAAAGCCGAACTTAAAAATATGAACTCCTTCCGCAATGTGGAAAAGGCGATCGATTACGAAATCAAACGGCAAATCGATTTGATTGAAGACGGCGGCACCGTCGTACAGGAAACACTGTTGTGGAATTCGGAAAAGAATATTGCAACATCCATGCGCAGTAAGGAAGAGGCACATGATTACCGGTATTTTCCTGATCCGGACCTCGTTCCGGTTGTTGTCGATGAACAATGGATCAGCTCTGTACAGAAACTACTTCCCGAACTCCCTGAAGCACGACGAAAACGGTTTGTCGAATCGTTCAAACTTCCCGAATATGATGCGGAAGTGTTGACTCAGGAGAAAGAGCTTGCCGAATATTTTGAATCGGCAGTGAATCAGCTTTCGAAAAAAAATGAAGACCAGATCAAAACCGTGAGCAATTGGGTAATGACCGATGTGCTTCGCGTGATGAACAATGAAAACATCGCTCTCGCCGATTTCCCCGTCGCTCCGCAGCATCTTGGAGCAATGGTCAACTTGATCGTGGACGGTACGATTAGCGGTAAGATTGCGAAGGATGTGTTCGACGAAATGTTGAAGACGAAAGAGCATCCCAAATCGATTGTCGAACGAAAAGGTTTGGTGCAGATCTCCGATACGGGAGCGATAGAAAAAGAGATTGATACGATCCTTGCAAAATTTCCAAACGAAATTGCACGATACCGCGGCGGCGAAGCTAAATTAATGGGATTCTTCGTCGGCGAGACTATGAAGGTGATGAAGGGAAAGGGAAATCCCAAATTGATTAATGAAATCTTGAAGAAAAAACTGGATGGTTAACATGAGAACAAAAGTCATCGCCGGCAACTGGAAAATGAACAATGACATTTCCCAAACAACAGAACTCATTAATGGATTGAAAACGGCACTATCATCGGCATCACTGAAAGCAACGGTTATTGTCTGCCCGCCCTATACTTCGCTTGGCGCAGCCCAACAGCTTATTGCGAATTCTGTTATTAAACTCGGCGCACAGGATGTGTCTTTGCATGATAGCGGTGCATATACCGGCGAAGTATCTGTTTCCATGCTGAAATCTGTCGGCTGCTCTTATGTGATTGTCGGTCATTCCGAACGTCGTCAGTATCATCATGAGACGAACGAGATCATCAACCAGAAAGCGAAAAAAGTATTGGCTGGAAGTCTCATCCCGATTATCTGTGTCGGAGAAACATTGGAAGAGCGTGAAAAGAATATCACCAATCAAGTGCTGACAACGCAAGTAAAGGGTGTTCTTTCGGGATTTCCTGCAGCAGACGTTGAAAAATCCATCGTTGCGTATGAACCGGTCTGGGCGATCGGTACTGGAAAGACTGCGACCAAAGAACAGGCTGAAGAGGCCCACCAGGTAATTCGGAATGTTATAGCACAACTTTATTCTGCGGCGACTGCGGACAAAGTGGTCATTCAATACGGCGGTAGTGTGAAAGCGGATAATGCGAAAGAACTCCTTTCTCAACCAAATATAGACGGTGCTCTGGTTGGCGGTGCTTGTTTGAAAGCCGATTCATTTTCAGCGATCGTTACTGCAGTATAAAGTATTTGAGCGGCCGTAGAATTGCCTTTTTAGGCTGTTTTACGGCTGTTTCTGCACTGAAATTCACCCAAAATATCTCTTGGTTTCAGCGGGTTCGTGTGTTATATTTACGTTGTTTTATTAAGTAAAATCCATTAAAACAACGAAATTTCAACAATTTCGAGCCAATCGTTGAATAATTTGCTCTTTCGATTTTCAGTTTATCTTTTCGTTT
>Ga0172379_10001622_pt1 | contig 43970 bp, 38 predicted proteins | sample GrowelOW334metaG_FD_119756 | JGI IMG/M metagenome (GOLD analysis project Ga0172379, IMG submission 119756) | Groundwater microbial communities from an aquifer near a municipal landfill in Southern Ontario, Canada - Groundwater well OW334 metaG | ecosystem: Environmental > Aquatic > Deep... | reverse complement strand
CCAAAGCAACCTTGGCCTTGAATTCCGCGCTGAATTTGCGCCGTGTTTGTTTTGTCATTGGGTTTAGTAAAATTAAGTCTATTTTTAACTAAACCTTTGGTCCTAGATTCCGGGAGTATTACAAATGAACAGCTTTAAAATGCGCATACCCAAAGGTAGGATAAATACGGATTATCCATTTATCCATACTTCAAATTTATGAAACAAAATGTATCATACAAAATGTATCATACTAAAAGTATCAGATATTATACCGATTGCATCTGATGTTACTCAATAACGATTAACTAATAACGATTAACTAATAACGATTAACTAATAACGATTAACCAATAACGATTAACTAATAACGATTAACTAATAACGATTAACCAATAACGATTAACCAATAACGATTAACCAATAACGATTAACCATTAACGAATAACGATTAACTAATAACTACTTATTGATTGACATCAGGTACGCATCCCGTAAATTCTGTACCTGCTCCATCAGTTGAGGCAATTCGTCTACTGAGTATTTTTTCAGGTGTTTGTTCAGATATCCGTGTTCGTGAATCCAGGTATAAACCTTTGGCAGATCTAAACGACGGTCGGGTCCCTTCCATCCCATGGCGGCAAAACAACTGAAAATTTTGCGGCAATAAATATCGCTGATAATCTGGCTGCGGTCGGGATTTGCTTCCAGTTGCAGGTTTTTCAGGTATTTGATAATGGCTTCTGCCTCTTTTTCAAACAGATTTTTGCTTGTAAATACATAGCGACCTTTGAATGCATGGGTGTCTATGATGTCTTGCTTAAATTCTGTTAACCCCAGTTTCTTCAATAGGGTATGCATCTTGGTGAGCATTTGAATGTCCACCTTATTTAGTTTCTTTTTAGGCCTTTCCAGCATAGATCCTGCTCTAACTTTTGCAAGCTACTCAAAAAGGCCATTGGTGGCGAAAAATTTATGCAATCATGCAATTATCAGATACGATTTAATGCTATACGGGATTAAGCCATAAAAGCACATTTTAGAGCATACGTAGCATCCGGCTATTGAGTTTGCGGATTTTCTTCCGGATGATATACGGATTATAGGTCAGCATTTTCCGTCCATTCAGATAATCAATAGGATTGCCGCTATTCATAAAATCAATCAGATTTGGATTGAATGGTTTTTCGAGTTGAACCAACTTATCATTATATACATACAACCCCAATTGATTGCGTTGAGTATACTGCGAAAGATCGTAGCAAATACTCGAAACAAAATAACCCGCAGTGTCTATAGAAATGGTAGAATCCGTTTGAAAGTCCTTATTCAGGAAGATTCCGCGGGTATTGCCTGAAACCACTTTATACGCATCTTTATCGTAGAAAAAGAATACCGGGCAAAAGTTAAACTCCCGCGAAAATTCATTCATGATAATATGGTTGTTCACGGCATAATTGTCTTCAATCAGTACAATGAGCGACTCTGCTCCCCGGCGACGAAGTTCGGCCAACTGTGCCTCGGCCGGTGTGGGCAACATCACCAGCATTACCCCTTTGCGATACTGAGTCACTTGTTCGCGGAGCTTTTCGGCTTTGGATTGTTGCATATCCTGTATACCCTGTGCATTCAGACGCAAACCTATTTCCAATGCCGAGGGTTTGCCTTTTATGGTGGATGCATCGTTGCGGTCACTCAATCCTGCCTGATACAACAATTCAATATTCACAACAGGCGATAAAGCCAGCGAGATACCGAAAACCGCTCCTACATCAATCTGCCCGTTTTTGTTTTGATTGTATGGATCGCTGAGTGAGAAAAAAGATCCGGCTTTAAAGGCTTCCGTACTGTGCGCTATGAGAAATGATGGGCGAATACCAAACACAAAGGCGAAATCGTTGCTGGTACGTGAGGGATAGATCATGGAATACAGGGAAAGATCAATGCCGTCCATCTGGTACTTGGTATCGTTTTGTTGCTGACGGAATCCATTGCCGCTATATCCGGCCTCGGCTACAAAAGTTGCTGTTTGAACCGGCTGATATGAAATAAAACCTGCAAGCGAAGGCATCACCAATCCGGCATAACGACTGGATTTGTTGCCAATCATGGAATAATTTATTCCTGCTTTAGCACCAAAGTTTAGTTTACCCGCATGCTCCTGAGCCGAACACCAGTTTTTGCTGACAAAGAAGAACAATACACAAATGACGAATGCTTTTTTCTGCATGAAACGGGTAAATATCCTTAAAACTAACGAAACGGTCAAATCCTTATTTCTTTAGAAAGTCAATATTTCTCTTCAAACCGTTGTATCCGGTGCGAGAAACAGGGCTTAACTTAAAAAATGCCTTAAATTTTTCTTCACTGATTTCTTCCCAGTCGGATGCACTCATTTGCATTACTTCCGGATTGGGCTCAAACCGGGGTTCGCGGTGAGGAAGGGAGAACCGGTTCCAGGGACAAACATCTTGACATACATCGCAGCCAAACATCCAGTTATCCATCTTGCCTTTTACATCCTTGGGAATTTCTTCTTTCAATTCAATGGTGAAGTAGGAAATACACTTGCTTCCGTCTACTACTTTTGGTGCCACAATGGCTTTCGTAGGGCAAGCATCTATACAGGCTGTGCAGGTACCGCAATGATTGGTTGCGATGCCGGTATCGTAGTCCATTTCAAGGTCTACTATCAATTCGCATAAAAAGAAAAAAGATCCGCTGCCTTTATTGATAAGGTTAGCGTTTTTCCCTATCCAGCCCAGGCCACTGCGAGCTGCCCAGGCCCTGTCGAGTACAGGCGCTGAATCCACAAATCCCCTCCCCGATACTTCTCCAAAATGCACCTGCATTTCTTTCATGAGAATTTTTAGTTTTTCGCGCAATACCTGATGATAGTCTTCTCCGTACGCATACCGTGAAATTTTTGGTGCATCCGGATTAGTTTGGCTTGCAGGTGCATAATAATTGTACATCAATGAAACCACCGTGCGCGCACCATCAACCAGCTTTCGCGGATCGAGCCGTTTGTCGAAATGGTTCTCCATATACCCCATTTTTCCCTGCATTCCCTGTTTTAACCAGCGTTCTAAATGAGAGGCCTCTTCTTCTAAAAAAGTTGCCTGAGAAATTCCACAGGAATGAAAACCAAGTTCTTTGGCGCGTTGTTTTATCCAGACAGAAGGGGCAATGGTTTTCAAGCCATCAAAGGTAGGTAAACGGCGTTAAACACCGCATGCATCAGTGTTGAATGGTGATCTTTTGTACCCTGGTTTGCTGCAGATTATCGGTGATTCTAACCAGATAAAATCCTGCGGTTACAGCACGTACATCCAATGCATTATTCCAATCGTTCTGTTGCAGGATTACTCTTCCATGCAGATCCAGCAATTCAATGCGTGTAATATTTGCAGCACCTTCCAGCCGGATGCTTTCATCTGCCGGTGAAGGATAAATGGTAATATTTTGAAGATTGGACAATTGTTCGTCAATACCCACTTTATACTGCACTGTAAAGTGATATTGTATAAAATCTCCGAAATCGGGATTGAAGGTCTTGATGAAGTTTACCGGAGTTACACCACTACGAATGCGCACCGTGCCATTACCATCGCTGTTGGCCCAAAAACTTAATCCATCTTCACCGGCATCGGTCATTTCAAAAGTATAGCAGCCCAATCCCAGATGAAAAGTATCCCTGTGCATGGTAGATGCTGCAGTAAATGTTTTTGTGAAAATGATATTTTTGTACGCATCGCGGATCACATATCTGTTATCGCCAGGCTTGGTATTGGTAAGAGTTTCGATGATGAAAAAAGCAGGAACAACGGGAGGAATATCCGTTTTGGAAGTAAGCATATTGTTGTGACTGTTCTCATCGCTGCTGATGGCTTGTCCATTCACTTCAGTGAGCCATACTTTAAATGTATTTTGTGTATTATCAGCTGGCCAGTTCAGGTAAGGCAAACGAACTTCAGCTGATTGTTCAAAATTCAGGCTGCCGCTCCATTCCCAGGTTGAAATGGCTGCATTCCCAATCTGGTAACTAAATTTCGCTTGCGTTAATTGCTGACTTCCCCAATTGCGGAGCACGATCTGACCATTGTCGCATACCGGATTTTTACGGCTGTGCCAGAAGTTATTTGTGGGTGCAATGATTTCTTCAATGCCTGCATCCAATGTTCGTTGTACTGGTTTATAATAAACCAGATAAGCCGCGATTCCATACCCTGCTCCTCCGTTTGCCACAAAAGGATCCATGTTCATATCGAGGGTATCGGTTGAGCCTGGAGCTACATCCAGCGTGTATTCAAACACACGGATCTTTTCTCCGGGGCACCAGTTCGACCGGTCGTAGATCCAGGTTCCGGGTTGATTGAAGATGGCATTTGAACCGCAATCGTCTTTCCATACCAATTGGGTGGCAATTTGTTTTTTGTTGAGGTACAGATAATAATTCTTGGCGCAGAATTCGGCACAATTCTCATTGGATTCACCACCATGTCCGGTAATGATTATGCGCAATTTGGTTGCTGCGGCATCAGCAGGTACTGTAAATATTTTCGCGTTTAAATTGTTCTCAATCGGATTGTTTACATTGCCGTAGGTGTAATAAGCATTGTAAAGTTGATCCAGCTTATACGCTTCGCGTGCGGGTGTTCCTTCAATAAAATAAAAGTCTAGTGTAGAAGTAAAGCCAAATGAATAACCTTCGTAAATCAACCGGATCTCAATGGAATCGTGCAACAACGTAGCAAAATCAGTTACATCAAACCAATAATCGTAACGAAACGATTTTGGGAAAGTCTTGGCATAAGGAGTAATCATACGACCCATTTCCCAATCCTTCAAAACTTCAAATACATTGTAATATGGTGTATACGTTACTTGCAAGGTATCTTGTGCAGCAACAAAAAATGAATCGGTTTTTACTCCGTTGCTGTCATAAGCATAGCGATAAAAATTCGCCGGCCATACTACCAGAGTATCTGTGCAAACCAACGGATTCAGTGTATCGCCAAACATAGCAATCCGGATGGGATTGGCTAAAACAGAATCGCTTTGTTTGGATACGGTATCAAACCGGCTCAAATAGGTAGTATCGTATGAACACCGAACAATCGTATCTTTTGCAGCACCATTAATTACCTTGAACGATGGAGCTTGTTTGAGTGTCGAATCCTTTTTACCTGTATGCTCGCGAAGCATCAGCTTCACTGTATAATCCCATTCACATTGTCCGTTAGCAGTACAGCCAACGGTGTATTTCATCCAGATTCGCTGGCTTTTTTGGGAAACTGGCGGAGCCAATGCTTTTTTGAAATGGTTGCCGTACGTATTCATGTGATAATTGTCGAATGTACGAACTACCACCGTATCTCCGTTACCGGCTCTTGCAGCGAATGTTGAAAGCAACATTCCTATAAGCAATAAATACTTATTCTGTTTAATGAATATAATCACGCGTGTTGTGCTTTCAGTTGTTTTGCAGCCTCTATCAATTTCGGCATTACTTCAAATGCATCACCTACAATTCCATAATCGGCAGCTTTAAAGAAAGGCGCTTCCGGATCTTTGTTGATGGCCACAATTACTTTACTTGAACTAACACCGGCCAGATGCTGGATTGCTCCGGAGATCCCTACAGCAATATACAAATTTGGTTTGATGGTAATTCCGGTTTGTCCTACGTGCTCATGATGCGGTCTCCAGTCCATATCGCTTACCGGTTTCGAACAAGCTGTGGCTGCACCCAAAGTTTGTGCAAGCTCCTCTATCATGCCCCAGTTTTCCGGTCCTTTCATACCACGTCCACCGCTCACTACCACTTCCGCTTCGGTGAGTACAACTTTGCCTGTAGCTCTGGCTACTTCTATACTTTGCGAAATACTTTCTGAAGCCTGAATTTCGCTTAGGGTTGATAAACTGAATGCTTTCGGTTGTTCAGTTAATGTGAATGAATTGGGAGTAATAGCTAAAACTTTAATGGCCGTATTGATATTCACGGTAGCAATTGCTTTTCCTGAGAAAACAGTTTTACGAACTGCAAAACCATTGCTTAAATCCGGATCTGAAACTACTCCGCTCACAATACCGGCATTCAGCATAGCTGCTGCACGCGGTGCAACCGATTTACCGGAATATGTATTGGATACAACCAGAACATTAGCTGATTCAGCTGTTGCAACAGCTGCTATAGCCCCGGCGTAAGCTTCTGCATTAAATAAGGATGCAGGTATGGAAATTACTTTATCGGCTCCATACCGTGCTAAATCGTTGAGCTTGCTTTCATCTACTTTACCAATACTTATGGCAGTACAGGAAGTTTGCATGGATGAAGCAATTTTTGAAGCATATGCAACTGCCTCAAAAGTTGATTTTTTAAAATTTCCGTCTGTATTTTCTGCGTATACTAAGATCATATTCAGTGCTTAATTTTGAGAGATCGATTAAATTACTTTGGCTTCATTGTGTAACAAGGAAATCAGTTCTCCTGCGTTTTCAGGAGCCACCATACGGCAGGCGCCTTTTGCCGGTGGAAGGTCAAAGCCAACAGTAACTGCCGGACGAATCGCTTCAATGGCTTCCATTATCTGAAGCGGTTTGGTACGGGCCGCCATGATTCCACGCATGTTTGGAATACGAGGTTCAGTAAGGTCTTTTTGTGCACTGGCAACCAGTGGTAAAGGACAGGATAACTTTTCTTTACCCCCGTCAATATCCCGTTCCAGCGTTGCCACTCCGTTTTCAATTTCTATTTTGGTAATCACATTTACCGATGGAATTCCCATCATGCCTGCTAATAATCCGCATACCAGTCCTCCGTTATAATCAATAGACTCGCGACCGGTAAGAATCAAATCGAATGCCTGTGTTTTTGCATATATGGCAATTTGTTCCGCCACAAAAAAAGCATCGGTAGGTTCTGCATTAATGCGTACAGCATCAGTTGCTCCGATAGCCAATGCTTTTCGAATGCTGGGTTCAGCATCGGCCAAACCTACATTGATAACCGTTACGGTTCCGCCCTGCTTTTCGGTAAGCTCCAAAGCACGGGTCAGAGCAAGCTCATCGTATGGATTGATAATAAATTGAACACCGGTAGTGTTGAACTTCGTGTTATTGTCGGTAAATGTTACTTTCGTGGTCGTGTCAGGAACATTGCTGATACATACTAAAATCTTCATAAATCGCTGTTGTAAAAAGAGCAGCAAAAGTAACCAAAATTTGATTTAATGGAAATGCATAACCCCCGCATGGAGAAAATACAGCAAATGCTGAATCACAGTCCGGACGACCTCTTTCTGATCTATGCTCTGGGAATGGAATATGTTGGCCATTCCGACCTGATAGCTGCTGCTATCCAATTTCGTAAAGTACTTGATAAGGATCATACTTATGTGCCCGCTTATTATCAGCTAGGCTTGATTTTACAGGAACAAGGACACGAGAAGGAAGCAAAGGAAATTATAGCAAAAGGATTGAGTGAAGCGAGTGAGAAAAAGGATACCCGAACTATCAATGAATTCAGATCCTTGCTGGAGGAAAACGGGTAGTCGTTAATGGTTATTAGTTATTGGTTATTAGTTATTAGTTATTAGTTATTAGTTATTAGTTATTCGTTATTCGTTACTGCGAATGAACTATACGGGGAGCTAATTTATGCTTTGTAATTCTTTCTGCTGCCGTTAAAGCCTTGACGCGGCGAAGAATTTTTAATTCTTCATTCTTCATTTTTCATTTTTAATTCTAAAACGGTGGTGGCTGAAATTCATCTTCATCGTGACTCATATCGTTGAGCTTCGAACTGAAGGTGATGGTACCCGGATTATCGGTTAAGGCATTGGGATCTGTCGGATAATCAAATTCACTCAGATCCTGGAACTTGGTAAACTCATGTACAAAACGCAGGCGTACTTTATCCAATGCACCATTCCGGTGTTTTGCAATATGCAATTCGGCGATACCATGCGATGAGCTACCATCTTCCATTTCCGTTATTCCATAATATTCCGGCCGATAAATAAACATTACCATATCGGCATCCTGTTCGATGGAACCGGATTCACGCAAATCGGAAAGAATAGGTACTGAGGCTGTGCCGCGCTTTTCGGAGGCACGACTCAACTGAGCAAGTGCAATTACCGGAACATCCAGTTCTTTGGCCAAAGCCTTCAGCGATCGCGATATATAACTTACCTCCTGCTCACGGTTACCGTTTTTGTTGTTGGCATCGTCGCCGCGCATCAACTGAAGGTAATCGATCACAATCATGTCGATCTTGTTTTGTTCTTTCAACCTGCGGCATTTTGAACGCAACTCAAAAATAGAAAGTGCCGGAGTATCGTCGATAAAAATGGGTGCTTCATTTAAGCGGGCAATTTTGCTGTTCAATTGTTGCCATTCGTGTTCTACAAGATTTCCTTTCCGGAGTTTATCGCCTGTAATTTCCGCTTCTCCTGAGATCATCCGTGTTACCAATTGACGGCTGCTCATTTCAAGCGAGAAAATTGCAATGGCACGGGGCGGCTCTCCCAACAATGAAGCATTGCGGGCCAGCGACAATACGAGGGCTGTTTTACCCATACCCGGACGAGCGGCAATGATGATGAGATCGGATTTCTGAAAACCGGATGTAACCCGGTCGAGGCGTGTAAAGCCGGATGGAATTCCGGTCAACCCGCCTTCTTTTCCTTTCAGGGATTCAATTTCGCGAATGGCTTCCTTGATTACTGAATTCATTTGCTTGTAATCCTTTTTGATATTGCCTTGCGATACTTCGAACAATTTACGCTCGGCACTATCCAGCAATTCAAATGCATCAGAACCTTCTTCGAACGAATCGCGCTGAATTTCCGTTGAAATGCGAATCAGTTCGCGTTGTATAAATTTCTGAGCAATGATGCGTGCATGAAATTCAATATTGGCAGCAGATGCTACCCGGTTGGTTAATGAGGTGATATAATACGCCCCTCCTACCAAATCAAGCTGACCGCGTTTACGCAGTTCAGAGGTGACCGTTAAAATATCGATAGGTTGAGCGTTGGAAAAAAGATCGCGGATTACCTGAAATATATTTACGTGTGCTTCTTTGTAGAAACTTTCGGGTTTTAAAATATCTGATACGGTTGTGATGGCACTTTTCTCCAACATAAGTGCTCCGAGTACAGCTTCTTCGAGTTCTACCGCCTGAGGTTGCAGCTTTCCGGTTTCCATGCCAATATTGGCTGCTACATTGCGCGTTCTTCTCTTTACTGTATTATCATTCATGACCTGGGGAAACTCCTGTTTAATTTTATATCGCTGTTAATCTCAATTACGAAACCAAATCTATTGAAGTTGATAGGAACTGTAAAGTTTGCGTCATGCAATTTACAGTTTTACACAGGGATATTTTTTCCTGTGTATCACGTGTGCATATCTATTTTAATACGTTTCGAAACCCCCTGTTTGATTGAAAAACTTATGCACATTGGCTCAGGGAACATGTTGCATGTTTCACCAAAAAACAAGCCTTTTATTCAAATAACGCATAAACGGTTTTACAGCCCCTAACAATTTTTTAACACCCGCAGGCGCATATCTATATTTGACAAGCCAATCCCCTGAAACTGTTCACCCCTATGGCCAAAGTCGTTGCCGGGCAAGGGTTTGCAAGCATCATATCACAATACACCTGATGAACAACAGATTGAGGTATTCTTTACTTTCTGACCATAAAGGACAATCCTTCTTTTACCATACATTAACCAAGTACCTTTTTATGCTATCAAGAATCTAATCACTAATTTCATCACAAAAATTTCTGGTTTGGGCGGGCGGGTCGCCAAAACAGCGGGGGTAAGCGTTGGATTGTGCGGTTGGAGCTTTGTTTTGGCTTGTCTTTTTTGCTATCTTTTTTTGACTAAGAAAAAAAGATAGTCGGGGTTTAAGGGGCAGATAAGCCCCTTAAAGAATATTATTATATTTAGATAAATGCTAACACTTGGTTGTATGCTTCTCATAAATGGGTATAAATGAATGAATCTTGATTGAACTAAATGTTAACCATGAATTAATAGAATTTTCATCAGCATCTCTGATCTAATTCTGTTAACATTGTAAGCACAGCATGATCAGCACAATGGTTTTTCGCTCTACAATTATTTTGCTTTTTGTTTCAGTCATTTTCTGTAATGGTATGAATGCGCAAACTACCTTTCAACAGCGATCTACCAATGCGGCACGCCTGCAACTAACGATGAGTAATTACGGTACCATTGGCAGACCGGCAGTACGCAGCAATGTGCAGGGGCTGCCTTCAATGGCTTATCCGCAAAAAGGCAAAGAACATTTGTTTGAATCAGGCTTGTGGATAGGTTCCATTGTAAACGGACAGAAACTGGTTTCAAGCGGAGCAGTTGATGCTTCAAGCGGATATGCTCCCGGTGCATCCGGATTTGAATTTACCCCAACCGGTGCACCCATTCAGGAACGATCCAAATTATTGGCCAGTCCCAATTATTCAGCCTCTGCTGTTTCGCATCAGGATTTTGTGTTTCAGATGACTGATGCCAATACGCTTGTACCCGGCACATCGTTGCCCATTAACGGGCATACTAATCCTTTGCTTGCACGTATCAACCTCGAAGTTTATAACTGGAATTATTCGTACACCGACTATTTTGTGATCTGCAATTATACCATCACCAATATGTCGACCAACCGCTGGGATTCCGTATGGATGGGGCAATGGGCAGATCTGGTAGTACGCGATGTAAATGTAACACGCGATGTAGGTACCGCTTTTTATAACAAAGGCCGGAATGGAATCGATACAAAAAACATGGCCATTTATGCATGGCTTGGTGATCATAATGCTGATGATGCTCCCTATATTCAATCCTTTGGTGCGATGCAGTTTTTAGGCATGGATTGGAAAGGCATGTTCTTCAATCCACATAAACCCGACACTTTTGTTTCGCGCGGATTTCCTGCACCACAAACCCATTACAATTTCTGGAATTTTAATTCTACCTCAGCCCCATACATTGCGCCTACCAACGATCTGGAACGTTACCTGAAATTAAGCACCACCATTGACTCTGCATTGATTATGGGAGGATCGGGACCAACCAACGGTCCACCTGCCAACTGGATTCAACTGCTCTCTGCCGGACCCATTCCATCAGTAGAACCGGGCGAATCTTTTACGTATACTCTGGCTTATGTTGCCGCGCGAAACAGTGCATATCAGGTTGCAGGATCCTATGTAGTTGCAAGTCCCGAAGCGCTCGCGGAAATGAAAGAACATTTTATTCGCACACGTTCAACTTATCTGGGTGAAAACACCAACGAAGATGGTAAATACGATCCTGCACTGGATTTGAATAGCAATGGAAAACTGGATCGCTATATTTTGCCCGAACCTCCATCTTCACCCAAAGTAAAAATTATTCCGTCCGATCAACAGGTGGATCTTTATTGGGACAAAAGCGCTGCTTACAGCATTGATCCCATTACACGCAAACAGGATTTTGAAGGCTTTCGTTTATACCGCAGCAATCCCGGAGATGATCTGGATCGCGACCTCACCAATGATTATAACCTCGTTGCACAATGGGATTCGGTAAACAATACCGTTGGATATAATAACGGTTTTGATGCCATTCAATTGGCCGACCCCATTTTCTTTGAAGGCGATACTACTCCCTACACGTTTCATTATTCGATGAAAGGGTTACTCAACGGGTGGCAATATCAATTTATACTGACGGCATTTGATAAAGGCGATGATGCCTTAAAAATACCTTCGCTCGAATCATCTTATTCCGATAACGAATTCAGGGTTTATACCGGAACATCACCGGCGGCCATTACGGAAAACGGCAACAACAAAATTGGTGTCTATCCTAATCCCTACCGTACCTCGGCCGCCTGGGACGGTCAAACATCACGCACACATAAATTATATTTTACAAATCTGCCACGCCTAAGTGAAATTCATATTTTTACCAGCAATGGCGATTTGATTGCAACGCTTCAGCACGATGCTGCAACCTACACAGGGCAGGATGCAAAATGGTTTGAACAATTTGGCGATGCCCCAAAAACAGAGATGAGCGGAGGCGAACATGCCTGGGATTTATTGTCGGATTACAAAACAACGGTAAGCAGTGGGGTTTATTTATTCACTGTAAAAGATTTACAAACAGGAAAAACAGAAATTGGTAAATTCGCTATTCTAAAATGAATTTACTTTCATTAAAACTACCACTTTAATTTAAACACATATGAAAAGACTATTTATTCTTTTAGTTCTGCTTTGCAACCTGGTTTGGTTGAAAGCACAGAATCCTTATCCGGTTGTACCAATAGATACCGTGCAATATGTTAACTCTAGTAAATTGAACGGTACGCCCGCTAAAGACACCCCTGACTATATCAATCCGGTTGCTTTGTATCCGTATGGTGATACTGTACGATTCGAAGGTATTGTGGCTTTTAATCCGCGTGCTTATGCTTTGGCCACAAATGCATCCCGTGTTGCAACATGGCTGCAACGAAAAGGCGGAGGCCCGTGGAGTGGCGTTCAGGTGATGATGGACCCTAATGTTACCGGTGGTGGTTACACCAAAGCACAAATGCTGGCTGAAACCAAATTTGAAGACAATTGCCAGGTTGGATATCCTGTAAGAATCACAGCACGTTACGGGCAGTTTACCGGTGCCGGACAATCAACCGGAGAAACACAAATGTATGTATTGCGAAACAGTGCATTCAGCGACAATTCCGTTGAGCAAGTTTCATTAACAAAAGACACTTTGGTTTATTCAACTATCGCTCTCAGTGATCTGATGACCGGTTCACCCATTACCACTCAGGTACAACATGTTTCAACAGGTGAGCAATGGGAAGGTGCATTGGTTACTATTCCTAATGTTACTGTTTATAGCCGTACGGCGAGTGGTGGAACACGTTGGAACTGGGCAGTTTCAGATGCCAATGGAAATGTGCTCGATATCCGCGATGTATCGGCTTATTACAACAACTCCGACAATGAAGATTCCATTCCAAAAATCGCAAACGGATTTTCACCTCCTGCCATTGGAACAAAATTGAATTATATAAGGGGTATTGTAACAGAAGCTTTTTTAGCAGGGGTCAACCGATACCTCATTGTACCTTTGTACCCGGATGATATCAGTGTCAATGTTCATATTCCTCCTACAGTTAATGCTTTAAAAAAATCACCAACCATCGTAACTGCATCGGATAGTGTAATTATTACTGCAACCACAAGAACCGGAAGTTCTCCCATTTCGTCGGGTTGGTTGTACTTTGCACTTGGCTATGCAAATAATATGTTTGACTCCCTTCAATTGACAAAAGATCCGTTAGATTCAAACAAATGGACAGCTAAGATTCCAATGAATCCATCAGGCTCAGTTGTTAAGTATTGGGTTCGATTTACAGATATGACTTCTGTTAAAATTGACTACCCGAACAATTTAGGAATTAACTCAGCCTACAAGGTTCTGGCCAGTGCCAACATTACCATTCAGGATATTCAGCAAAGTGTATACGCCAATTATTCAACCATGTATCACAATGATTCCTTAACCGGCATTAATATTCGTGGTGTCATAACAGGTAATACATTTACCAGCAGTTCACAAAATTTATTGACCCTTCAAAACGGAATGGGCCCCAATTCGGCCATTTTTATTCAGCGCGGGGCCGGCGATCCTACCAATGCATGGAATGTGGGCGACTCGGTGAATATTACAAGCGCCCGTGTTTCAGAAACGTTCAATACCACCATCATGCACAATATCCGCGGTACCGTTGTTTCAAGTGGAGTAACACTCCCCCGGTTCCAAAGAAATATTCCCATCGATTCCTTCATTCAAAACAAGGTATTGTTTTCACGACCATGGGAGGCTGTATTGTTTAAATTTGATTCGGTAAGCGTTATTAGCAAAAATCCGGATGCACCCAGCAATAACGGAGAGTTTTCATTCCATCTGAATGCTGCCGCATCGGTTGGTTTACGTGTAGATGATATGAGCAATGAATTGCGGAACCTCAACGCCCGTTTAAAACCCGGCATGAAAATGGATTATATTCAGGGTCCGATGTGGTTTAGTTTTGGTAATTTCAAACTTATCCCACGCGGTTTGATGGATCTTGATCTGAGCCATCTGGATACCCTTCCTCCGGTTATCACACTCAAAGGAAATAATCCGGATACCATACCGGTGGGAACGGTAAATTATGTGGATTCAGGTGCAGTTGCAACAGACAATATGGATGGTGATTTAACTTCAGCGATTGTAAAATCCGGCACTGTTAACGGAATGGCCGTTGGCGCCTATACCCTCAAATACAAGGTAACCGATTCGTGGGGACTGAGCGATTCTACCACCCGTCTGGTCATTGTGGTAGACACCGGTTCAGTGGGTTTATCAGATAACGAACTGGATTTTGCTGAAATCAATTTATTCCCAAATCCTGCTCAGCATGATCTTACAATTTCTACACAATACATTAAGAGTGGAAGTTTAACTTTTACATTAACTAATTTGTTGGGCGAAGAAGTTTTGCATAAATCGTATCTGCAATCCAATACCCATGATCAAATTTCTATCAGCCATTTACAAAGCGGTTTGTATCTGGCACACTTTAAAACTGCAAATGGAAACCGAACCATGAAACTGGTAGTCATGGAATAATTTATTTCTCCTTACTCAAAGAAAGAGCATCCAACCCGGGTGCTCTTTTTTTGTTAGAATCCGAAACCAAAACGAAGACCTTGTGCATGGAATGTTCCATTCTGGAAGGCTTGATAATAATCAACGCGAAGGAATTTAAACATATGCTCAATCCCCACACCCCACTCGAAATAATGCGAAGATGTAGCTGTCTTGAGATAATTCAGCGAAACCACTTCCTGCCATTTTAACTTACGGATCAACGGAATTTTGTTCAGCCAGAATCCGTTGAAATGATGGCTGATATGGGACTCAACAAAGGCATGCGTGGTGCTGAAAACATAATAATCAAGTAATTGAAAAGCATCGGGATTAACCGGAGAAATAACCAGGAGATTGCCGTTGAAATGACTGAAGTCAGGAAAGAATACACTCTTAGAATTCATGAATGCTCCTGTCTTGAAGTGATATTCCGTCATGCCCAATAATTTAAAATCCAATTCATGATTAAGGCTGATATTTACTGCATCAAAATTCACTTTACTGTTAAATAAGGGTATTCCCTTTTTGTATTGGATATTGAGACGCGGATAAACGGAACCATAATTGATTTTACGGTTTGGTCTTGAAGCATACTCCTGCGCAAAAACAAAATGGAACCGAACATCCAGAATAAGGGCATGATGTGGATTGAAATAGGTATTGACCATCTCACTATTTACCGGAATATTGGAAGTGAATGCATGTTCGAAATATTTAAATGCAAACGAGCTGGCATTCTCCAAGGAAACCCTATGACTAAACTCCAGACTGCTGTTTAAAGAAATTCCATTCACCAGTTCAGATGTAAATTCCGGTCTGATATATCCTTTCTGGTACAGCTTCATGTAATTCCGTTCCTGCATAAGGGTATAGTACGCATTCAACTCGGGCGAAATGGGTTGAGTAGAATTGTATTGTTCAATAAATAATCCACCTTCCAGTTCAATACTCGATTCCTTGTAGGCATCATACTTATACCGCAGACGCAATTTTCCATAATGTTGTTTTGAGGCGAAGCCGTAGCGATAAGCAGGTGCAATGAGATAATTCCGGCGATCTTCCAACGTACGTGTAAACGACATTCCCGGATTGATCACCAACCCCTCCACTGTATTGTATTGAAATACGGCCAGCAAAGGATCAATGGTAAAAAATTGTTTTTTATACGAGCGGGAAAAGGAATAGCCGGTCAGTAAGAAATCACTCCAATCCGGTTTGTTGTTGATGCGATCCATGGAATCTTTATACGACCTTGAATCGCGGATGGTTTGAATACTGTCCTTTTTTAAATAATCACTCACCTCCTCTTCCGATAATTGAATGGGCCGCATGGCTGACCAAATGCTGTCATCTGTTTTATTGGCCTGCTTGTCGATAGTGAGCACTTCGCAGTTAAAGTACTTTTTATCAAATAACGAAGAATCTGGTTCCGTCTTTTGACCATTCGCTTTTCGGAGTTGTTGCAACAATTTTTTGGGTTTGATCTTCTCCACTTTTCTTACCTGAGGAGTTGGCAGGTTTTCAGCAATAGCTCCTTTTTCCTTCGCATAAAATGCAGAGGGATACAAAGAGTTTACTTTGTAATTGGAGAATACACTTACGAAGTATCCATTACCCCTGAAGCCCATAATTTCGAATTCAAAAATCAGGCGTTGCGATACCTGCATCCAGGTACCTCCGGGTTGACGCGCATAGGATTGTTTAATGTAAAGGGTATCGACAAATTCGATATTTGAACTTTTATCCAGCATAAGGTCGCTGCCAAACAAGCGCCAGCTGTCTTTGATAATGTAAATAAATCCTTTAAAAACAGGATCGCTCTTTCGAATCGGAATCAATTGAATTTTGTAAACCGTGAGTCCGTCTTCCAGCGATTCCCCGATCAATTTATACTTATAATAAAACAGCGCATTGGAAGCCAGTGGCGACACAAATCCCCTTTCGTTTAATCCATACGAGGGGAGTAGATTATCGTATAAAGTAAACTGCAATGCCGATGCCTGATTGAAACTAAATGCACGGTTATTACCACTGACCTTCGATGAAAGCATGCGTTCTTTGTATTTATCGGGTTGCTGAAAATTTAATTCGGATAAAGATTCAGATAAATACACAATCCCGGGTTTTACTGTTTCCGGAATCTTAATCAATAAAACTCGCTTGGGTATGGCCGTCAGCCGTTGGAGCGCTTTCATGTACACGCGGCATTGAAATTCTTTTGCTTCATTCAGGTAAATGGCTCTGCGGGCAATTACCTGTCGCATGATGGGGTAAGCCGGATCTTCTGCCGTTGCGTTAATGCGCACTTCATTCAATTGATAGGTAGATGGCTTCAGGGAAATATGTAGTGTTTTTACTTCTTCACTGTCCACATGTATCGACACTGATTGCTGGTTATATCCAATATATTGGTAAATCACTTCATGGGTGCCCTGCTCCAGTTTCAATTCATACAAACCCTGCTCATTGCTGGTAGTGCCCTGTTGTGTACCTTTTACCCATACGCTGGCAAAACTCAGGGCTTCCCCTTTATCATCTTTGATTGTACCCTTTATTACACTTTGGGCCTGCCCATAGCATATCCCTATAAGGTTGAGTAATACAAAAAAGCTGTAATGTGATAGCTGCATGAAGATTCAATATGATGAAAGTGGGCGTAAAAACAAAAAGCCCGCCAAAATTGGCGGGCTTTCGTTTATTGTTTACAAAGCATTACTTCACTTCTTCAAACTCAACATCCTGAACGTTGTTACCAGCTTCCGGATTCTCGGCTGTATTTGCGTTTTCGGTACCGGCATCTCCCGGATTGGCTTGTTGTGTTGCATTGTACAGATCTTGCGAAGCTGCTTGCCATGCTGCATTCAGCGCCTCTGTAGCAGGATCCAGGGCAACCAGATCTTTGGCTTCATGTGCTTTCTTCAAATCGGCCAACGCTTTTTCAATCGTTTCTTTTTTATCGGCTGGAATCTTATCGCCGTATTCTTTTAACTGTTTTTCAGTCTGGAATATCAGGCTATCTGCCAGATTGATTTTCTCGGCTTCTTCTTTTGCTTTTTTATCGGCATCCGCATTTGCTTCTGCTTCGCGTTTCATTTTTTCGATTTCTTCTTTGCTCAATCCGCTGGAAGATTCGATACGTATTTTTTGTTCCTTGTTGGTGCCTTTGTCTTTTGCACTTACATGCATGATACCGTTTGCATCAATATCAAAGGTTACTTCAATTTGCGGAACACCGCGTGGTGAAGGTGGAATCCCATCCAGATGGAATCGTCCCAATGAACGGTTTTGATTGGCCATCGGACGCTCACCCTGCAATACATGTATCTCAACAGAAGGCTGATTATCTGAAGCCGTTGAAAACGTTTCGCTGCGTTTGCTTGGAATGGTAGTATTGGCTTCAATCAGTTTGGTAAATACGCCACCCATGGTTTCGATTCCCAATGAAAGCGGAGTTACATCCAGCAACAACACATCTTTTACTTCACCGGTCAAAACACCACCCTGAATGGCTGCTCCAATGGCAACCACTTCATCCGGATTTACTCCTTTGGAAGGAGCTTTTCCGAAGAAATCTTCAACTGCTTTTTGCACAGCCGGAATACGGGTTGAACCACCTACCAGAATTACTTCATCGATATCCGAAGCACTGTAACCTGAATTTTTCAAAGCAGTTTTGCAAGGCTCTATCGTACGTTTAATCAGTGAATCTACCAATTGTTCAAATTTGGCGCGGGTTAACGAGCGTACCAAATGCTTCGGACCACTTTGGGTGGCGGTGATATAAGGCAAATTAATTTCGGTTTGTGTTGAACTCGAAAGTTCAATTTTGGCTTTTTCTGCAGCCTCTTTCAGACGTTGAAGAGCCATCGGATCTTTGCGCAGATCAATGCCTTCTTCCTTCTGGAATTCTTCGGCCAGCCAGTTGATGATTTCAGTATCAAAGTCATCGCCACCCAGGTGGGTATCACCATCGGTTGATTTTACTTCAAAAACGCCTTCACCCAATTCCAGTACAGAAACGTCATGCGTTCCTCCACCACAATCGAATACCACAATTTTCATGTCTTTGTGGTTTTTGTCTAAACCATAAGCCAATGCTGCTGCAGTTGGTTCGTTGATGATCCGACGTACGGTTAAACCGGCAATCTCTCCGGCTTCTTTGGTAGCCTGACGTTGCGCATCGTTAAAATATGCCGGAACTGTAATTACAGCTTCTTTCACTTCAGTTCCCAGATAATCTTCAGCTGTTTTCTTCATTTTCTGAAGAATCATGGCCGAAAGTTCCTGAGGTGTATACATACGTCCGTCGATATTTACACTCGGACTGTTTCCGTTTCCTTTTTCAACTTTGTATGGAACACGGGGTATTTCGCGGGTCGCTTCATCAAATCCCAATCCCATAAATCGTTTGATAGAATAAATGGTATTGTGCGGATTGGTAACTGCCTGACGTTTTGCAGGGTCACCTATTTTACGCTCACCATCTTTCAAAAAAGCCACAATGGATGGCGTTGTTCTGCGTCCTTCGCTGTTGGCAATAACCACCGGTTCGTTGCCTTCCATTACGGCAACGCAGGAGTTGGTGGTTCCAAGGTCTATTCCAATAATTTTACTCATAGTATTTGTCTTTCCCCCTTATAATCAATCAAAATGCCACTTCAATATTGGCAGAATATCGCGTTCAATATGGCAGAAAGCTGCTTGCTGATCCTGATTCAAAGGGCAAAGTGGCAGGATCACTGTCAGAAAAAGGTACGATTTTGAATGACGAGGTACGAAGCAGTTCCCGGGAAGGATAAACTTTAATGATGAAGTACGATTAACCAATAACTCAATAACCAATAACTACTCCTCAGTTAAATTGAGGTAAGAGCTTGATTACTTCCGCCAGTTTATCCGGTTTTGTTTCTCTAAGCCGGATGGAATGAACTGAAAGACTGGAGAAGATTCCCAACGCCCCGGGAATATTGGTGTACTGGGTATTCTTGGGTACTATAGTAGCGCTGGGTTGACTCAAATCTGTAATATATGCCAGGTCAGCAGTGCCTCCGCAGGCAAAATTCTCAACCCTCAGGTAGGTTCTGGAACTTACATTGGAATTGAACTTGATAGCAGAGTTCAGGTAATCAAAATAACTTTTGCCATATAACGAAATGGTATAACGCGATGCAATACCACTGCTCGGCCAGTTTTTTTGCAATACATAATCGATATATTTTATCTGCGAACTGTTATCGATATAGGTTTCCAGGTAATAGAAACGAATGAACAAATCGTATATGGCTGAATTTGTTCCGGCCGTCATATTATAACTTACACTGCCCATTTCACCGGTTGCAGTAGCAGGAGTCAGACCTATAAAATTACCCGATGTGCCAAAACGTGCTGAATCTACCAGACTGGTCGGATTAGAAATATACGATTTACCGGAAGACGGATTAAAAATTTCCAGGCGATACGACTTGCTGATACCGCTATTTCCCGGTTTAAAACCAATTCTGCGATAGATATAATGGGTGCCATTCTGAAACACTCCGCTCTGTTTAGGTAAAGGCACTTTATGAAACGTATCAATTCTTCCATCGCTGCCAATCACGCGTACTACCAAAGAATCAAAATACAGGGAATCCACCAGTTGCGCTCCTTCACGAATGCTCATATCTGCTGAATTCTGAAATGTTTTCTGGATACGGATATCCTGGGTATCCTTAAAGGCGTCGATAAAGCCATATACAACAGGTGTTTCAACCCATGCGGCATTGATGTCCAGATCGTTTTCACAACTGCTAAAACCCAAGGCTAATAAAACAAAATAGACGACTTTTTTCATCGGGTGCGAATATACAGGATATTATGAACCTGTCACTCTCAAGTTCTGTAATTTCCCGCATTGGTTGCATGAGTTTTCAAGTATGGATAAAAGGGCTACCTTTGAACCTGCTTATTCCCCCGCAACATGAGTATTCATAAGGAAATAAAGAAGGTTACTACCCATGTCCTTCAGGAAATGAAACAGAACGGAGAAAAAATCTCCATGCTTACCGCATACGATTTTTCGATGGCGCGTATTTACGACGATGCCAAAGTAGATGTATTACTGGTGGGAGATTCAGCCAGCAATGTGATGCATGGGTTTGAAACCACGCTTCCGATTACCCTCGATCAGATGATTTCGCATGCTGCTTCGGTGATTCGCGCTGTAAAACGTTCGCTGGTGGTTGTGGATCTTCCGTTTGGTTCGTATCAGGGCAATTCCAAAGAAGCATTGGCCTCGGCCATTCGCATCATGAAAGAAGCAGAAGCGCATGCTGTAAAGCTGGAAGGTGGTGCTGAAGTAGTAGAATCGGTAAAACGTATTCTTACTGCAGGTATTCCGGTGATGGGCCATCTGGGTTTAACGCCTCAAAGCATTTACAAATTCGGTACGTATGAAGTTCGCGCCAAAGAGGTGGAAGAGGCAGAAAAATTGAAAGAAGACGCCAAATTATTGGAAGAAGCAGGTTGTTTCGCTATTGTTCTGGAAAAAATTCCATCCAAGTTGGCTCAGGAAGTAGCTCAAACTATAAAAATTCCAATCATTGGTATAGGAGCCGGTCCACATGTCGACGGTCAAGTATTGGTAAGTCATGATATGTTGGGAATCAACAAAGAGTTTTCTCCAAAGTTTTTGAGACGCTACCTTAATTTATACGATGATATCCGTAAAGCAGTTGAGCTTTATGTAGACGATGTGAAAAAAGTAGATTTTCCGAATGAAAAAGAACAGTATTGATGCTGTTGATCCGGAAGGATTACACCAACCCGGCAATCGAAAACAACCACAGATTCTGTTCGAAGACAATCACCTGCTTGCTGCTTTTAAATTACCCGGACAAACAGTACAACCCGAACCCGGTAAGCCTGCCAGTTTAGAAGAACAGATAAAAACATTCATTAAACTTCGCGATAAGAAACCTGGAGAGGTATTTTTAGGTGTGATTCACCGCCTCGATATGCCGGTTAGTGGAATTGTGTTATTTGCCAAGACGAGCAAGGCATTGATTCGTATGAATAAACTGTTTCATGATCACCATGTTCAGAAAATTTACGAAGCGGAAGTTGAACATTGTCCATCGAAAGATAAAGAGACCATAACACATTGGTTAAAGCGCAACGACAAGCTTAAACTAACCAAAGCTTATATACACGAGACTCCGGATGCAGATAAGGCCATGCTGACTTATACAGTATTGCGGAAGACAAAAACCGGATGTTTGTTACGCATCGAATTGCATACGGGAAGAAAGCATCAGATCAGAGCACAACTTTCGGCAATCGGTTGTCCGATTAAAGGCGATGTGAAATACAAAGCTTCTCATCCCAATCCCGACAGAAGTATCAGTCTTTGTGCAGTTGAACTTTCGTTTTTGCATCCGGTTAAACAGGATCCGGTTGTGATCAGAACATCACTGTAATTTTGATATGCGCCTAATGGCAATTCCTTTCATAAAAGTTACATACTCATAATACTTAGTTCGTAAACTCCTATCACTATTTCTTCTCTCTTATGTTGATATTTTCAACTGCGTCTCCCCCCGTTTTGCCGTAAATTCGCCGGGTGGATTATCTGAAAAGTTTAAATGAAGCGCAACACGATGCTGTTGTAAATACCGAAGGACCTGTAATTATTGTAGCCGGTGCCGGCTCCGGTAAAACACGGGTGCTGACCTATCGAATTGCTCACCTCCTGCACAACGGTGTGGATGCCTTTCAGATACTTTCACTCACCTTTACCAACAAAGCAGCCAAAGAAATGCGGGAACGTATTCAACATGTTGCCGGCAGTGAGGCACGCAATGTATGGATGGGAACCTTTCACTCCATATTCTCGCGCATCTTACGCATTGAACACGATAAAATAGGATACCCGCGCAATTTTACCATTTACGATACCGACGATTCGAAAAGCCTGATTAAATCCATTGTCAACGAAATGAAACTGGATGATAAGGTGTATAAACCTTCCATTGTGCTGAACAGGATTTCGGCTGCGAAAAATGCGATGTTAACGGCTGCTGAATACAGTGCCGACAGCGATCAGACCGATTACGATGAATCATCGGGCCGGCCAAAATTTTCTCAAATCTTCAGTGCGTATGAAAAAAGGTGCTTTCGTGCCGGAGCTATGGACTTCGATGATTTGTTGATCAAAACATATCACTTGTTCAATCAACATAATGAAGTACTCAACCGCTATCAGCACCAGTTCAAATATATCATGGTAGATGAGTTTCAGGATACCAATCATGTGCAGTATGCCATCATTCGTAAACTGGCCAATGTGCATCAGAATATTACTGTTGTTGGTGATGATGCTCAGAGTATTTATGCGTTTCGCGGAGCAACCATCCAGAATATTCTGAATTTTCACAAAGACTTTCCGGAAACCAAAGTTTATCGCCTCGAACAGAATTACCGTTCTACAAAAAATATTGTAGAGGCTGCAAATTCAATCATAAAACAAAACAAAGATCAGATTGAGAAAAAGGTTTGGACCAATAACGAAACCGGCGATCGTATTAAATTATTCAGGGCTCTGACGGATAACGAAGAAGGCAAAATGGTAGCTTCTTCTATCTTTCAGGAGAAGATGAACGGACACAGCATGAACCGTGAGTTCGCTATCCTGTACCGTACCAATGCACAAAGTCGTTCCATGGAAGAAGCTTTGCGTAAAATCAATATTCCATACCGCATTTATGGCGGACTATCTTTCTATCAGCGGAAAGAGGTAAAAGATTTATTAGCCTATTACAGGGTAACAATAAATCCAAGTGATGAAGAGGCGCTCAAACGCATTATCAATTATCCGGCTCGTGGGATTGGTAAAACAACGCTGGATCATATCACAGTACTAGCCAGTCAACACAATAAAACCTGGTGGGAAATTCTGAGCGAACCACATGCATACGGACTCAAAGCGGCCAATATTTTACAGGATTTTGTGATGATGATCCGCAGTTTTCAAACCCTGCTCGACCGCAATGCCTATGATGTTGCCATGCATATCGCCAAACAAAGCACACTGCTCAAAAACCTGCACGACGATAAAACGGTGGAGGGCATTGCACGTTTCGAAAATATTGAAGAGTTATTGAATGGCATCAAGGAATTCAGCATCGATGAACCCATTGATGATGACGGGGTAGTAAAAGTGAGAACTCTGGCCGACTATATGCAGGATATTGCCCTGTTAACCGATGCAGACAAGGATGACCAAAGCGACAATGATCGTGTAACGATGATGACCATTCATGCATCCAAAGGCTTGGAATTTAAACACGTATATATTGTTGGACTGGAAGAAAATTTATTTCCCAGTCAGCTCTCTCTCAACAGCCGGCAGGAACTCGAAGAAGAACGCCGTTTATTTTATGTAGCGCTTACCCGCGCCATGAAAAAGCTGAACCTGTCGTTTGCTACCTCACGATTTAAATTCGGCACCATGATTCAATGCGAGCCCAGCCGTTTTCTGCAGGAAATTGATCCGCAGTTTCTTGCGCTGGAAGGGTTTTATAACAAAGCTAAAGAAACCAATCCCCAAACAAACCGATATGGTTCAACCCGTTCTTATGGAGGTGCACCTAAAACTATATCAACCAATACACCGGCCAAGCCCCTCAATATTCCAAAAAATTTCAAACCGGTAAATAAAGCAAGTATCAATACACAATCGATTGACCCGAATTTCATTGGAGATGATACCAGCAATTTACAGGTTGGTCAGGCAGTGGAACATCAACGGTTTGGAAATGGAATAGTTCAATCCATTGAAGGTACAGGCGACAGCCGAAAGGCTACGATCGATTTCAATGCACAGGGAAAGAAAGTGTTGGTCTTGAAATTTGCGCGGTTGAAATTAATTGCAGGAAAATAAGGGAAGGCAGAAATTGATTTAACGGTTGAATGCAGTTGAACAGGTTAGGAATTATTTCTTCCCTGCCACTTCTTTAATCTTCTCCTCCAGCACAAATTCATCACCCTCGGTATATCCATTATGTGAATATACGATCTTCCCGTTCTGATCGAGCAGGAATGTATGTGGTATGGTTACTACGTTTAAAGCACGTTTTAAATCTTCGTTGATATCCATTACACAGTCGAATTCCCAACCCTGTCCGGCTACATAAGGTTTTACTTTAGGGACATTACGTGAATTATCGGTACAAATGGCCACCATAACTACATCATACTTGGCTTTCCAGTCGTCGAGGAGGTTGTCGTTTATATTGGTCAGTTCTTTCTTGCAGGGAGTACACCAGGTTGCCCAAAAAGACACAATAGTGATCTTGCCGTTTTTGGAGTAATCTCCTGTATTGATGGTTTTTCCATTCACATCTTTTAGCTGAATATTAGGCATGGTTTGGGCATTCTGAGCAAAGCCAGCTACGGAAATTCCAATGAATAGAGAAAACAAAATGAACTTTTTCATACTCCTGTATTTGGTCGTGAAATTATAAAACTTCGGGCACAATAACATCCTTGTTACAAAAGTTGTGCAAATCTTGATTCCGGAGAGCATTTATTCCACTTATATTCGAAGCAAACATTACATTTCATGAGAGTTGGAATCTTTTTTGGCGGTAATTCCCGCGAACGCGAAGTGAGCTTTGCAGGCGGACGTACTGTATATGATAACCTCGATAAAACACTTTTTGATGCGGTACCCATTTTTGTCGACAGTTTCAATAATTTCATTCTTCTTGACTGGCATCTTATATACAAAGGCAGTATTCGGGATTTTTATCCTCCGGTTCAGGCCCTCCAGGCTTACCCGGGAAATTTTTCTGTCTATGCCGAAAGTCTGGAAGAAGCCTATGCCGATCGCGGAATTAAACTGGCAAAGGCATTGGGAAAAGTAATTCGTCCAGAAGATTTGCACCGCCATATCGATTTTGCTTTTCTCGCCCTGCATGGCAGTTTTGGTGAGGATGGAACGATCCAAGGATTACTGGAATGGCAAAAAATTCCATACAGCGGATCGGGTATTCTGCCTTCAGCTTTGGGGATGCATAAAAAAATTCAGAAAACATGGATGCAATCAGCCGGATTCGCAGGTCCAAAATGGAAAACCATTTCCAAAACAGCATGGAAATCAGGAAATCAGAAATCCTTGCATGACGAAATCCTTAAATCCATTTCACTTCCATTTGTTGTAAAACCCGCCAATCAAGGATCTTCGGTTGGCGTAAGCGTAATTTCAACTACACGGCTCACCGATTTTATAACTGCAATCAACAAAAGTTTCTTTATTCTGATTTTAACCAAAAAGGAGTGGCAACTCAAATCGGATACAGACAAGCAAGCCTATCTGCAAAAACTGGCGGATGTGAAAGAAGGTATTTCTTTTCCGTTAACTGTAAACGGTCAATTGGTATATCATCCGCATGCATTGAAAAAGAAACTGGATCAGGCTTTCAAAAAACTAACGGAAGTGACACTTGAATGTATTCAGAGTGAAACCGAATGTCTGATAGAAGAATTTATAAGCGGGAGAGAATTTTCCTGCATTGTTGTACGCGATGAAGGAAAAGAGCCCATCGCACTTCCTCCTACCGAAATTGTAAAAGGTCAGGAAGTATACGATTACCGCTCCAAATACCTTCCGGGTCTATCACGCAAAGTTACTCCGATTGATATCCCCGTTAAGTTATTGCAACAAATCCGCAAAGATTGTGTTCGTCTCTTCAATTATTTCCAATTCAATGTGTATGCACGCATTGATGGCTTTATTTCCGATAAAGGGGAAATATTCCTGAACGATCCCAATACTACATCCGGAATGATGCCGTCTTCCTTCTTCTTTCATCAGGCGGCGGAGATTGGGTTGAATCCTTCTCAATTTCTGACCTTCATTATCCGGGCTTCTTTGTTCGAACGTTCGGTTACCTGGCCTGAACATATTCAAGTTCAACAACTGATGTATGAATTCGATAAAAAATTAGCTTCCAATCAAAAGAAATCATCCATCAAAAAACGCGTGGCTGTGATGATGGGTGGTTATTCCACCGAACGTCATATTTCGGTTGAAAGCGGAAGAAATATTTACGAAAAACTGGCTTCTTCAGCCAAATACCTTCCGTTCCCGGTTTTTGTAACGGGAAACGAAAAAACGCATAGCCTGCACCTCATCCCGATCAATGTGATGCTGAAAGACAATGCCGATGATATCCGCGAGAAAGTTTTTCATTTCAAACAAAACAAAGCCATCCAGGGTATCATCGAAGAATGTAAATCCATTATCCGCAAATATGGTAATGCGGCCAACCTGTTTGCTCCGAAGGAAATCTCATACAAAGAACTGGCTCAACGCTGCGATGCTGTGTTCATTGCTCTGCACGGACGACCGGGCGAAGATGGAACCGTACAAAAAGAATTGATTAAATACCGTTTGCCTTTCAATGGTTCAGGTGTTGAAAGTTCTCAGATAACCATAAACAAATACGAAACCAACGTATTGCTCAAACAACATGGATTCCTTGTTGCGGATCATTTACTGGTTTACGAGAAAGACTGGAAATCGAATCGCAATGAATTACTGCGCAAAATTGAATCAATGGGGTTTCCGCTTATTGCTAAACCAGCTGATGACGGCTGCAGTTCAGCAGTCAAGAAAATCAAAAACAGCAAAGAATTGATAGCATATGCAGAAGGCGTTTTTCGTAAATCACTTTCGATTACTCCGGCTATGGCAGCCAATCTGGGATTGAAAGACAAAGAGGAATTTCCGAAGAAACAATATTTCCTGATCGAGAAATTCATCGACCGGCAAAAGGCTGTTCACTTTTTAGAAATTACCGGCGGCATGCTTACCTCATTCAATAAACATGGTAAACTGACCTTCGAATCTTTTGAAGCATCGGAGGCGCTAGCAGAAGGCGAAATACTTTCGCTGGAAGAAAAATTTCTGGCCGGTCAAGGACAAAACATTACTCCGGCCCGTTATCATAAAAATGAAACTATCCGCAAAACTATCAGCAAAAAAGTTCAACAAACCCTGGTATCAGCTGCCAAAGTGTTGAAAGTTGAAGGATATTGCCGCATCGATGCATTTGTACGCATCGACAGGAAAAACGAACCGGAAGTGATCTTTATAGAGGTAAATTCATTGCCCGGTATGACCCCTGCTACCGCAATTTTCCATCAATGTGCCTTGAACAATTACAAACCCTTTGAGTTTATAGATGCCATTCTGGAATTTGGCTACGAAAGACAAAATAAAATTTGAATTATACGTATAGTTTTTTTATTTTTGTCGTATAAAATGTTTTTTTATGGATGCCAAGATCACGTTAAGCTTTAATGCAGATGTAATTCATAAAGCAAAAAGATTTGCTGATAAAAACAATATGAGTCTTTCACGCTTAACTGAGTTCCTGTTTGCACAAATTACGAGTGGGAATTATCAATCTTTGGAAGACCTTCCGGTTGCTGATTGGGTGCATACCGTTGCTGAAGGCGAAGCTACTTACAATACCAAAACACAAAGTAAAAAGGCTTTACGTGAAGCGTATTTTGAAACAAAGAAATAATGAAGCTATTTCTGGATGCAAATATTCTTGTTTCTGTACTCAATAAAGAATATCCCGTTTTTTCTTATTCCTCACGCATTCTCAGTCTTGCCGATCAAAAACCATTTCGTTTATATACCTCTGCCATTTGTCTGGCTATTGCTTATTATTTCTCTGAAAAGAAAAGCGGCCGGGTTCTGGCCGGAAAGAAAATGGAGCTCCTGTGCAGTAAAATAAATATTTGCCCTTCGAATGGCGAAACAGTTCAGGCTACGCTGGCTAATAAAAAAATCAAAGATTTTGAAGATGGTCTGGAATACTATGCTGCCCTTCACAGCAAATGCGATTGTATCCTTACTGAAAATGAATCCGATTATTATTTTTCCGCCATTGAAGTAATGAATTCCATGCGATTCATTGAAAAATATTTCAGGCAATGACCGGTAAATCCATACAATACGAAATCCTGCGCAACAAAGAATTCAAACTCTTCATCGCTACCCGTTTTTTTCTAACGGTAGCTTTACAAATACAATCTGTAATTGTTGGCTGGCAAATTTTTAAATTGATGCAGGATCCGTTGTCGCTGGGATTAATTGGCCTTGCCGAGGCTATTCCTGCTTTGAGTATTGCGCTGTATGCCGGACATAAGGCCGACACCAGCAGCAAAAGAAAAATCCTGCTTGGTTCTATTCTGGTGATGTTTTTGTGTTCGTTTGGATTGTTGTTATGTACCCTGGATGATTTTATCATTGGTTTAGGGAGTACCATAAGCGTGCGATGCATGTACTTCTTTATTTTCATCAGTGGTTTTGCAAGAGGGTTTTACGCGCCAACCGGTTTCTCTTTTTTATCCCAATTGGTTAAACGCGAACAACTCACCTTTGCCTCCACCTGGAATAGTTCGTCGTGGCAGATTGCAGCTATTGCCGGCCCGGCCATTGGAGGATTGTTATACGCCTGGGGTGGAATTACCTTTGCCTTTTACTTTGTTCTTGGATTTACTTCTTTGGCTTTTATTTCCATGGTCAATATCAAACCCAAACCCATTGTTCAGCTTTTGAATACCGATCCGATTATGGTAAGGCTCAGGGAAGGAATTGCATTTGTGTTTCACAATAAAGTAATGTTAAGTGCTATTTCGCTGGATTTGTTTGCCGTACTTTTTGGAGGAGCGGTGGCCTTACTTCCGGTCTTTGCCGATCAGATATTGCAGGTTGGTCCGCAAGGACTTGGACTATTACGCGCAGCTCCATCGTTGGGAGCAAGTTTAACCATGATCTGGTTGTCGTTTAACCGCCACCCGCACAAACCCGGTATCACACTTATGTATTGCGTTGGCGCATTTGGGTTGTGCATGATTGGTTTTGGTTTAAGCACTTCGTTTTACCTGTCGCTATTCCTTCTGTTTGCCAGTGGTGCATTTGATAGTGTGAGTGTAGTAATCCGGGCAAATATTCTTCAGCTGCAGACTCCCGATCATATGCGCGGAAGGGTTTCGGCGGTTAATACGATGTTTATAGGATCATCCAACGAAATCGGAGCTTTTGAAAGCGGTCTTGCTGCAAAGGTTCTCGGACTTGTACCTTCGGTGGTCTTTGGCGGATGCATGACCTTGGGAGTGGTTATGACAACCTGGTGGAAGGGCAAATCCCTCAAATCCTTTACCTACTGATCCTGATTAATATGAATTCCCGTATTTTCGCACCATGAACATCAAAAACCCCTACCTCGATGCTGCCAGGGAAGTTTTCCGGATCGAAGCCAAATCCATTTCCGATCTTATTAAACTGGTTGATGATGAATTTGTGAAGGCGGTAAAACTGATCCTGAAAAGCAATGGACGACTAGTGATCAGTGGCGTTGGGAAATCCGGGTTAATTGGCCGGAAAATTTCTGCTACGCTGGCCAGTACCGGCACACCAAGCATGTTCTTGCACCCGGTGGAAGCTTTTCATGGCGATTTGGGAATGATTCGGAAAGAAGATGTAGTATTGGGAATTTCCTACTCGGGTGAAACGGAAGAATTATTAAAAATTATTCCATTTATCCGCTCGGCAAAAATTCCGTTTATCGGAATCAGTGGTGCGCCAAAATCAACATTGGCCCGAAACAGTGATGCCCATCTCAATGTAAAAGTTTACAAAGAAGCCTGCCCGCTTGAGTTAGCACCAACCTCATCAACTACTGCAACACTGGCCATGGGCGATGCATTAGCAGTAGCACTCATGAAAGCCCGTAATTTTCAACCGCATGATTTTGCACAATTTCATCCGGGAGGAAGTTTAGGAAGACGATTACTTACAACAGTCGAAAGTTGTATGCGAAAAGACAAACTACCTGTAGTAAAACCGACCGATGGAATGAAGCAGGTAATTGGTACGATGAACAGCGGGAGATTAGGAATGGCCATTGTTATTGATAATCATAAAATCAAAGGCATTATCACAGATGGAGATTTACGCCGGGCCATGGATAAATACGAAGCTGGTTTGGTAACGATGAAAGCACAACAAATCATGACTCCAAAACCGCGCGTTATTTCCAAAAACATGATGATGGCCGAAGCTGAAGAAAAAATGAATGAGCATAAAATCACTTCTCTGCTGGTTGCCGAGAAGGGAAAACTGATTGGTGTGGTTCAGATTTACAATGTTTCTTTATAATATAATTTGAGATAATTTGAATGCGTTCAATACCATTCTTTCATTAAACAAAAATCTGCAAAATGACACTTTACGATAAAATTAAATCATCCACCTTCATCTTGTCGGGACCTTGTATCATCGAAAATGAAGCGATGGTGATGCAACTGGCTGAAAAAATTTCGAAGATTGCTGAAGAGTTGAATTTAACTTATGTATTTAAAGCCTCTTTCGATAAAGCCAACCGTACATCAGTAGATTCATACCGGGGTGGTGGAATGGAGGAAGGATTGCGCATTTTACAAAAAGTAAAGGATACTTTCGGATTGCCGGTTACCACAGATATCCATGAAAGCAGCCAGGCAGTTGCTATCGGATCAGTAGTCGACATCATCCAGATACCTGCTTTTTTATGCCGTCAGACGGATTTATTGATTGAGTCTGCCAAAACAGGAAAAATCGTGAATGTAAAAAAAGCTCAATTCCTCTCCGGCATGGGTATGCAACATGCTGTAAAAAAAATTGAATCAACCGGTAACAAACAAATCATACTTACCGAGCGCGGAACCATGTTTGGTTACAATAATCTGGTGGTAGACTTCCGCAATCTGGTTGATATGAAGTCTTTCGGCTATCCGGTTTGCATGGATGTAACGCATAGCTTGCAGCGACCGGGTGGACTGGGCGGCAAAAGCGGAGGCAATCGTGAGTATGCACCTTATATTACCAAAGCTGCGGCAGTGGTAGGTGCTGATGGCTTCTTTTTTGAAGTGCACGAGAATCCCGATCAGGCCTTGAGCGATGGACCCAATATGATTCCATTGCACGAATTCAAAAAATTACTGGAAACGTGCGTGATTCCATTTACCCGACCATAGTCAGCATTTCTATCACTTTTTTCTGTTAGCTTTATGCAATGAAACAATATTGCAAATTGATTCTTATGGTCATTAGTTGCCTGATGCTGGAATCATTTATCCAATTTGCTCCACAATCCTGTCGCGAATATCAGGAAATAAAACCCGGAGAGAATATTAAGTTTATGCACGGTGTTTGCGACTACCGCAATAAATTTATTCTAAGTATTCATACACGCGGATCTTATGATATGACTTCGTTCAGAATCATGTCCGATTCTTTAGGTCTTATCACATTTGGGAAAGCCAGAAAAGCAAAAGGAATGCATCAGAATGAATTAATGCTTTATCACAGCAAGGGCTCGTATACCTTGCAGGATAACCGCTTCAATATAACAGCACAAACTCCGTTTGAAAAATTTTATCTTCTTGAAATTTCAAAAAAAGGAATTGTAGATTCCTTCTATAAAAAAGTGGAATTATCTTTCAGACCATTAATGCTGAATGGAAACAACACCAAGGTTTTTACCAATTGCGACGAAGAGCATAATTACATTTTGGCTTTACCTGAAAATGTAGCAACGGATCAGATTCACAAACCCTTTCATTCCAAAAAAAGCATCGGTGTATTTTCAGATTTTTTCATTACTGATTCCCTCGGTAAAAAAAGATTCTTACCTCAGGGTGATTATATTTTAACAGGAGGCAACCGCTTGGTTCGGGATGAAAATTTCAAGGAACCCTGGTAGTAGATTATTAAACAGCAAGAATTAGGTAACCAATTCTTTGTTCAAATAATTCAAAGCAAACCGGATCTGCTGATACGTAACCTCATCTCCCAATAACTGCTTTATCGGACCGATTTGAATACCTCCTGTTTCAACCTGTGCATCCTGAATTTTTTTCAGCAAGGCTTCAGAAACGAAATCGAATACATTTACATCACCTGTTTGTACAAAACCCGCTAAATGATTTTCGATCGTACTAACTGTATAGCCCCTATGCTTTGCAATCTCCACGGGTTTCAACCCTTGCTTATACATGGCCAGCGTTTCAGCCTGACTGCCGCCTTTAACCGGCTTTTCGCCTTTCATCTTTTTTGTTTCCGAAGGGATGATTGTTTTTTCGATCTGCGGAATTTCAAACGAGTAAGCCCCAAATGTTATACGCTGAACATCATTCAGTTTTTTCCAAATCATTTCTTCCAATTCATGTATCAGTTTCAGGTACTGCTTCACCTGAGCCTTTCCCTTCAAAAATTCACGGATCTTTTGAAAGGGTTGCAAGACTTCATTGTGCAAGCTGTTGGCAAAATACAATTTCGCTTTTATCACACGTTCTTGTAAAACCGTTTCATCAATCGGGGTTTGTCTGAGTATTTGTTCCAACTGCACCATAAAGCGGTCGGCAAAGTCCTTCTGTTTCGAAACCTGCACTACCAATCCTGCGGCCACACCCGTCAACATTTCCTTATCGGGTAATTTCTTTTTGCCGGTTACGGATTCAAAGTGCTGCATTTCATTCAACAGGCGGGTCCAGTCGAACGTGCGTAACAACAAGCGTGTAGCATATAATGGTTTTTCCTCATCTATGATTTTCTGAATATCATCTTCTTTATGCTCACCTTCAGAAAACTGAACGATACGATCATCGCTGCGCAAACTATTGGGTCTGATTTCAGTTAAAAGGGAAATTCCATCCAGGGTGCGACATCTGCTTAGAGCCACATATACCTGCCCTGCTGCAAAAGAAGATCCGGCATCAATGACCACTTTATCGAAAGTAAGTCCCTGACTTTTATGAATCGTAACGGCCCATGCCAATCGAACCGGATATTGTGTAAAACTGCCCATTTCCTCTTCCTCTACATGATCGGTTTCCTTATTGTATACATACCGGATATTGCTCCACTTCTCTTTCTCCAGATCCATCTCTGTTTCGCTACCCGAAAATCGTACCCGTACCATCTCAGGATCAATACGAATTACGGTGGCCAGTTTGCCGTTAAAATAGCGCTTGGCTGGATCTGCATCATTTCGGATAAACATGATTTGCGCACCCTCTTTCAACGAAAGCTGCCTTTCTGTTGGGAGATTCTTTTCCGAAAAATCACCAATAATTTCACCTTCAAACTGATGCAATGGAGCCTTTAATTTTTGCAACTCTTGTTGGTTTATTTTATCCGCCATGTAATTGTGCGAGGTCAATGTGATACTGTTGGCATTTTCCAGTATGGCTCCCGGTCGATACCGTTGTTGCAACAGCGTAAAGTCCGCCTCCCCCATGGTATTGTTGCGGATATTGTTGAGCAATGCAATAAACTGCTCCTCTTTTTGCCGGTATATTTTTTTGAGTTCGATATGCAAAGGCGGATGTTCGCGCATTACTCGTGCACTAAAGAAAAAGGGACTTTCGTAAAACACTTTCATGCGTTCCCATTCTTCGTTGCTTACCACAGGAGGTAATTGGTACAAATCTCCAATGAACAAGACCTGAACTCCTCCAAAAGGTAAATTGCGTTTTTGTCGAAAATGACGAAGAATTTCATCCATCGCATCCAGCATGTCGGCGCGTAGCATACTCACCTCATCCATGATCAATAGTTCCAGGCTGCGAATGAGGTCTATTTTGTCTTTTCCGAAACGAATGTTTTTTAACAAATTGGAACGGTCAACCGAATAACGGGTTTGTTCAAATAAACCTGAATTTCCAGGTAGAAACGGAATAAAAGGCAATTGAAAAAAGGAATGCATGGTAACTCCACCGGCATTGATAGCCGCCACGCCCGTTGGCGCAACAACCACTGTGCTTTTTTGGGTATGTTCCTGAATGTATTTCAGAAAGGTGGTTTTTCCTGTTCCGGCTTTTCCGGTCAGAAACAAGTTGCACCCGGTGAATTGAACCACCTGGGCAGCAAGATTAAAGGGCAGATTTTCGTCATCCCGGTTCATAGGCGTAATATAAATGTTCCGGATCGAACCGGAGTATCAAACTTACTAAGGTAACTGGGATAAAATCAAGCATCGACAGTGTTTACCCGTTTATAGGTGATTATTTTTTTGTTTCGGGAATATCAACATTCAATTACAATTATTTTGGGCGAACCCATGAAGGATGCGCGATGGATGGCTGCTTTAAAATTAACTTCTCGTGCGCTAACCTTCATGGTCGGGTCATTCGCTTCAATCCCTGAAGGTAAGCTAGCGCATCCTTCAGGGGATTTACGCTGCTACCCCTTTCGCAGGGCTAATTTCATCCATTCAATCTTTCCGGAATACAATTAGGCATAAACTCATTTTTTGGGGTTACCCTTTAATTTGTATGTTGGTCAACTTTATCAAATTCTCCTATGCAAAACTTGATAACAGCCTAGCTTATAAAATCATGTACATAATTATGCTGATAAGAGATTAATTTTCTCACATTCTCCGTGAATTAAAGCATGGATTCCAAATTTCTCAAGATCTAGAGATTCTGCATCCGTTGATACATCATTTTTGGGTAGACTCTACAGAATTTATGTGAACCATTCCTTTAAAGAGAAAAGGATAAATTAAGTACAAACATATCAATCAAAATCCCAGGTCAGGAGTTACAGTTTCAATAGAAAATCCATGGTATCCACCCCATCGGCATAATCCCACAATTCGGGATCTTGGGCTTTGCCAAAAGGAATATAACCGGCTGTTTTGCCCACTATGCATTGAATCTGATCCTTTTGCTCCGCTAACCGTTGATTTAATTCCTCCGTATTTTTATATGTTTCATAAAACAATACCGACAAAGGCGAGGCCACGGCGTTGTCTTCCTTCACCAGCAAGAATCCGTTATCGAGATGATGGGTCATGTTCATCAGAAAAATAGATTTGTGATAGGTATAATTATTTGCATACTTATGGTGATCAATCGAACCTACATAGGCATTGATCTGTTCAAAAAAGGGAATGAAATCGTAGTTTTCAGGCACAAATATTTTGGCCACATTGCGGCAACCCAGTCCGTAATAGGTAAAAATATCGTCGGCAAGTCTCTGAATATCTTCCGGTGTTTCGTTGCCGGTTAAAACGGCTACACTGTTTCGGTTTTTGCGTAAAATATGCGGTTTATCGCGGAAGTAATATTCGAAGTAACGGTTTGAATTGTCGCTGCCGGTGGCAATAACTGCATCAAATGTTTTTGGTAATCTTTCCGTCAGGATTTGAATTCGTTTTTCGAATGCAGGCTCTATGCGTATCAAGGCATGGATTACAGCTTCCATCAATACCGAATCATCCGAAGAAAGCTTTACCAGGGCGTTGTGACCACAAAGCAACACACAAATCAGGTCGTGTAAACCCACCAAAGGGATATTGCCGGCCATGAGGATAGCGACCGTTTTAGGGTCCGGATTAGCTGACGGATACGATTCAAGCCACTTTTCCAATGAATTGGTTTGCAGTAATTGAGCCCACCCCAACAAGGCTTTTCGGGTATTTTCGGGTGTAAACCACCGGTTGTGCACGTAGGCGCGCTCTATCACCGGGTTCTCCGTTTGTACCCAGTTTTCCAATTCCTGGCCCAATTGGACAAAAGCGCCTATATGCTGTTGAAAATTCATGTTTATTTTATTTGTGATGCAAATCAACAAAACTTATTTTGCATCTGTAAAACGAAACTAAATAAATCTTACTTATGGCTATCATGATCACTGACGAATGCATCAACTGCGGTGCATGCGAACCTGAATGTCCCAATAACGCTATTTACGAATCCGGAGCCGAGTGGGCCTGGGCCGATGGCAATAACCTGAAAGGAAGCATATCGGTTGATGGAGTGGATATGGATGTGGCACAACGCCACGAACCAAAATCAAACGATGTGTATTATATCGTAACCGAAAAATGCACTGAATGCGTTGGATTCCACGAAGAGCCCCAATGTGCGGCTGTTTGTCCGGTTGATTGCTGCGTACCCGATCCGGATCACGTAGAGGCCAAAGAATTGTTATTGACCAAAAAAGACAGAATGCACGCTGCATAAGCCTTTACACGACATACTTCAAAACCGGTTAGTTTATCTGGCCGGTTTTTTTTATGTTTAAAGATGCAAATCCGGTGGCTGATCCTTGCTTTTCTTCCCTTGCTGGCAACCGCACAGGATACCCTTTTACCCTTCCGGGTGCAAATGCTGAATCTGCAGCAAACATGTTCTCCATCTTCACAATTTGATCATGGTCGAAATATTATCTCCCTGAATGGTCAGTTTGATTATTCAGCTTATTCTACAACTTCCTTCATTCAGAGCCAGCGATTGCAGCTGGGTTATTCAACACGTCTCAAACAACATGCATTGGCTTTGAACGGGGATTCGTACTCCACCTCTACTTATAAAAATCAATTCCTGAATATTCAATATGCTTACACTTTCCGGTTTAAGAACAAGATCTTTGGAAAACAACTGGCATTTATACCCGGAATCGGATATACCTATCACAGAAACGTCATTCAATTTGACAAAGTGTTGTTTTATGATATGATTAGCCAGGGTCAGGGCTTTGGGGCAACATCAAAAGAATTGGGGCCTGCTTCCGTTTTAACCTATTCTACTTTTCAGTTGAGCTTACTTTTAAGAAGTGAAAAGTTCTATATCCAACTGTTTACAACCAATCTAACAAATCTCAACCCATCTTTTTATCCGTTCAATCAATATTCTACACATATTATTACAACTGTCAGTATGGAGAACAGGGTACATGCAGCTGCAAAATTAATCCAACACAAGCAATTCGATCTATGGCTAAATGGCCATTTACAGTCCATTTCACAAGCCAGTGCTGGCGCCACGGTAACCTGCTTTAAAAACCTAATGCTAAGTTATAACCAGTACTTCCGCATCAGCGAAAAAGAATTCCCCGCAAATACATCTGAACTTAGCATCGGTTTTTACACCAAACATCTCCGTACATTCTTTCGATATAAAAACAATACCAATCCGTTTATACCTTATTTCTTTTATGGAAAATTTAGTATTGGCTTATCGGCTGCAATAGGAAAACAATGAGAATAGTATTTTATATATTGTTTATTTTAACGGTGTCTTGTAAGAAACCAAATACCTCCGATGCAGGGTTGCAGATCTATGTACCCAATGCATTCTACCCTAATAGTAGCGTGAGTTGTCCTGATGGAGATCCCGATTGCAACAGGCATTTTCAAGTCAGTTTTTCAGATGAAACTCAACTTGCTGCATACGAGATGCGCATTTTCGACCGGAATCAGGTAACGGTATTTCAATCTGTAAGATATCATGAAGGTTGGAATGGCCGCAAACTGAACGTTGGTAAAGAGTTGAATGGAGGTATATATCAGGTACTCATCAAATACACCGATAAACAAAATGAAACATTCATAGTAACAAAAAGTATTTTGCTGATTCGATGAGATTTACTAATGCTATAAACGGGAATTTAAACACTTTAAAAATGCGCTTCATATTGTATTTCGTTTGCTTTCCATTTATCACATTAGCACAGGATTCAACTTTGCTTTTCAATGTTCAGCGCTTTAACCTGCAAACTTCTTCCTCTCCTTCTTCCAGGTTTGATCAGGGTAAAAATGTGATTTCCCTTCAAACACAATTTTCGTATTCAATATACTTTGAACCAAAAATAACAAAGAATTTTCTTGACTTCAGCTATTCAACGCATATAAATCGTCACTCATTTGCAATCCACTTTAATCGCCATGCTACGCTGGATTATCTTATCAATCAGGGCATGGAATTGCAATATGCATATACAATAAATCTTCCCGCACGCATATTTGGAAAAAATACGGCATTCATTCCAGGTACTGGATTAAGTTATCACAAGCGAATATTCAATTTAAGTCAATTCCGGTTTGGTGACCAGATTGATGACCGCCTTGGCTTTGTTTACCCAACAGCAGAAATAAGCCCTACTGAACCACATTATTATCCGAATGTACGCTTGAGTGCCTTGATCAGAAGTGAAAATTATTTTTTACAACTTCAGCTCAAAAATGTATTTGAACCAAACATCTCAGTTTATCCGATTTCAGCACCTACTGGCAATATTTTATCTAAAACGTATGAATGGGATTTGGGGTTAAATGTATTGCGTACATATAACCTGGAGTGTTGGTTAACCGGAAATTTATTCTACTCAAAACTTTTTTCCTATCAGGGAATTGGAATTACTACTTCCGTTTTTAAACATATCATGGCTGGTTACGTATTCCAACAAGGAACTTCCAGAATAACCGGTGGATATTACTCAAAAAGATTTCGGGCTTTTATTCAATATCAAGGAATTCCTCTTATGAATCAGCCCTTTTTCAATATCGGAGAATACAGTGCAGGCATATCCACCGCAATTGGAAAGCAATGAAAATACACTTTATACTTTTTTTGTTCGTCTTTGTTGCCTGTAAAAAACCGGAAAACACAACTTCTTTACAGGTCTACATACCGAATGCTTTTTCACCCAATGGGGATCAATTGAATGAAGTTTTTAAAGTTGTTGTTTATCCCCAATCTGACTTAATGGAATTTGACATGCGAATTTTCAACGATCATCGCCACCGGGTGTTTCAAACCAAAATTTACGATGAAGGATGGAATGGAAATCAAGACAATACAGGACCAGAAATGATTACGGGTACGTATACTTATTTAATACAATTATCCGACATCAACGGGGGTAGTTATACGCAAAGTGGCTCGCTCCAATTACTGCGATGATTTCAAATCGAACCGGCTATTTCTTCCAATTCATCATACCAGTCCTTTCCGAATTTTCGAATCAGCGCATCTTTCAAAAATTTGTACACCGGAACTTTATGCTTATCGCCCAGCTTACAGGCCGGTTTACATACTTCCCACCGATGATAATTGAGCGCCTCGTAATCGCCAACCGTAGAAACGCGAATGGGATACAAATGACAGGAAAGGGGTTTGCGAAAGCTGGTCGCACCTGCTTTCCAGGCTTTCTCGATTCCACAACTCAAAACTCCCTGTTCATCGCGATACGAAAAATTGCATTCTCCGGTTGGCAGGCAGGTTGTTACTTCTTCTTTATCGACGTCCAGTTCCCAAAATCCTCTTTTCTCTATTTCAGCGATAGCTTCAGGAATGAGGTAAGGTTTGATATCCGGCAATTCCTTTTCCATCAAGGTGATTTCATCCCTTGTTAAAGGCGCACCAAACTCACCTTCTACACAGCACGCACCTTTGCATTTCGACAGATCACAGATAAAATGCTTCTCCATCAAATCTTCCGAAACCAGTGCATTCCCGTGAATAATCATTGTTGTCTTTAATTTGAGGGCAAGTAACAGAATAATCCACGAAATGTATTTATTTCGGATCAAATTTGACATCATGAAACGTTTCTTAATATTCTCTTCTTTGCTTGCATTTTTCATCGCTTGTACTTCTGATCCGAGAAAGGCGCTTCCAGAAACAGGTTCATACGGTAAAACCATTGGAAATGAGCCTGTATTGCAGGTTTCACAGGTTTTGGCAGCCATGGATACGCTTTCCGAAATGCCCGTAACCGTAGAAGGAACAGTGGCTGAATATTGTAAAGGCGAAGGTTGCTGGCTTACCTTAAAGAATGATCAGGGAGATAATTTGCTTATTGAAATCAAAGACAAAGCGTTCGTACTTCCCTATCATATAGAAAACAAATCGGCCACTGTAACCGGGATCGCCATGCGCAACCTGGAAGACAGCACTTTATCGGTTTTGGCTGAGGGTGTCGTGCTTAAATGAGTTCCTGTTAAACGATCCTGAACTTTGCTTAACCTGAATATCGATCAGTTGTTGAATGATATCGGTATAGATGGAATCAATCTCCATGGGCTGGAGTTTGTAATATTCAAACGAGGTTCTGAAATTTTCCTCCTGTACTCCGTGTTTCTTGTAAATCGCGGCATTTCGGTTGACCGATAACTGAATAAAACTGTCGTTTACTTCATTCGTTGCGTTTACCATGGCTTCCGATAAATGAAGATCGACCAGGATGGATGACATTTGCTTGCGCGACAGTAAATCAGCAGGTGGAGCTGCCTGAATCGTTTCAGATTGTCGACACGAGAATAATGTCAGCACAATCCATAAATAAAAATAATTTTGCAGTCGTAAGAATTTAAATGATTTCATGTCGAACGCTGCAAATATCCAGAAAATTAACGCGCAAATCTCACCATCCGCAAAATTGATTGCAGTGAGTAAAACCAAACCGGTTGAATTGATACAAGAAGCTTATGATGCTGGTCAACGCGACTTTGGCGAAAACAAGGTGCAGGAAATGGCATCTAAAGCCCCATTATTGCCAGCGGATATTCGGTGGCATCTGATCGGCCATTTGCAAAGCAATAAGGTAAAATACATTGCGCCGTTTGTGTATATGATTCATTCGGTAGATAGTTTGAAACTGCTCGAAGTAATCGACAAGGAAGGCCGGAAAAACAATCGGGTTATCCCTTGTTTGCTGCAGGTTCATATCGCCACAGAAGAAACCAAATTCGGGTTGGATGCTGAGGAGCTTCAACAATTAATTGAACACCTGAGGCAATCACCGTTATCATTTGTGGTGATCAAAGGATTGATGGGAATGGCCACAAATACCTCGGATGAAAACGTGATTCGAAAAGAATTCAAACATTTAAAAGGATTGTTTGATACCTATGCCAAACAACAAGATAACAACATTCAGATGCAGGAACTTTCCATGGGAATGAGCAGCGATTATTTGCTGGCCGTTGAATCCGGTTCTACGCTGGTTCGGATTGGTAGTAGTGTATTCGGAGAACGGTAACAGATTAAGCGGCTTCCGGTAATTTACCGTCGCTGTATTTGCTCGGACATTTCAACAGGATTTTGGACGCCATAAATTCCTCTCCTTCCATTTTACCAATGATCACTATTTTTTCGGAACGTTCGAAATCCTGCGGTTCAGGTGCATGGTAAATTACTTTACGGGTATCACCGCGTTCATCAATCATATAGAAAGTGAAATAGTTGGGATCCACTTTTGGATTGTACTCTTTAACTTTAGTAGTATCCAGATTGCCTACCACATGAAATTCTTTTCCCGGATGTTCTGCTGCAACAGAAAAGTTTTCGTAGGTACTGGCATCACCGTATGTACTTACGATGGCTCCAATGGCTACGGCTATTAATACTATAAGGAGGATATATGATTTTTTCATTTGTATTTCTATTTCTTCTCCAGTTTGGAAATTTTCTTGTCCAGCGATACCAGATAGGTTACAATTCCTGCAAAAAGCACACCTATTACGGCAATCACCACATAAAATTTATGGGTATCGGCCGCATCGGCCAATTCCGAAGCGTTTTGCGCTTGTTGTAAGAGTATGGATAAAAAATTAATCATGTTGACGTTGTTCTAAAGTTTTGTAACGAATACTCAGTTGAGCAATCCAGAATCCAAGCAATGTCCAACCCAGTACCGCCGGATAAAATACCATACGCAACCGGCTATCGAGGTCATATGAATTAAAACCCGGATTTCCGCCATTGCCCGGATGGAGCGAATCTGTTAACCGGGGCAGGATAAAGATCAATACGAGGTATACCGGAAAGCAGAAAATATTGTATACGGCAGATACCCGAGCACGTTTTTCTTCGTCTTCGATCGAGCCCCGCAGTACCATATAGGCCAGATACATAAGCATACCGATGGCCGCACTGTTTAATTTGGGATCGTTGGTCCAAGGAGTCCCCCAGGTATAATTGGCCCAAACCATTCCGGTAATCAGTCCGATAACTCCATATAAAATTCCAATATAGGCATACTGGGCTGATCGCATATCCGAATTCAGATTGGGTTTAGAAAGGTAGCGTACGGCATGGTATAAAGATGCAGATAAGAGCAGGATCATACCGAACCACATGGGCACATGGTAAAACAAGTTGCGAATGCTTTGTTCCAGAATAGGCAAATCCGGAATGGGCATCAGCAATCCGCCGATCAGTGCATAAAACACACAAATTACACCCACTATTTTCCACCAGGATATCATGTTGCAAAGGTAATCAATCCGCTTAAAATATCCTTTTACTTTTTGAAGAGAACCCTGTCTTTATGCTCACGGTCAACAGGAGCATGATAACCGGTTTGCGGTTTGTGTTTTTGTTGAAGAAAAAAAATGAAAGGAATAGACACTATAGGAAGTAACAAACCTATGATAAACCAAAGCCGGGATGAATGACCACGCGTATGAGCATATTGAGCCTGAGCCAGTGCAATTCCAATAAAAACCGGATAAATCACGATCATTTCCATGTGGTAGAAAATTACAGCACAAAAATAAGACGAAACATTTATAGGATTCAGCAAAAACCGGCTGAATATTATCATATCTGGATTCAATCCTGAATTCAAAATTCAGAGTATAAAAAACCCCCATTCATCGAACAGGGCACGCTGATCCGGTAACGACATGATTTCCCGGCCCCGAAAACCTTCGGGGTTATCCTGGTATCATCTGTTCAAATGGGCTTAACAACTCTGTTTGGTCCCGATAGTAATCGGGAGGAAAGAGGTTGAACCAGAATTTGGGGCATAAAAAAACCCCATTCTTTCGAACGGGGTTTTTTAACTGATCCGGCAACGACATACTTTCCCGGGTTTTATCCTAGTATCATCTGCGCTAATGGGCTTAACTACTCTGTTCGGAATGGGAAGAGGTGGACACCATTGCTATAGTCACCAAAAAGATCTTATAATCAGGCAGGGCCTGAAAATTTGACAATAATGAAAGAAAACACAATCAAAACACTAGGAAAAATTTTAAGTCTACAGGTAATTAGTACTACTCGACTTTGACATTACTGTCTTTACATCTGTAGCCTATCAACGTAGTAGTCTACTACGACCTTTAAAGGAAGTCTCATCTTGAGGTAAGTTTCGTGCTTAGATGCTTTCAGCGCTTATCTTGTCCGTACATAGCTACTCTGCACTGCGGCTGGCGCCACAACAGATACACCAGAGGTACGTCCGACCCGGTCCTCTCGTACTAAGGTCAGATCCTCTCAAACTTCCAACGATCACATCAGATAGGGACCGAACTGTCTCACGACGTTCTGAACCCAGCTCGCGTGCCACTTTAATCGGCGAACAGCCGAACCCTTGGGACCTTCTCCAGCCCCAGGATGTGACGAGCCGACATCGAGGTG
>Ga0172379_10001621_pt1 | contig 43970 bp, 41 predicted proteins | sample GrowelOW334metaG_FD_119756 | JGI IMG/M metagenome (GOLD analysis project Ga0172379, IMG submission 119756) | Groundwater microbial communities from an aquifer near a municipal landfill in Southern Ontario, Canada - Groundwater well OW334 metaG | ecosystem: Environmental > Aquatic > Deep... | reverse complement strand
ATATCAAGACATAAAAAATAAAATTATTGATCACATGTCCGCCAGAGGCGGATCCGCCTCTGGCGGACATGTGATCAATAATTTTATTTTTTATGTCTTGATATTCTGTCGCTGAATATGGTTTATTCAAAATTACATATTCACCTTTGGTAATACCAATGCTACCAAAACAATCATGAGAATTATTACATTTATCACAATATGTCATGTTCATACAATAATGCGACGCACAACAAAATTTAGAATTAACCATGTTTAAAGTGCTGATTAATTCATAAGATTTTTCCGGTTTATATAAACTAAAGTTCAAATCGTAACAATCTTTAGCGTCTAACACATCATAGAGCCATTGGCTGTTTTCCGAATTAGTTACATCGAAACAACTTTGACAATTTTTTGTATTGGCAATGTCGTTGCCGGTGCAATTTTCTGAATTAATTATATTGGCATATTTTATTACAGCTGGTTGCTTTACTTTAGTTAAAAATGTTTCATAATTTAAATCCAGTTTGGCTAGTTGTTCTGTATACTCGGCTGGCGTATATTGTTTGTTAAAAATACAATATTTTTTATTACGTAAATTATAACAATAAGTACAATCCGAACAACCGCGTAAATCATAACAATAATTAGAGGTAACGGTGCTATGACAGTTTTCCAACCAAATTGAACCATAACATTTATGGCAATTAACACATTCGTAACACAATTCGCTGTGATAAACAAAACTGTTGTCCACGCAATCTTTGCAATATTTAATAAATTTTCCATACAAACACCGCTCATTGGCTTCACCGGCGATATCCAAATAACAACTCTTGTCATCGCCGCAATAAGATACGTATTCACTGTTCTCGCAGTTAACTACATCCAGCGACAATGTTGGCACTTGTTGATACAAGGTTTTAAATTGTGGAAAAAATGGCTTGGTGAAATCAAAATCACAGCCATAATCATACGGCGACCATTTATCAGAATACCAACGCGTTGGACAGTACACCGCCTGTTTGCTGGTGGCCGGATAATAAGCAATAATGGCTTTCTTACAGCCAGCGCACGTTCTTGGATAAAAAGTGCGTTCATTACGCAAGCTCATGCGCCGCTGATTACGGCAATCCGGGCATAATTTTGGTTCGGGAACGTCTAACTCACGATAAAAAACTTTATCAGCGTCGGTTATATTAAATTGAATTTTACATTGCTGGCAGGCTGGCATATTAATAGATAGCTTTATTATAGCACTCTTCGCAATACACCGCTTCCGGCCGCTCTGGCGTAAAGGTAGTTTTAACAGCTTGCTTGCATTTTGCGCAAGTTCTGTTCCATAACTGCCGCGGATGGCGCAGTTGCATGCGCTCGCGATAACGCTGTTCCGGGCATAAACGTGGAATCGGCAAGCCCATTTGCCGATAAAATTTTAATTCCTGCGGAATAATTTTATACGGCTTGCCAGTAGCTGAACAATACAATATTTTCTGACAAATATCATCAGGCACATCATTGATGTTTGGCGGTATAACATATTCATCTTGCTTGGCTGCAAAAACATTTTCTTCACGCCAATTATAACCGCGCGCTAAAGCTTCGGTTTTAGTTAAAGGTAAATATTCATTAGCCAATGTTTCATTGTAGCCAAATGGTGATAAACTACTGGGAAAAAATTCTCCCCATCCGTTAGGCCCTGAGCTTGTCGAATGGGTCTTCTGCATTTGCTCAATAATTTGCGCTGCCTGTTTCTCATATTCATCTTTTGCATACTGCTTATTAAAAATACAATACTGTTTATTGCGCAAACCAACACAGCCAAAACAATGCTGACACGAAAAACACTGTTCGCAATACCATAAATCACTGGAATGAAAAACAAACAAGCAAAAATGTACGTTATAGGTGCCGATAGTGCCCAATACCTCGTAAGATAATTCCGGCTTAATATACATGTTGGAACAATCCAGTAAATCTTTTACCTGCACGCCCACTTGCACATAGCGGCAATCTTCACTATCGGTCATGTCGTAACAATCCACGCACTGTTTGGAGTTGGCAATAAAATCACCGGTACAAGCCTCGCTTTTAACAATATTAGCGTATTTATAAATCCGTTTTTTCCGTAAATCAGCAAAGGTTATTTTAGCTTCAGCTAACTTTTTTGGATCGCCGATATATTCTTTTACTTTTTGTTTGTATTCTGATTCACTTAATGACTGATTTAAAAAATAATATTGCTGGCCAAATAAATTAGTGCACAAAAAACAATCTTGACAGCCACGCAAGTTGTCGCAAAACCAGCTATCTGTGACATCTTGCGAATTGTAAACGTATTTACAGTTATAGCCTTTATCCACATTAAAACATTCATACAATAATTCTGAATTGTAAACGTAGGTGCAATCCAAGCAATTTTTTGAGCTCTGAAACAGCTTGCCGTAATAACAATCCTCGCAATATTCCGAGGAATTAATTAAATAGCAATTTTTGCAATACGCCGTGCCGGTGCTGTAATCTGAGTTTTCGTTGCTAAGCGCCACCACGTTGGCGCGTGGCACTTTTGCTTGTAAGCTGGCAAATTGCACAAAAAAAGGCTGTGTTGTATTTACGGCTTGACCATAAGATAACGCGTCCCAAGCATCCGAAAACCATTCATCATGTGTAACTACTTTGCAGTTACTATTTGATGCATAAATACTAATTAGTGGCTGGCCGGAAAAAGCCGATTTGTTGTGATAAAAAAAGTTTTCATTACGTTGGCTAGTGCGCCTGCGTAAGCGTTCTAGCGGTGATAACGTTGGTGGCGGTATTAAAAATTTTTGACCAGAGAAAGTTGGTGAAATTTTTTTTTGAAAATCTAATTCCTCGCTTGTTACCGTAAACGGTTGTTTGGTAACTTGGCAGATTTTTTGCATAAAATATGGCTAATTTAATAGATGGCTTTATTATAACACTCCTGACAATACACTTGTTCCGGTCTAGCAGGCACATAGCTAGTTGGCATTGCACGTTGGCACTTAGGGCATGATCGTTGCCACAGTTGCCGCGGATTACGCTGCCGCATGCGGCTTAAATGCCGGCAATCCGGACACTGTTTTGGTATAAATAGTTTTTCCTGACGATAAAACTGTAGTTCTGGTGGTAATAACTTATAATTCTTGCCGCAGTGATTGCAAGCTAAAATCGCTTTTAATATAGCATCATCTACAACAGTGATATCATCTGAAATTGTATAATTACTAGACCTATATTCTTTGGCATCAGGCTCGCGCCAGCGATAGCCGCGCACCAATGCTTGCTCTTTAGTTAATGGATAATACTCATAGGCCGAGCTTTCGTTATAGGCGAAGGGTGAATGACTGCTTGGGAAAAATTCTCCCCACTCCCCCAACTTTTTCATTTGATCAGTAATGCGTGCCACCAACGAACGATAGTCTGTTTCCGTATATTGCTTATTAAACACGCAATATTGTTTGTGACGTAAGCCGGAACAGCCAAAACAGTCTTTACAGGCATAACAACTATCGCAATAAAACAAATTCGTGCCATCGAAAATAAAATGAGAACAAAATACATTCCGGCCATTTTGCAACGTTAACGAATTATAGCACTGCTCGGCCGGCCCGGGCGAGAAACTGGTATCGTACGTATCTACAAAATGTTCGCCGGTAAAAATATAATTGGATTGTTCGCAGTGTTTTACATCAAAACAATGTCGACAAGCACTGGAATAATAAATATGATTGCCCGATACGTTTTCATTATGAATGCCGTAATAGGCCGGCACAACAATTTGTTCTCTTAGGCCAGCCACCTGTTGTTGCATTTGCGCAATTTTTGCCGGCGTAAACGGCAATACCGCTTTTAAATTATTATGATATTGCTCTTCAGTAAGTTGTTTGTTAAACCACTGCCATTGTTTATGCACTAACCCTACACAACCGAAACAATTGCGACAACCACGGCAATTGTAAGAAAAATATATTTCCGTGCAATCGGTACATTCGGTACTGTAAATATTTTTATAACCATTCACGCAATCAATCGCTTGATAACACAATTCGCAGTGATAAAGATATAAACCATCTATACAATCTTTGCTGTGCCAAACAATATGGCCGTATAAACAATTTTCGTTTTCCACGCAACCAAACACCAAATAACAATTTTTCGCTTTGAACGCTAAATTAGCATAATCAGAGTTATCGCATTGCACATGATAAAGCGCTTCTTTAGGCACAGCCATATTAAGCACGTGAAATTGCTCGAAAAATGATTTGTTAAAATCAAAAGCTCGGCCATAGGTTAAGCCGTCCCAATTATCATGCCACCATTCCGTTGAGCTATAAACCGTGTATGGGCTGTCTGGCGCATACATAGAAATAACCGGCTTATTACTTAAAGTGGATTGCCGTTGATACAGAGCCCGAAAATTGCGCCGCTGCATGCGTAAAATCTGCCGGCAATCCGGACACCGGTGCGGTATTGGCACATTCAACTTTTTGTAGAACGCTAAATCCTGATCATTGATCTGGAAAGTTTTGTTACATTGCAAACATTGTTTAACCATAAATAATTTGTATTTCTCCCCTCTCCTTAGAGGAGAGGGGTTGGGGGTGAGGTAGGCTGTTCATCCAACGCCTCATTTACCAGCTTATCTGCTTTTTTATTTTGTTCGCGTGGAATATGGGTAAACGTAACCTGTTTGAATTTAGCCATTAAATTCCACACTTTTAAAAACAAAGTTTGCAGATTTTTATCTTTTACGCGATATTCTCGTTTTAATTGTTTTACCACTAATTCCGAATCCAAAAAGAAATTAATTTCCTGCACCGCTGGATGTTTTTGTTGGTAATGAACCGCCTGTTCCATAGCTAACACTACCGCGCTATATTCGGCGTGATTATTAGTAGCATGGCCTAAATATTTTTTGAAATTGCCTAATTCTGGGCTGTATACGCCGGCGGCGGCTGGGCCGGGATTGCCACGTGCACCGCCATCGGTATAAAAAGTAATTACAGTTTTACTCATACATTTAATAGCTATTTAATAAAACGCTCTTTAATATAATCATACAACATTTTTTCGGTATAAAGTTCTACCGGCGCACGATCATCGGTTAATATTAGCGCTGTATTATTTATACTGGCCGGCTGTATATTTTGATTAATGTTTTTAATAATCTGTTTCAGCTCTGCTGGTGCCACTAAATCTGATGGTTTTGCTAAGATTGGTTTATCTCCAGCTACTACTACATAATTTAAACTGTTCGGTACGGCTACAATGTTTACATAAATAAATTGTTGCTGTAACGTAGCTAAAATCGCTTGCATTAATAATGATTGTTCACCCGTGCTATTAACATTTAAAACTAAAATACCATCTGCCGTTAAATGATTTTTTATGTCAATAAAAAATTCTTTGGTTACCAAATACCATGGAATATGAATTTCACTAGCATAGGCATCGATGGTAATAAAATCATACTGCTCTGCACTAACCCGCATAAACGTGCGCGCATCTTGATTGATAATTTTCACTGGTTGTTCGCTTAAATGAAAATATTGTTTAGCTAAGACTGTTACGGCCGGATCAATTTCAACGCCCGTGAGCTGAAAATTTGGATAATATTGATGCAACGCTCGGGTGACCGTACCACCAGCTAAACCTAATACTAATACATTGGCTCGCTCTGGCAATGAATAAAGCGCTGGTAAGGCAGTGATATAATCATAATATGATCCGGTTAATACACCGGTTTTCATATAATATGATTGTGAACCTAAGCCGTCGTTATAGCGCAAGGCCAAACGATCTTCTAACTCTAACACTTGAATAAATTGATAAGCTGATTCTTGTTGTGTTAACACTTTAGCATCGGCTCGATTAACAACCAACTGTTGTGGTACAACATACCAAATTATTGGAACCAATAACGCTAAACAAAACCAAATAATTTTACGTTTACCAATACTGGCAATCAACATTAAGCTAGTGGCCGCAATAATAGTAGTGGCTCGGCTACCTAACCATGGAATGAGTAAAAACGTGCTACCAAACGTGCCAATAATACTACCAATGGTAGACCAAGCATATAATGAACCAGCTACCGTGCCAGCGTTTTCTATTTTAGTAGTGGCTAAACGAATTACAAATGGACTGACCATGCCTAATAACCCAATCGGCACAGCAAAAATGAGCAATAAAATAACAAATGATCCGGCGATACTATAAAAAATAGCTAGGCGTTGAAATGATAATATGAATTGTAACGATGATAACAAAACTGTCGTAAGAAATGGCACGGCGCTAGTTAATACACCGGCTACAAATGTGATTATAAAAAGATAATCAGCCCGTGGCGCTTTATCCGCTAATTTACCACCCCAATAATAACCGGCCGATAACGCTATTAAAATAATGCCAATAATATTTCCCCACACAAATAACGATGTGCCAAACCATGGCGCTAACAACCGCGATGCCGTAAATTCCAACATCATCACGGCCGCTCCAGTAACAAATACAAACAGATACCAAAATTTTTGACTAGAAATTTTCATGCTTAACTATTATAACATACCAGGACACAAATCCCACAACATTCTAAACCAAGTCTTGTAGCTCTCCGCCAATTCATGATTAATCATCACAAATACCGTTACATCTTCACCAACATTACCCACATCCACACTCGTAAACGTAACCACATAATCACCGAAAATATCACAGACGGCTGAAGTGGAATATTTTTTCGGTAATATTTTATAGTTACCACCAACGTTATTGAATACTTTTGGTAATTTTTCTACCACGCGATAATCGTACAGCGTATAATATTTCACTTTTTTTCGTTTCATTTCCGCTTTAAAATCGGTCAAAAATTTCTGACTAATTGTTGGCGTAAACCACAAGCCTTTGGCGCCAAGAAAATATGTTTCTTGCCCTACTCGTGCTAAATCCCGCATATAGTTTTTATAGCCTTCTAGCCCTTTATAAATATAAGCCGCTTCCTGTGGAGGCTCGGCTTCGTATAACGTATTAAGTTTTGGTAAAACTTGTGTGAGCGCAGTTTCTTTTTCTTTTAAAACTTCCAACAACTTATTTGGGTGTACTGCTTGATATAAATTTTCTCCCTTTTGAAAAATTTGAAACACCAACCCCTTTTCCAGCAACCGATTCATCGCATCATACACATTCCGCCGATGCACTTTAGCTTTAGCTGAAATAGTGGAAACCGATGTTTCACCGGTAGATAGTAAAGTTTCGTAGATTTTGGCCTCGTTGGGCGAGAGGCCGATTTGTTCGAAAATGGCGGTAAACATTGGTTTTAACTAGTTATATTTTGTAAAGGTTTTAAATTTACAAACGGTAATAATACTACTGGCAAAAACACAGCCGCTGGTTCAAAACGTAAATCATGTCGGGTAAGAACGACAGCCCTACTGACGTTATTGCCATAATTCTTTGAAAAATGATGTATAGCCGATGGTACTGTAATAACTTGTTGTCGAAATTTAACTTCAATTGGCAGTAAACGATCATCACCGCTTAATACAAAATCAATTTCCGCCTTGGCTGCTGTGCGATAAAAATGAATGAAGTTGGTATTAGTCTGTTTTAGAAGTTCAGTATAGACTATATTCTCAATTACATTACCTTCTAGTAGCGCGAAGTCGGTTGGTACGGCATGATGAAGAGCGTAGGCCAGTGTACCAGTATCTTGCACATACACTTTTGGCATCTTCGATAGTTCTTTTCGAATATTGGTAAAATAAGGCCGAACAAATGAAAAAATAAAGGTATCTTCTAAGATAGTAAGATATTTTTCCAAGGTTATTTTATTCAGTCCGACGGTGTTACTTAATTCATTCTTGTTCACCAAATTGCCCACTTGAGTAGCTAATATCGTTACTAAACGATTAAACGCCTCCACTTGTTCAATATGTAAAAATCCGGCTACATCTTTTTCAATATAGGTACGGATAATTTCAGACAAGATGGCTCGTTTTTTGTCAGATTGTGTTTGTACCACCACTTCTGGATAACCACCCCAATAAGCAAATGATAATAACTGCTGCTCCAAATCTTGACGATATAACGTATAAAAATCTTGTATCTCCTGCTGTTGGGTTAATTGAAATGATTGTGGATAGGTAAAAGTAGATTTTGCTAGTAGATATTCATGAAAAGAAAAATGGCGCAACGTAAACTCAATTTTACGGCCAGTTAAATATTCAGCATTTTTAGTTAATTCTAAAGACGAGGATCCGGAGACGATTAATTGCAATTGATCTTTCGCAATATCATAGACAGTTTTTAAAAATTGACCAGCTTGTTTGAGATATTGAAATTCATCTAAAAAAACATATAGTTTTTTGTTTTCACCTAGACCATATTGATCACGCAAAAATTGTAGAAATAACTTTGGATCATGCACCCAAGCGCTCGTTAGCTCTTGATCAATAGCAAAATAGACAGTGGAGTGTGGATGACACTGTTCCAGTTCAGCACGCAAAGCATTCAGCAACGTCGTTTTCCCCACTTGGCGGGCACCTTTGATAATAATGACTTTATTTTCTCCAAGCCAGGGGAGAATGTCGTTAAATAGAGTACGTTTTATCATATTGTTATGTGTATATAATAATTTCGCTGTAATTATAGCATGATACTATAATAAAAACAAGAGAATAATTATATGATTCCACATTTACTATCATTTTATACTAAATCGAGCATCTATGTCAGTGGTTCCCTCTATCACCCCATGGTGTTATTGGCCACTCATTCATTATAGTCTAAGGTTGGGCGGTTCGTCAATACTTGGCTCTTTAACAATTTGCTGGAGGTTTTTATGTCTACCGCGCGTGAAGATTTGAACCTAGTCCAACTCATTGAAAAATACGCAACAGTTTCGGTCCAAGAAGCCCCAGGATTACTGGAAACTATCAGTAAAAACTGTGGCTGGCGAGAACACGATGCCTGTGCTGAATTTCTCACATCCATAGGTAGTGAAATAAATATCATCGAACCAATGCCGCGCCTTCGACTAGCAGCTCGCAGAGCATTGGTGAATTGTTTTCTACCCAAACTGTTCGCGGATTGGCAGGTGTTGGATGGAGTGATTAGGGCAGCAGAATGTTGTATCGATTTTTTTGGTGTCCGTGAGCACGTTGCAAAGCTGACAGATGCGGAGCTGCAAACCCTACGCGTTTTTCTATCACGTGCGTATAAAGCACATCATGATCTGTACAAGAAAGGGGTATCTGTTAGTAATCCTACGTCGCTAGTTGCTGCCATCGTAAATGCTCGGTATGTCGAGTTATTACTAACTGAACAAATTTTGGAGGGTATTATCTGGTTATACAGTTATTTGCAGAATGAACTTAATCGTGTGTACCCTCAAGGTTTGTATATGTTGCAGTCGAGCTGGTTTCGTGCACTAGTGCTTCCGGAGGATGACGCTGCTCTGGTAGATGAATTGCGAAATGTCCAAGCGGACATGGCCCGAATTAATTTAATTTGTGGGCATAACTGTACGAGGCAGTGTAGCTCACATTTTCGGACTGAGGCTAGCGTTCTATTACAACTGGCTTCAGTGGCAATGTATCAATTGAAGAGCGAGTGCGAGAGTCGATTCATAGGCCTTACTGATAATGATCAATGGCATGGAGTGGCTCAAAATTTGCTGCTACCCAGCCCACCGATATAATAGGTTTGTTCTTTTTTTTAACCGGCGATGTGGCATAGTAAGGAGGTATAATGTTACATCGCCCATCGTCTTCTATTAATTATTTAACTAGCTCATAGAAGACGCTGTCGTAAATTTATCGATAAATTTCTCGTCGGTGACCAATTTTTACAACATAAATAACATTGTTGTTACATCGAACGATTACACGGTAATTACCTCTTTTCACCATATTCTTTGAGTAATTTTTCTAAAGGAATAGTTTTCCCTTCTTTAATGTTTTTATCAGCTTTTGCAATGGAACGAAGATAATTAGGGCTAGCTAAAGCTTCCAAATCTTCCATTAAATCTGCCATTTCGCTTTGCGCAAAAAAGAAGCCAAAAGTTTTGCCATTACGCATAATGCGCGTAACGTTTTTTAAGGCCGTAGAAGGATTTTTTTGCAATTCTCGTATTGTAACAATATTTTCTTGCTGAAGTGTACTAAGTGTGGAAAGCATATAATAATATATTAGTAAGTAAAATAATACATACAATATAACATACCTATTATTTTAGTCAAACTAAGTTTATGAACCTATTTATACAGCTGACTATGACTACCGAGAGCAACAAATTCTACGGTATTAGCCTTGAGCTGTACATATATTGCTCGTAAATCTGGCCTAATATTAATACTACGACACCCTTTGTAGCTACCTTGCAAAGGATGGTTTTTTAATTTTAAATCAAAGGGATTGTCAATAAACAGATGCAAACACTCTTCAGTAATGCGCTTATCTTTGGCAGATAGTTTTTGCAACTGCTTCTGAAAACGCTTATGAAATAATAGTTGCTGCATTACAACTTACGGAAAAAATTAGTTAGCTCTTCATGTGAGGCAATGGGCTTAGCAGTATTTTTTCCTAAACGAATATCTTCGGCAATTTCTGCCAATAGATTTTCTAACCAAATAGACATGCGCGGAGCCTGCGTTACAGTCAAGCCTTCTTCGCGCACAAACTGCTTTAATAAAGCATTAACTGTGGCGCTTAGCGAAAAACCCAAATTTTCAGCTAATCGTTGAGCTTGTTGTTTAAGAGTTGTGTCTAGTTTAATATGGGTTAAAGTCTTCATATAACCGAAGTATACCTAATGGATATATTATTGTCAAGAACTAATTGCACAACTGCACCGACTATAAAATATGTTGCACAGTAATCTGGATTTCCTGATTCCCGTTCCAGCGGTTCACGCCTAAACGAGAAATAATATTAATTTTATCATTTAATTTTGCATCCACCATTTGTTCACCCTGGTTAAACGCAATGGCCTTTATATTATTCCCTAGCTCATCAGCTAACCATAATTTTACATGTTGCTGTTTAGTACCAACGCATTGCAGATCTTTAATAATAGCTTGTTCTATTAAAAAGCACGGCTCTGGATTTCCTTCACCATACGGCTGTAATTGTTCGAGTTGATTAATTAAATCCCAGTTTAGCTCTTTAATGTTTAATTTAGCCGCCACGGTTAACGTTGGCGTTGGATCTAATTGTTGTAATATCGGCTTGGCTAAATCATTAAATCGTGTACAAAATTGTTCAATCGTTATTTCTGGTTTTAACGTAAACCCACAGGCCATGGCATGACCACCGTAATTAACAAATAATTCTTCTAGGCTCTGTAATAATTTAATCATGTTAAAACCGGTCACACTTCTACCCGAACCAGACCAATGCTCTTTGCTTCGCGTTAACACAAACGCCGGCTTGTTATACTCGCCTACCAATTTACCAGCTACCAAGCCGACTAGACCAAGTGGCCAATTGGTTTGTTGCGCGTATAACACGGGCGCCGAAGTTAAGATAGTTTGTAATTGTTGCTTGGCTTCATTAAACATGCGCTCGGTTTGCTGTTGCCGTTGATTATTGGTGTCTTGTAATTGTTTCGCGTATTTTAAAGCGTCGGTTTCATTGTCCGCTAATAATAAGGCCACAGCCATGTTAGCATGATCCATTCGTCCAGCCGCATTAATCCACGGCCCAATGCGATAGCCAATGTCTGTGGTAGTAACCGTTCGTTTATCTAAATTAGCCGTTTGTAACAAACTTTTTAAGCCTAATCGTTTGGTTTTGTTCAGAACAATTAAACCATATTTTACCAACGTACGATTCTCGTTCAATAACGGCATACAATCTGTTACTGTGCTAATGGCTACCAAATCTAACAACCATTTTTCAAACGCTTCCCCTAGAGCTAGTGTTTTACTCAATGCCTGCACTACCTTAAATGCCACGCCCACTCCGGCTAATTGAGCAAAGGGATAATGATCGGTTTTTATTTGTGGATTAATAATAGCGTAAGCACTGGTTGGTAATTGTGGCGGCTCAACATGATGATCGGTAATAATCACATCAATACCATGTTGCTTAGCTAAATTGATTTCTTGAAGATTGGAAATACCACAATCTACGGTAATAATCAGTTGCACTTGCTCCTGCACAAATTGCTTAATCGCCGCTTCATTTAAACCATAGCCTTCTAAATCACGGTGCGGTAAATAAATCCGTAAATCAGTAATACCAATTTGTTTTAGCGCGCTGTACAACAATACCGCCGCACATACCCCATCAGCATCGTAATCACCAAACACTAACACCTTTTGTTGCTGATCGCGCGCCTGCAAAATACGCTGTACCACTTTTGGCATATCTTGAAACAAAAATGGATCGTATTGATTTTGTAAATAATCCGGATGTAAAAAAGCCGCTATGTCTGCTTCCGTTATAATATTACGTTGCGCTAATACATGCACTAAAGCCGGTATTAATTCTGGCAATTGAGCCAATAACGTAGACGGTGCTGGTTCAGCTAATTGATAACGCATCGTCATAGATAATTCATTTACAAAGTATTAAATGGGTGATCAATTAAAAACTGCTGTACTCGTTTAATTAGATTGCGTTGATTAATATGCTTTAAAATGCCAGCCGCTTCATTTAAACTTACCCATTGAAATTTAGTATGTTCATCTGATAACTGCACATTAGCTCCGGTTTTAAATAAATAATACACCACTAGTTTGGCAATGGTAAGCTCATTCACTCGAAAATTATAATAAATTTGTTCTTTAAATAGCGGCTGTAGCCGAAAATGTTTAATGCCGGTTTCTTCATAAATTTCTCGTTTCAAAGTATCCAACTCTTTTTCACCACGTTCCATTTTTCCTTTTGGAAATTCCCAATACTCATTAGCCGTAGAAAACACTAACAACACTTTCTGTTCGGCATTAAGAATAATGGCTCCCACGCTTTTTTGTCGAATGGAATTAGGATTATAGTTATAGCCGGATTTGGTTTGATACATGCTCGCGTAATTGATTAGGTTGAACAGCTAAACCTTTAAATAGAGTTTGTTCTAAATTAGTTATATGCTTAAGCAAAGCTGCCGCACAATCTTGCTCTGGTGGAATCTGCCAACGTTGCTGGCCTAAACGTAAGCGCTCGGCTAGCGAAACAATCGTATGATGATCCACTCGCTTATCGGCGTAGTATACTATTTTCTGTTCTAAATTGGCAAATCCATCTTTTAAAATAGTCATTAAGCCATGGGTGCGAATTATAGCCGCTACGGCTGGGTACTGTTTATTTAATACTAGATAATTTATTTCTTCATGCTGTAGTGGCGTTTTAATATCCCCTGGTAAATATTGCCACTGGTCTTTGATACGCACTAAATCGTGTAGCTTAGCCGCAGCCGATACTAATGGCACATTAACCGGATCACCACAGATTTGACGCTGCTGCGCTAACCAAACCGCCACCCGTTCTACCATTAACATATGGGCTTGTACGTTACTTGGGGTATGATAAAAACGATACAACTCCTGACATTCTTTTACTGTAGGTAATTGCATGTTGTTAAAAATCAACGATCATCACGAATCGCTGTAGCAAATAATTCCGCGACTGATAATATTTTAATTTTGGCAATTTGCTTGTTCACCGGTAATTCAATGGTATCGGTCACAATAATTTCTTTTAAACTTTCATGTTGAATACGCTCAATGGCTGGGCCAGATAATACTGGATGCGTGCAAGCAAAATACACATCTTGAGCACCTTCCTGTTTTAATTTTTCCACCACTCCTACTAGTGTGCCAGCCGTATTAATTTCATCATCTACAATAATGATATTTTTATTTTTCACATCGCCTTCTAGACGTTTAATAATAGCCTGATCGTGTTTCTTGCGCGTTTTAAATGATTTTACTAACGGTACATTTAATTCACGCGCGTAACGCTTGGATTCTGGCATACTACCTTTATCGGGCGCGACTACTACAAAATTATGCAGCGCTTTTTGTTTAAAATAATTTACAATCACCGGAAAAGCGCGTAATTCCTTACGCTGAAAACGGAAAAATCGCTTACTACGATGTTTGTGTAAATCGATGCAGATTACTTTATCTACTCCAGCTGCGTGTAATAAATCGGCCACTAGTTGAAAAGTGAGTGATTCACCGGGTTCCACGATTTTTTCCATGCGCCGATACGGATAAAATGGGATCACGGCTACTAATTTGTGCGGCTGTAAATGCTTGGCCGCATGCACCATAATGAGCAACTCCATTAAATGATGATCCACTGGATCGGAGCCGCTTTGCACAATATAAACATTTTTATCTTTAATGTCCTCTTCAATATTCACGTACGTTTCCCCATCGGAAAATTGTTTTACCGTAGCTTTACCAATTTTACAATCTAACACTTTAGCAATTCGTTTAGCTAATAAGGCATTGGATTTGCCGCTAAAAATGATTTTTTCTGCAACACTCATTGGGAATAATGATGAAATGTTTTGGGTATTTGCTCAATTAATTGAGTTGTGGAAAACCGAGTAGCGTAACGTTTGGCTAATGTTTCTGCCGCACAGCCTTCGGCCACTACGGCTAACCTACTAGCTAACCATACCGAGTGTGTACAACCAAGCGCCGCTATTAAACCAGCTAGCACATCACCCGTTCCTCCCTTGGTTAAACCCGCGTTACCTATACTATTATAGCAACTTTTTCCGTTTTGGCAAATTACCGTTTTATGCCCTTTGGCCACAATAACACTTGGTAGCATTTGGCTTATTAATACTGGATTTTGTTCACCAAACAAAGCTTGATATTCACCAGCATGCGGTGTTATTACAGTCTGTTCTGTATATAATGATTTCGTTAAATAATACAACGCATCGGCATCAATCACGCGTTTAACTGGACAGTATCTACTCGCTAAAATATTACACACCAATTTTTTAGTACGCTCACTTCTGCCTAAACCCGGCCCTAACAACACACAATCACTCTTAGCCAAATAGGTTTTACGTTCTGCAGGCGAAACCAAAATAATCGCCGGATGAAGTTTTTTTAAAGCGCGCACTAGCGCGTAATTACTTAAATCCGTTTCCACATAAATTAAATCCACCAATCTACTAGCTATTTCAATAGCGTACCATAACGAACCGTGATATTGCTTAGAACCAGCTACGATATATAAAATTCCATTTTGACCCTTGTGAGAGGTTTGTAGTGGTGATTTAAGTTTTTTAAATATGGATAAAATAAGTTTTTGCATATTGACCCTTTGTAAGCCCCCTAACCCCCTAAAGGGGGAATAATTCAGAGAGCTTCTTTAATTATTTTTATTACTTTTTTCAAATCATTTAATATTTCTTCATTACGAAAACGTAAAATTTTACAACCTAATTTTTCTAACAAATACGTTCTTTGTTCGTCTCTATCTTTCTGATAATCATGAATATCTCCATCTACTTCAATTACTAAAGATTTTTCAATGCAATAAAAATCCACTATAAATTGATGAATAACGTGTTGTCTTCTAAATTTTACACCTAATTTCTTCATTTTTAAACTATCCCACAACAACACCTCTGCTTTAGTAGGATTGTTTCGCATTTGTTTGGCCTTTTCTTCAAGCTGTAAATATATTTTCTTTTTAGCAGCGTTGTGTACAGCCGGCTTTTTAGAAAATTTATTAATCATATCAATATTTTGAATATTTCATTCAACTCCCCCTTTAGGGGGTTGGGGGGGCTGAATTTAGGGGGCTTGAATTTAAATTACTAACTTATGTCCCATTTTCTTTTGCTTGGTGTGCAAATATTTTTTATTATGTTTATTCGCTTTGATCTGTAAAGGAATTTGCTGAACAATTTTTAAACCATATCCGTTTAATCCAATGACTTTTTTAGGGTTATTGGTTAACAATTTAATAGTGCTTAAACCTAAAGCTTTTAAAATTTGGGCACCGATGCCGTAATCGCGCAAATCGGCCGCAAAACCTAATTTTAAATTAGCTTCTACCGTATCTAAACCTTTATCTTGCAAACGATAAGCTAATAATTTATTAACCAGACCAATCCCTCTGCCCTCTTGGCGTAAATACACAATCACGCCGCTACCAACTTTGTTGATATACTCCATGGCAGCAGCTAATTGTGCACCACAATCACACCGTTGTGAATGAAACACGTCGCCGGTTATGCATTCAGAATGCATCCTAACAACAACATTGTTTTTATGCTTAATTTCACCTTTAATTAACGCTACATGTTGCTGAAACTGATCCATCGGCGAACCAAATACGGCCACTGTCCATTCCCCTAACTTAGTAGGAATGGTAGCCGAAGCTAATTGGGTAATTTGTTGTTCATGGTTCCTTCTATACTCAATTAAATCCGCGATTGACGCAATTTTTATTTTGTGTTTTTTGGCAAAGCGTAATAATTGCGGTAAACGCGCCATAGTACCATCGGCATTAATAATTTCACAAGTTACTCCAGCCGGCGTTAAACCAGCTAACCGCGCTAAATCTACAGCCGCCTCCGTATGACCAGCTCGTTGCAACACGCCGCCTGGCTTGGCCTGCAATGGAAACACGTGTCCTGGCCGCACTAGATCATACGGCGTGGTTTTGGGATTAATAAGCGCTTTAATGGTAGTGGCTCTATCTTGAGCCGACACCCCTGTGTGTATACCAATTTTTGCGTCAACGGAAACTGTAAAATTAGTACCATACGGATCGGTGTTATCCACTACCATCAACGGCAAATTTAAGGCTCGGCAACGTTCCTCTGGCAACGCTACGCACACAATGCCACGCGCGGTTTGCAACATTAAATTAATCCATTTAGCACTAGCAAAATCTGCCGCCACTACTAAATCACCTTCATTTTCCCGATTGGCGTCATCGACTAAAATAACTGGTTTACCTTTTTTAATGTCCTGTAAAATTGATTGGATCGTATTGAGCATCGCCTTTAATTAATAAATTATCTCCTAATGATTCAGTTTGAATATTCTTTAGATTAACACTATACTGCAAATTGCCTACTACCGGCAACTGCTGTGCACCAAATAACTGTGGCGTAATAAAATACCACCACTCATCAATCAAGCGTTGGTTAATAAAACTAGTTAAAACACTAGCGCCGCCTTCTACTAAAATACTACTAAAACCTCTTTTGCCTAATAAAAACAATATTTTTTTCAAGTTACTAACTGGCAATATTTTCACTCCTAAACATTGATATTTTTTATAATTTGCTTTAGTAATGCTTGGCGAGCAAACAATAATAGTATTTTTATCCAAACAACAACTAGTTACTGGCGTACGCAAGTGATGATCAAGAATAATTTTTATAGGATGATGAGGTTGTGCTTGTTGAAGTTGTTTTTTTGATAAGCGGGTATTTAATTTAGGATTATCATGAATAATAGTATTTACTCCTACCATAATAGCCGAACATTCCTGACGCAATTCATGCACCCGTTGCAAAGCTAATTTATTAGCTAAATAACGTTGGTTATTTGGTGTAGTAATTTTTCCATCTAAACTTAACGCTACTTTGCCAATAATATAAGGTTGCTGTGTAGTGCTCCATTTCCGAAACGCTCTAATTAAATAATCACATTCATTTTTTTTAATCCCTACGTTAACTTTTATACCATGTTTTTTTAATAATTTTATACTGTTACCAGATTCTTGCGGATGTGGGTCGACACTACCAATGATCACCTGCTTAATGCCACTATTTAAAATCAGCGGTAAACACGGCGGTGTTTTTTTATTAGTGCGACTACAGGGCTCTAACGTTAAATATAAATGAGCTTGCGCTAAAATAGTTTTGGAATATTTTTTTAGAGCAGTTCTTAATAAATTACGTTCGGCATGAGCACCGCCGAATTTAGCATGATACCCCTGAGCAATAATTTTATTGTTATACACCAACACAGCTCCTACCATTGGATTTGGGTTCACAAAACCAGCTCCACGGCGCGCTAAGGCCAGCGCCTGTTGCATGAAACTTATTTGCGCTGAAGTTGTTGGCGAAGTTGTGACCATGTTAATAAACCATTTTGCGCGCCAGTTTTTGCCACATTCGCTGTAGTATTAACTGTAGCTATACACAACGCTAAATTAATATTATTAGGATACTTTATTAAACCAGCAATAAAACTAGCACCAAAACTATCACCAGCTCCGGTAGTATCTATTGGTTTATCATTATTCGGTTTAGCAAAATAAAATTGCTTACCATCAAAAACCTGTGCGCCGTTTCTACCATCGGTTACTAATAATAATTTCATACCAAATTGATAAAGATGTTTCATTAAACTGGCCAGGTTCGCTAGCGTAAACCCGGTTTTCAGCGCCAGTTCAACTGCTTCATCTTTATTTAAGTTTAACACTGTAACATGCGGCAATAATTTTATGATTTGTTGTGGTTGTTCTAATTGAATCGCGCCTGGGTTCCAAGCAATATTAGCTTTGGTAGCGATTAGTTTTTTCATTAACTGTGGCCAAGTAGCCACGCTTAACGATGGCACGTAAAACCACTTGGTTTTAATTTTTTTCAATATACTAGCTGTAACTTGTAAATGTTTACTGGCTCCATAATTTACAAACGCAACATGTTCATCGGTTTTACTGTCTACCACTATAAATGATGAACCGCTATTTTTTTTGGTGTCTATTTGAACATGTTGGTAAGCTACTCGCTCTTGTTTAAATAATTTCATGACTCTTTCACCAATCATGTCATTACCAAGACAAGTAATAATGGCAGTGCGCAAGCCTAAACGCGCGCAACACACAGCTGTGTTTGCCGCGCCGCCACCAAAATGATATTGCACATTATTACTATGAATTTTGGCGCCATATTCAAAACCAATTAGTTTTACTTTGGTAGGATCGTGTTTCGGATTTTTTATTATTTCCGCGTCGCTAGTATAAAACATGGTATCTTGTAAGGCCGTGCCGATGGTAACGATATCGTAATGAGATGTGTTGTTATTTTTTTTGTACATAATATATTTTAAGGTTTTATTCCCCCTCTCTCCTTAGAGGAGAGAGGGGGTTAGGGGGAGTGAGGTAGGACGTTTAGGGGGCTTCGAATCATTCAATTAAACTCCTGGCCGTCATATCTTCTGGGATTGCCAAGCCTAATAATCGTAACACAGTTGGCGCAATATCAGCTAGTACGCCTACCGGCTGTAACTGTGATAAATCGTTATGTGGTACTACTGGCCAAAATTGTTTCAGTTCCGCCCACCGCTCACCGATAATATAAAATGGCACCGGATTGGTAGTGTGCACCTTACTCATGTCGCCAGTAAACAAATCGATTTTCTCTTCCGCATTACCATGATCGGCCGTAATTAACATGGTGCCGTGTTGTTGCAGTACTACCTGAACAATATCGCCTAAACATTGATCGATGGTACTAATAGCTTGTTTCGTAGCTTCTAAATTACCGGTGTGCCCTACCATATCCGCATTAGCAAAATTAGCTACAATTAAATGATAACTTTGTTGTTGAATACCAGAAATAATCGCGTCGCGCACACCAAACGCGCTCATTTGTGGCACCTCGGCATAATTAGATACCCGCGGTGAAGGAATCATCACCCGCTGCTCATTAGGGAATGGTTCCTCTTGGCCGCCATTAAAGAAAAACGTTACGTGCGCATATTTTTCCGTTTCTGCAATATGTAATTGATTCATCCCGGCTTCGGACACCACTTTAGCCAAAGGGGTTTTAACATGATCTGGATAAAACGCAATGCGCACCGGCAAGTTTTTTTCGTACTCCATCATAGTCACAAATGGTAAATTTTGAAAATAATGCGTACGATTAAATTTATTGAACGCTGGCAAAATAAATGTTTTAGTTAATTGTCTGGCTCGATCGGCGCGAAAATTAAAAAATATTACCGCATCGTTATCTTGCACGGTAGTAATCGGTTTACCATCATTTAAAATTACCGTGGGCTCAAATTCTTCATCAAACACCTGGCGTTGATACGAAGCTTCGATAGCTTGCATTGGATCGGTAGCTGTGTGTTCACTCACCCCTTCGGTAATAGCCCGATAAGCCGGCTCAATCCGCTCCCAATGATTATCTCTATCCATGCTCCAAAACCGCCCGGTTAACGTGGCAATTTTACCGAAGCCTAATTGTTGTAATCTTTGCTGTAATAATTGAATATAATGTAACGCACTGTTATGTGGCGTATCCCGCCCATCTAAAAAGGCGTGTACAAACACATTATGCACACCTTGTTGTCTGCATAAATCAAGCAGTGCATTTAAATGATTTTGTGAACTATGTACACCGCCATCACTTACCAACCCCATGAGATGTAATTTTGAGTGATTAGTTTTTACATGCTCTAACGCTGTTAAAAATTGATCTTTTTTAAAAAATGAACCATCGCTAATTGCCTTGTTAATCATGGGCAAGTTTTGATAAATAACTTTGCCACCACCAATATTCATATGCCCTACTTCGGAATTACCCATTTCTCGCCATGGCAACCCCACTACTTCACCCGAGGCTTGCAACGTCATTACCGGATAAGTGCGAGCAAAATAATCCAAGTTTGGTTTATGCGCCAACGCAAACGCATTACCACGCGCTGGCGCGGCCACTCCTAAACCATCACAAATAATTAACACTAATGGCAGTCCGTCTCCTAACATAACGCTTTGCTAGTCATAGCCTTCGGCTTCACAATGTTTAATACTTTTAAAATAGTTGGCGCTATATTGGCTAATTGGCCGGTTTTAGCCAGCTTAACACCGGGTTTAGTGATAATAAACGGCACTGGATAATTGGAATGTTCCGTGTCTGTTTCTTGAGTGGTTAAATTTAACATTTCTTCGGCATTACCATGATCGGCCGTAATAAATAGTATACCGCTTTTTTTGAACACTTGCCATAAGCGGCCGAGCTGTTCATCAATTACCTCTACCCCTTTAATAGTAGCTGCCACATTACCCGTGTGCCCCAACATATCGGCATTAGCAAAATTAATTACGTAAAAATCATAAGCGTTATTTTTTATTGTTTTTAAAACATGATCGGTAATATTTTCTGCGCTCATAGCCGGTACCACCGTGTAATCTGGATTTTGTGGTGATGGAATTTTACACCATTTTTCACCATTCACCGCGTGATCATAACCGCCATTAAAAAAATAGGTTACATGAGCATATTTTTCACTTTCCGCAATATAAAGTTGGCGTAATGGAGACAGGGCTATAGGTAACGTATCATTTAAATCGGCGGCCGGAAAGGCTGATAACACATGGTCTAAATCTGGCCCAAAATCAGTCATGGTAATAAATTTAATATGTCGCAACACTTTCTGCCGGCGAAACGCACCTGGATTACGCTTATTAAAATCGGGCTGCACAAAGGTTTTGGTAATCTGGCGCGCTCGATCGGAGCGTAAATTAAAAAATATAATAGAATCGCGTGATTCTATTAACCCAGCTGAATTAATAATATACGGCTTAATAAATTCATCCGTTTCGTTACGATTATACGAGCGCGTAATCGCCGCTTCAGCCGATTCGGCCTGTTCGCCTACACCACACACCATAGCATGATATGCTTTAGCTGTGTTGTCCCAGTGCTTATTTCTATCCATAGCATAAGATCGGCCCATGATAGTAGCAATTTGCTGGTTAATTTTACAACGATCTTGCAAACCTTTTAATAATTTAATTGCTTCGTGTGGCGGCGCGTCACGCCCATCGGTAAATAAATGCAAATACGGCTTAATATTATTACGTTCGCATAACTGCAACAGAGCATCTAAATGATCTTGATACGCATGCGCACTCATGCGATTGGCTAACATACCCATTAAATGTAATTTGGTTTTACGCACTTGCGCGTGCTGAATGGCATTCAACAGTGCCGGATTACGAAAAAACGTGCCGGATTTAATTTGTTTATTCACTGCTACCGCGTCTTGTTCCACTACTCTACCGGCTCCAATGTTCATGTGCCCCGCTTCGGAATTTCCGTCTCGCCCGGCTGGCAAACCAACTGCTGAACCAGAAGCGGCTAATTGTGTATGCGGAAAATGGCTCCATAAATAATCAAAATTCGGCGTCCGCGCCTGGGCAATAGCGTTGCCTTTACTTGCAGGCGCTATTCCCCAACCATCTAAAATAATTAAAGCGTGTGGCATAGATAAAGTATAACATAATTTACCTCTCCCTGTCCTTCGGACATCCTCTCCTAATAGGAGAGGGAAAGAGGGTGAGGTAGTATTTTTCAGCTAAAAAAATTTGACAAAACACCCTTTTTTTGTTAAACTAGAAACATGATTTTAGATCAACCGCTTGATCCGGTGGCATTAAAAAAATTAAGCCAAGCGGAAAAGATAAAACTATTAAAACAGGCTTACGCCGAACTACAACAAGTTATTAATCGTAGCCAAGTACAACGTACTCAAGCTTTAAACGATGCGTTTAAAGTAGTGGATCAACAGCGCATTGAAGCTGTGCGCAAAATTATTCAATCATTAGAATAGCTAAATTTTAATATAATTAAATTAATATTTATTTTATGCCAACTCCACCACCAGCCACCGAAAAAGCACCAGAAAAAATTGAGTCGCGTGCTGAACAACCAGAGCGTAGTTTTGAAACACCTGAACAAATCAAAGAAGCTCTTGCCGAAGCTTTACATGCACTAGAATCTGACCCTACTGACATTAACCTAGCTAAAGCTAAAGAAACTCTGAAGCAAGCTATTAACGAACTAGCTGAACAAAAACCAGAATTGCGTAATACTTTAGAACAAATTCTCATAAATTTAGAAAGCACTAGTACAGAAGCAAGAGCTAATGAATACATAAATACGTTTAGAGAATTAGGGCATATTTTAACTACCAACGAAACGCCTGCTACAGAAACTGAGGAACAAATACCCAAAGAAAAACCAGAAAAACTACAATCAACTGAGCAACCTCAACTAGAGGAAGCTCCACCAGATGAAGCTGATGATTTAGGTGATTTTTATGATTACTACGATGATTCACTAAATCAATTTGAACAAAAAGCTAATAGCAACAGCGCTGCTGCAGTAGCTACTGAAACTACTGATGAAGCGCAAAAACAAGAAAAAGCCAAAGCTGACGTTCTAAAACATTTATATGATATTAAACAAACTCAAAGTGTTGGTTTATTACAACTACCTGATGAAATTCGTACCTTGCTAGAAACTTATATCAATAGAAATGATCGTTTGGCAATTCAATTAGCTGAAACCCCTGACACGTTAGTAATTGGTGAACGCCGTGCAAGTGATGGAAGAATTGATACTAGTAAAGAATTATACACAATACCAGTGCCTATTTATAGACAAATTTTAGAAAATAAATTTGATCCTGAAACAAGAAAATGGCTTGAAGCACCAGAACATCGTATGGCTTTACCAGATACTGATGCCGTGCCAAATACGGCGGATGCTGCAAATAATACAGAACATTCCCCGAAAGCAATAGCAGCGTAAACAGCCTACCTCTATCCCCGACCCTTTCCCCTAAACAGGGGAAAGGGAGAAATGCGATTTGAATTTTTCCCCCTCTCCTGGATAGGAGAGGGGGCTAGGGGGTGAGGTAGTTTATTTCCCGAGTTCCTCGGCAATCGCCAACAACCTGTTATATTTAGCAATTCGTTCGCTACGAGATAACGATCCGGTTTTGATATATTCAGCATTCACCGCTACGGCCAAATCGGCAATAGTAGTATCTTCCGTTTCACCGGATCGGTGCGAAACTATTACATTGTAATTATTTTTCTGCGCTAACAAAATCGCGTCAATCGTTTCCGATAACGTACCAATTTGGTTCACTTTTATTAAAATGGCATTGGCTACTTTTTGATTAATCCCAGCTTGTAAACGCTCTACATTAGTAACAAATAAATCATCTCCTACTAACTGTAATTGTTTTCCTAAAAACGCGGTGTGTACTTGCCAATGGTTCCAATCGTCTTCGGCTAACCCATCTTCAATAGAAATAATATGATAGCGTTTTGCCCAATCGGCATATTTACTATTTAATTCATCGGCTGTCATGGCTTTGCCATCAACCGCATAGCGCTCTGTTTTACTATTATAAAATTCGGAAGAAGCTGTATCTAGCGCTAATTTAATGTCTTTGCCTAACGTGTAACCGGCTTTTGTGATAGCTTCGGCAATATTTTGCAACGCTGTTTCGGTATTTTTCACGGTTGGCGCAAAACCGCCTTCATCGCCTACGCCCGTAGCCAAACCTTGGGCTTTTAATTGCTTTTTTAACGCGTGAAATACTTCGGCGCCTTGACGAATGCGTTCGGCAAATTTTTTCGCTTGCGGCACAATCATGAACTCTTGAAATGCTAAACCGTTATCGGCGTGCTTACCACCATTTAAAATGTTCATCATCGGCACCGGTAATTGTTTGGTTTTATATTTTAATTTAAACGTAACTCGTAAATATTCATATAACGGTAATTGCTTGGCTTTAGCGGCCGTTTGAGCCACGGCTAAAGACACACCCAAGATAGCATTAGCGCCTAATTTGGCTTTGTTGGCCGTACCGTCTAGCTTTAACATGGTGTTATCAATCTCACGTTGCTGTGTAGCATTTTTGCCAATTAACCATGGCGCGATTTTTTTGTTCACGTTATTTACCGCCTTTAACACACCGGTGCCGTTATAGCGTTTTTTATCACCATCGCGTAACTCTAGTGCTTCGTGTACACCAGTGGAAGCTCCAGATGGCACCATGGCTTCCGCGGTAACACCGTTTTTTAACGTAACCCGCACCGCTACGGTGGGATTACCACGTGAATCTAATATTTCTCGAGCATGAATGGTTTTTATGATCATAAAAGCGCCTCAATCCCAGGCAATTTTTTACCTTCCAAAAATTCCAACATGGCGCCACCGCCGGTTGAAATAAATGAAATTTTATTAGTTAATTTTAGTTCATCAATGGCGCTAACAGTTTCGCCACCGCCTAGCACAGAATAGGCCGAATTATTGGCTACCGCTTTAGCCAGTTCAAACGTGCCTTTGGCAAACGCCGGAATTTCGAATACGCCCATCGGCCCATTCCATAACACGGTTTTGGCTTCGGCTAAACAACTTTGATACAATTTAATCGTATCCGAACCAATATCAACAATATAATCATCCGGTTCCACTTCCCCTACTGCCACTGTTTTAGTAGAAACGCCCCGCCGGGGCGTCTCTACCTTTTTGGTTACCACTACGTCTACCGGTATATGTAATTTATTGGATAACAAATCTTTAATCGTACCGGCTAATTCTGCTTCTACCAACGATTTACCAATTTTATGATTTTGCGCCAACAACACTGTATTCGCTAACGCGCCACCTAACAACATGTAATCAACCTTGGGTAACAAATTGGTAATGAGTTGCATTTTTGTGGAAATTTTAGCCCCACCAATAATAGCCACTACCGGATGGGCTGGCTTATTTAACACTTTAGATAATTCTTCTACCTCGCGCTGCATCAATAACCCCGCCGCATGGGGTAATAACCGCGCTAGACCTTCCGTAGACGCGTGCGCACGATGCGCCGTACCAAAGGCGTCATTCACATACACATCGCCTAATTTGGCTAATGCCTGAGCAAATTCTTGATCGTTCTTTTCTTCACCAGGATAAAATCGAATATTCTCTAGCATCAATACGCCACCGGCTGGTAATTGTTGAATAGCGGCTTGAACCGTTTCACCAATACATTCGGTAACATATTGCACGGGCGTTTCTAACACTTTACTAATCGTAGGAATAATTGGTTTAAAGCGCAGGCTTTCTACCACCTGGCCTTTTGGCCGGCCAAAATGTGCCATTAATACTATTTTGGCTTGTTGTTGCCGCAAGAAATCAATCGTGGGTTTAGCTGCGGCAATACGAGTTACGTCGGTAACATTGCCCGCGTCATCCACCGGCACATTAAAATCCACCCGCAGGAGGACTGTTTTTTGAGATACATTAAGTTGTAAAAGTGTGTTCATGCGAACTATTATAACAAATAATTCTATATATAAAAAATCAGGCCGCTTTAAAAACTTCTTCCGGCTCGGATTTATAAGATTCTTTTTGCTGCTTGAGTGGTATTAACACATGGAAGGTAGAACCTTTCTTTAGACCTTGGCTTTCTACCCACACTTTGCCGCCGTGGCCTTCTACAATCTTTTTCACAATATACAACCCTAACCCCGAACCATTGGGCTGAATTTGGGCAATGCCGGAACCGCGCACAAATTTTTGAAATAAATTACCCGCGTCCGCCGGATCGATACCCACGCCTGTATCCGTAACCGTAAAATGCGCTTGTTCGCCTTCTTGTTGCAACTCTACCGTTACACTACCCTCTTCCGTGTATTTAATCGAATTATCAATTAAGTTTAAAATCACATCACGAATTTTATCTTGATCCACCATTACCATAACTTGTTTTGGTGTGTGTTGGCTTAAGGATAATTTTAAGCCTTTTTTCGCAGTAGTAGGCATTAGCTCATTAATTTCGGTGTTCACTACCTCCACCAAATTCGTGGCCACAAAATTAAGCGTAAACCGCCCCGCTTCAATACGCGTAACATTCAGTAACATATTCACCAACCGCACCAGCCGCTGACTGGCCTGAAATACTTGCTTCATAACATTCACAATTTTTTCATCCACTTTCCCATAATCCCCTTCCAAAATCATAGATAAATACCCCACAATCCCGGTAAGTGGTGTGCGCAACTGATGCGAAGCAATGCTCATAAATTCCGATTTGGCCCGATCCAGTTCCTGCAAATGAGCGTTGGCATCGGTTAACTGTTCATTAGTATACTGCAAACTAGCCGTAGCCTTTTCCACTTCCTTCTGCAATTTAATATTAAATACCCGCACCTCTTGATATAACCTTGACCGTTCCAACGCTGCCGCTAACTGCGCGGCAATCACTTCAAACAAATTAATATCCTCCGAAGAAAACGTTTCCCCCGAAGCTTTTTCGCCAATAATCAAAATACCCGTTAATTTTTCCTGCCGCCGAATCGGCACAATGGCCCCCGCTTTTAACTCGTTTAAATTATCCAGCACCTGCGTGAGTTGCTGCTGTTTGTACTCATCATTCAAATCATAAATATATCTATCCAACTCATCTGTTACTATCGTTTTCCTCTGCTGCCGCACGTACTGAATGAACGGGCTATCATTGTACAAATGATGTTTACGAATCTGCTCGTTACTATCCGCTGAACTAGTATTCGTAAAATAATCCAGCGGCACATACACCTTATCCGTTTCCGCCGCGATTAACACATTGTTATGTTTCAACTTCAACCGCTGCGCCAACAACAACCGAAAATTCGTCACCAAAGAACCCAGCTCAATTTCCTCGTTTATCAGATTCGATAACGTTTTAAGTTCTACATTGTAATCTATCTTATCCTTAAAAAACACCGAGTCGGTCAGTTTGGCAAACCAGCGTTTCAACGGGTCGAGACCGAGTACGATAATGAAGGCGAAAAAAGTCCAAATAATATATTGATTAATATAGCCCGTACGCTCTACGTAACTTGCCGTAAAAGATGAGATAGCCACAAATAAAACCGCAATAAAAGCTACTAATATTAGGTAAATAATGGAGCGGGTAATAATAAATCTAATATTAAACAATCTGTAGCGAACAATTGAATAAGCAGAACCAATACAAATAAGAATAATACCTACCGGACCTAAATAAGTATATTGATTATATTCAAGAACCACTAACACAACGTTAGTAATAATCGCTACTAATGAACCGCTCAAAAAGAAAAAAAGTATTACTTTAATCCTCTGAAGAGTAAGTCCTTTCAATTTAAATATACCAATTATTAATAAATATACGCCCCGAACAAACCAGGCAAAAAACATTGCCAAAAAAAACAAAAAAGACGAACCAAGTCCCACATGAATTGTATTTTCATAAAATGAAACATCATGAGATAAAGCATTACCTAGAAAAAAAATGTAAAGATTAAATAAACAAGTTGCTACAGTTAAAATAACATCAGAAAAAGTTATTTTTTTTCTATAAATAGCCGCTAATAAAAAGAAAACAAAAGTAATTGGGAGTAGCACAGACTCACTCCAAGTTGCTTGAGTCCAAAAAATTGCTGTTGCTGGTGTTTTACTTGAATTTGATAAATACAAAAAAATAATCCAAACTGCTATGCTTAATGAAAAAAAGAAAAAAAATAAATTTTCTTTTTTTCTAAAGTTTTTTACTACCACAAAAACACCCAACATGAATACAATCAAGGATAATACAATAGTAAATACAAACATATTAAATATAATAAAGATAATTTACTGAACCAGTAAGATAAAAAATAAGTGATGCATTTTTTTTAACAAATAAGCTACCTCCTTTAGTCATAACTCTTATTTTAGCACTTTTATCTAATTTTCCAAGCATTTTCCATAAAGCGTATGTTGTACATACACTACCTGTTCCACAAGATAAGGTAAAATCATTTACTCCTCGTTCATAAGTTTGTAAAAATATTACATTTTTTTTATTTTTACTAATCTTACAAAAATTAATATTGATACCTAAAGGAAAAATATTTTTTTTGCACATTATTTTCCATGCTATTCTTTTCTTGTCTTTGTTTAGTGATGTAATCATGTCTATACTACGATCAATAATTACAAGATGAGGTTCATGTCCAACATCAACTATGCCTATAACACAATAATTAATGTTATTAGGTAATAATTCTTGATTTAATTTTTCAACTAATTGCTTGTAACTTAATGATCGATATGATTTTGCTAAATAATTGTTCATTTTTGCAACACAACTATTTACATTATTAAAGCGTACTTGAAAAGAATTAGAAGTAATTCGTTTAATATAAAACTTTTCATCCAATATGGATTTTAGTACTATCGTATCCTGTGATTTTTTATCATTTAAACAGAAATGAGCTAATGCCCGCAAGCCATTACCACATAGAATTGATTCTGAACCGTCTTTTTCAAAAATAATAAAATTATTTCCATGATTTCTATTATAAAAAATAATCATTGAATCAACTTTTTCTTGAAATAATAATGCGATTAATTCTTTTTTGAAAACATTAAACTTATTTAAAAATTTACCATTTTTTAAAGTAATATATTCATTATTTATATCATTAAAAATAATCAAACGATTGCCAACCCCCTCATATACAATAAATCTTTTTTCGACCATTTGTAATATTATAGCGGATTATTAAAAAAAATATAGCTACTTAATAATTTTTTATTCCAAATAATTCACAAATCTAATATTGTAATTGTTGTCTTTTTATGTTTAGTTTTAAGTCTGCTCTTTGTCAAATCAAATTAACCAAGGAGATTGCCATGAAGACAGAATGGAAATCCCTTGGTTTCCAAGGGATAATTCACATTGCCCTGATAGGACTTTATTGGGGCAGTGTAGGTTTGTTAGGTTCGCAGGGACTTGCAGACTTGCATGACCTGAATTGGATCGGCATTTGTGGGCTAATTCTGAACAGGATTATCGCCTTCATTATGCCGGCTCAGGCATGGCTAGCTGCTAAAAAAAGTCCTCGTGTAGAAGTGGTTGCTGTTGTAAGAGGGTATGCGCTTTTTGATTTAGCAACTTCAATACTCTCAACATCGGCGCTATTTCTACCCACGCCACCAATTTTTTCTCTTGTTACTTGCATTATTATCTCCGCACTGGTGGGGATTTTAATGAAAAGTAATAAAAAAGAAAAAAATATTACATCTAAAACCTCGCTAAAAAGCGGGGAATTAGAGCTCATTGTCCAGAATGTCTATGCATGGAATTCTGGAAAATGGGCTCCGGAAGAAATTCTGGCAATGTTCAACCTACCTGACGGCCACTGGATATTGTTCGAAACGATCAGTGGCGAAGATGTCACGGGATACCTCCTACTTGCCTACGACCGTAGGCAGACAAGGATAACGCTGCCCATTGAAAAAGTCTTCCCAGAAATGAGCAAGGCTTTTCTCGGAGAAATCCGAGCGGAGGTGGTGTTCACAATAGTGAATCCGGAAATGCGTGGACAACGCCTTTTCCGGAAAATGACAACGGCATTATTTTGGCTGTTACTCTTCTCCTTTCGAGGAGCAGTGGTAGTGGCCGAAGTAGAGGCCGAAAAACTCGCACGATATCGTGCAATGGGAATCCCAATGTACCAAGTAAATGAGGCTCCGAAATGGTACATGGGAGGCCCCTGTTATGCAGGGGCCATACGCTTTGAATGGAAGGTGTTCCTGGAGGGCGCTGTGTCCTATCTGATCAATGGGACACCCAGGAAACTGAAGAAATAGAAGGAGTAGCATTTGGAATGATCAACCAATGCTACTTTTTTATATTTGTAATTTCTATTTTCTACTCGTCAACGCCTCATACACCAGCACCTGTTGTAGCAAATACCCGTATTGCTGACTAGTTTTAGCCAATTGATCGATAATATCTCTGGTATATAGCCCATTCTGCTTTGGAATATCTTCCTGCTTAATGAAGATAAAACCATATAACACCTGGCTGTGGATAAGTCCTATCGAAAACGCAATATGTTGCTTTTTCATGAACGCCCGCAATTCGGCTTTGGCATCGCCTTTTATTTCGTAACAATTCGCTTCCAATTCCTCTTTTACTACTATGTGTTGATGATATTTAGTGTATTGCGCCAAAGCGTGCTGCTCGGGAAACCGGATAATATTATCTAAATAAACCGATTGAAAATATTTTTCTTTCCAATTAAATACTAACAATGTTACCGAATTAATTTGATAATTAGTTTGAAAATGTTTTTGAATATTATCATAAACTTCTTGTAAATTATTGCTAGTGTATTTACTAAATGCTAGCTGTTCCGGCACCGATAAATCTAAGCTATCTCTGTTATGAAATTTGTTTGTAAACGGTTTAATATATTGCTGTAAAAAAATGTAGCCCACCATTAACAAAATGGTAAATACATAATATTCCTGTATATCAGCCAGCGGCACGAATTGTTTAATAATAGTTTTTACTACATAAGCCCCTACAATAGCTACTGCCAACGTACCAATTACCACTAAAAATTCTAACGACCATTTTTTTAACACAAATTTAATGTTGAATAAGCGATAACGTGTGATAGCATAGGCCGTTGTAATACCAAATATAATACTAGTAAGAGTACCATAAACATTATAATGTGCCGACCAAATTATCGGTAATATAGCATTAGTAGTAATACCAACTACAGCCGAAATACACACGCCTAACAAGATATATTGAATTTGATTACGCTTAATGTAATTTGTTGTATTGCGATAATATCGAACCAGCAGAAACAACCCTGTACTAATAAATATAATGAAGTAAATTACATAGACACTATATAATTTTCCCGGAACAAAATTACTCCCTCTCATATCTCCATTGAATCCTATAATATTGTATTTCGTAAAAATAAAAGGCACCATTAAAATTGATGGGGTAAATAAAAATATTATCTTATTGATTGATAATTTATAATCTGAAAAATGTAATGCAAAAAACAAAAAAGTACTAGGAATAAATAATACTGCCAATAACGCAAACCGTGTAAATAATATTACTAAATATGAATCAATTAATATAAAAGATAAAAAATTAACAAGATTCCATAATGCCACCTGCAAAACAAGACTCCCAAAAATTAAATTAGCTACTTTTTTAGTTCCTTTATTAATAATATAAACCCCAATTACTAAATTACACAAAAACGTGATAAACAAAATAATTGAAGGTGTATCGATAATCATGAGCGTTTGGTGAAGTTTAGCGGATTGGTTAGTGATTCAAAGATTAACAATTGCTGTAATAATAGGCCAAAACGGTTGCCAAGCTGGTGCCAACAATCTAAGGCTTCGCCTTCATCGTTGGTGCCCGGTTGCATAACAGCGTTAAAAAATACTACGCCGTAAATTTGTTGATAATTACTTAACGCTACGGCGTGCGTAAATTTATGTTTTTTCATTAAATCTTGCAGTTCACTGCTCATCATTACGTTCATGGTTTTTAATTCCTGCTGGTGTGTAGTTCTAAACACCAAACCAACGGTTTTGAAATAATGAATTAAGGCGTGTTGATCGGAAAAAAATAAATTGGTATGCAGAGCTTGGTAGCAGTGTTCACGATGATGATAAATGCAAATGGTAAGATTTTTTACCGAAGCCATTTTGGTAAATTCCTGGGTAATATTTTGGAGTAACTCCTCTAAATGCGTTTGTACTAAATTACTACCTTTAAATTGATCCGGCACCGACAAATCCACTTCCCCACGTGTTAAATAGTGCTGCACAATATACAACAACAAAAACTGTATCCCCGCAAACATGATTACCGCACCACTGGCCACCACGCCCACTGGCAATTCCAATCTACTTAAACCATATACAAAAATTCCAGCTACCATACTGCCGCTAATTACTATTATGGCTTTCATCCAGTGTTGCCTAAATGTTAGATGTACATTAAAAGATCGGTAACGTGTAATGGCATACACAATCAATCCAGTAAAAAATACTCCACTTAGAAACGGTATTGGATAAATTGGAATACCATAAGCCGGTAAAAAAGCTACTGAACTAACACCAAATAACCAAAGAAAAGCAAAGATAATATACTTGGTTCTTTTTTTCTCTAAAAGATCCGCCACTAAACGCTGATAACGATATAATAAAATTAGCCCAAAAATAAAATTTACTTCAAAAAATCCTAAGAAAATATGATGCAATATTTTTGCCTGCGTATGCACTCCCCATGAATATTCAAAAACCCCATTAATAAATAAATCACTTCTACTAAAAATAAAAAATGTTATTGCTAATAAATATACCACTAGTAAAATATGTTTTTGTATTGCCAATTTCGAGAAAGCCTTTGTAAAAATTAAAACAAAATGTAGGTATAAAGCCGGCAATAAAGTTACTCCCAGATATACAAATTTATCCCAAAATATTACTAGTTGATAGTTATGTTCATTATAAAACATCTGTGCTGTTCCGAATAACCAAAAATTAATACACACCAGCAGAGTAATTAGTATAGTAAATAATTTATTATACGGTTTTTTAAATAACAAAAAAATTATCAATCCGCTTACAAAGACAAATGAAATTAATGGAAAAAATACGTTAATCATTTTCATAATGAATATTTCACCCGTTTTACCTTATTTTCAATTTTTATACAACCCCAATTCAGCGACGGCGCTGAGGGGTTTTTGGGGTAAAATGCTAATGAAAAGTAGAAAATTTGCCTGTGGATAAGTTTTAGTAGCGACGGCGCTGAAAATGGGAAAAATGATGAATTATTCGAAATATTGGGGTTGTAAAAAATTATTGATACTGCACCGTTTTCAAAATAGCTTCAAAGGTTGCAATATCAGCCGTATCATTATTGCGCTCGATTAAAAAATCAATCGAATGTATTTCCATATCATCAATTTTATGAGTACCGATATATGGTAAAAACCCGTGCTCAGCATCGGTAGGAATTTCATAATCACTTGTTTGTCTAAAACGCACTATAGTTATGCCAGAATTAGTAATTATATCACTACCTGGCAACCACCGTGTTAGTTCATCACTGTGTATTTGATTAATCGTTCTATCCGAAGCTTGGACAGTAATTATTTTACCTTGAGCTATTTTTGTCCAACCACTATCAATACCTTGGTAATTTTTATATTTATTAATTTCTTCAGTCACTTCATCGTTTGTTAGATTCGTCAAAAAAAGAATATTTTCTACCTTTTGATTAGTATCATGTTGAAATGCTTGAAATAACCGCTCATCAATATGCCAAGTTGGTGGATATTTAAAAGAATATCCATAAGTAGAGTTAGTATAGCTCTGCCAAGTAGTAGTATTTACTGCTGAAACAATCGGTTGATCAGATTGTGTATTATTTGTACTTAATGATAGTTGCCGACAACCACTAAATAAAATAATAAATATTAAACTAATAAAAATAGGTTGGATTTTTTTGTACATATTATTTATATAACCATATTGCATAAAATATTGAAATGCCGGATTGAAGAATATGTCCGGCGCATACCTACGTCTATTGTAGAGCTGACGTGGAAGCAACGAACATGAGGATGATCTGGTAAGAAAAATTAGCTGCAGGAACCAACCGTAACTGCACTGCCCCACCAGTTGTAAGAGCGAGCAAAAGAATAAGAATCTATCCAGCCACCAGAACTAGTGCTATTTACAACGTTGAGTAATTGATCCCGCCGAGTATTATCGTTACTACAGCTATTCGCCGTACTAACATTAGTGATTGGATATCCCCAATAGCTAGTTACATAACGAGTAGCCAAACCAAAATGCATGTGCGTATTACTACCCCAGTCTCCTACCACGCCTATCTTCTGTCCACGAGTGATTGTAGCTCCAGTACTCACAGAAGATGCTACGTGGCCATAATAAGCATATAATGTTGGGTAGCCGCCACAAGCACGATGTTCAACAATAACCACTTTCTCTGAAACACTGGAACCATTGTTAATGTACTTTACAGTACCATTACAAATTGCATACGCAGTGTTGTTCGCACTAGTAGCAAAATCGGTACCAGAATGCGCCTTATAGCTATTATCTCGAACACATGAGCCTCCAACTCGGCAATTACCATTTACACCCGTCGGTTTCGTAGCTAATGGTGACGCTGGTGCCGGACCTTCAGTAGCATACCAATCTTGTGCTCTGGTGTTTCCATCACAACCCCAGATTTGTACTTGTGTACCATTGGCAGTACCAGAATTACTAATGTCCAAACACTTGTTCATAGCTTTAAGATCATTTCGCCACCAAGTCCACTGCTGGGCACTACTGCCATTACAATCGTAAAGCTGTGCTTTTGTACCGTCGGCAGACGAGCCGCCAGCTACGTCCAGACACTTACCATTTGAATTCTGAACAGTCATGTTGGTAGGTGACCATTTCTGAGCAGTTGAACTATTGCAAGTGTACAGTTGTACCTGTGTACCATTTGCATTGGCCGCACCAGATACATCTAGACACTTATCAGTGTTTAAACCGCTGTGATACTCACCGTTTGCAAACGTCCACTGTTGCGCAGCAGATCCATTACAATCGTACAATTGGATTTTGGTACCATTAGTCGTTGAACCACCAGTAACATCTAAACATTTGTTGGTAGATTTAGAGAGCACGATTTGCCCGCCAGTGTAATTGAATATCTGAGCCTGATTACCAGTAGTGCAATCCCAAATTTGGATTTTGTTTCCATTGGTAGTATACCCATAGGCATCATCCAAACATTTACCGCCAACGTCCGAAACAATAAAACCGTTTTTCAAGTACCAGGTTTGATTGGTATTGGCCAAACAGTCCCATTCCTGAATCTTATTGCCGTTGGTGGTGTAGCCGTACATGTTGTCTAGACAGCGCCCAGATCCTGCTCGAATCATATCTGGCGCTACTGCCGTGATGGACATTCGCCAGTTTGCTTCATCTTCAAATTCATCATTTTCCAGATCTTGCTCATTCCACTCTGTTTGAGTTGCTGTTGCTTCGGTTGTTGTAGGCGATGTTGTGTCCATTGAGCTGCTGTCATCGTCAGCACAACTCATTATTAGCACCGCGCCCAACGTCACCGTCAACAACCAAATTTGAGCCAACCATCTTTTCAACGAACGATTTCCGCGCATGATAACCTCCTTCAGGTTTGCGCGTTGTGCAGACCAGAGAACGACAAAACATTTTGACGTAATCCAGTGTTGCTTAGTAAGCATGGTTAGAGAATTTTTTATTTACAATAGGTTTTTGGCGACGGCGCAATGCCAAAAAACACCAGCTTTACCTAGTGTTCATTGCCTAACACCGTTGTGGATAAGTTTTAGCAGCGACGGCGCTGAATTAGTCTTGAACTATGATTTTTGTGATTTTATGATGGGTTAATTTAATAATTGCACGGCGCTAATCACCTGATTTTTAGTATCGTAATAATTATAACTTTCTACTTGGTAACGATAACGACTCGGTGAAAACACGCTTGGTGTTTTACCAATTTCAAATTGTTTATCGGTTTCATGTCGGTTACTAAGTTCAATCACTGCCGTATGTGAATAGGAGTTAGTTGTCGCATCAAATTTTTCATCAGCCGCTATTCCAGAATAATATGACTGCCTATCTTGTAACATAACACGATTTTCAGCATATTTGTTTTTAGTTGACCAAGTAATAGTATAAATATCATCACTGTTAGCCACAGTTGGACCACTCACACATAAACCATGTGCCTCGGCAAATTCAGGCCCCTCTGAATCACTAAATATATTAGAAAAATATTTAAAATTAAATGCCACCACAATTGTTATTGTTGCTATTAAAATGATTGGGGTATAAATAATAATTTTTTTTATTAGATTCATAAACATTGCTGATTGTTTTTCATAGTCTTCATTTAATCAGATAAATCATAGTTCAGACAATCTAAAATGGCTACGTTTTTTTATTTACTACTTGTTTCATTAATTTTTTAATTGCCCTACCAACTATCACCGGATATATATAATATTTTTTAATATTATATAATTTTACTGGCAATGCCTGGCGTTGAGTTAAAATGTAATTACGGATTTCGTCTAGGGTTGGTAATGCACTAATTAATTTTCCATGTTTTATCATTTTTTTTAATAACGGCTGCCCTAGATTTTCATGTTCAAGCCCAATAATATCGTGTTGCATAACACCATTTTGATATACCCTAAACACTTGTTTTTTACCAGGATAACTAATTTTGCCAAGCGCTAATTTAGCTTTTGGTATTAATTTATTGCCCACTTGCATTTCAGCTAATTTATAAACCGCTTCTAAACTAGGCGCGTCTTTGGCCGTTATCATTTCGGTTAAGGCCATGAATTTATCTATTGGCGCGCCTTTTTTTATCAATCGATCAATTTTCCATTCATCTAAATTGCTGGCGGCAGTAATGGTTACGTCTAACAAACCGGCTGCATTTAACATTTTTCTAGCTTGCACAGACCGCCGATATAAATCACCGCTATCAATGGTAATACCTTTTATTGTATTGCCTGTTTTCTTTAGTTCCACCGCCACTTGAATAGCATTTTTTAATCCTTTGTTGAAATTGTAAGTATCCACCATGAAATCCATGGTATTTGGAAAAACTGTCGCTGCCTGACGCATAGCCGCTATTTCAGTAGGAAATGATTTTATCAAAGCATGATAAGTTTTTCTTGAAGGATCATAAAAAGATAATCGATATTTTCTGCAAAAAGCCGGTATCATATTCGCGCCGTATCCACCGGCTAAATAAACCGCTCGGCCGAATTTAAAAGCCGATTCATTGGACTGTGCTCTTAAGCTAGCCGAGGCCAGAAACTTTTTATCTTTAGCCGCCAACACTCCTCTAATAACTTTGGATAAAAAAATGGTATTACTGGTAACCGCATTAATTAAAAACATAGTCAAAACATTAGCCTCTATAATCGGTGCCGTTATACGCACAATTGGTTCTCCTGGAAAAAATACCGTGCCTTCTGACAACGCGTAAACATCTCCGGTGAAACGAAAATTCTGTAGATATTTAGAAAACTTTGGCGTAATAATGTTATGTTTTAGCAAATATTTTATTTCCGCTTTAGTATAATGCCAGTTTAGTATGCCTTGTATTATTTCTGTTGTACCACCCATTAATAAAAAATTTCTGTGTGGCGGCATAGTACGCACAAACAAATCAAATGTCGCCAACTGCCGCTCCATGGCTAACTCCAACCAAATAGAACTAGCCGTAAATATCTGTGGTAATTCAAAAAGATGCAAATCTTTATTAGTAAAATATGGTGTTTTAGACATTAAGGAATTAAGTGACCAAGTTTTTTTATTCTAAACTCAATTTGCGACTTATTATATTTGTGTAATTTAGTAATCAACGGTTCACGTTTAATTTTAATACGCATATTTTCCACCGCCGCTATTTTTTTTGGATTATTGGTTAGCAAACGTATTTTACTTAGCTTAAACCATTTAAAAATATCTTTAATCTCACTATAATCCCGCGCATCCACCGGTAAACCTAAAGCCAGATAAGAAGCAATGGTATCTAAACCTTCATCTTGTTTCTGATAAACTCGTAAATGATTAAACGCGCCAACTCCTCTGCCTTCATGATTAACCACATAAATAATTAACCCTTGCCGCGCGCGCTGTATCTTTTGCATGGCCATTTCCAATTGCGCGTGGCAATCACATCTTTGCGAATGAAATAGTTGCGCAGTATTACAAGCCGAATGAATACGCGCTAGCGGCCAAGCTTTTCCCGTAATCTGACCCTTTTCCAAAACATAATAATCACCTTTTGGTAATCTAAATAAATACAATTTAAAATGTGCTATTTGTTTTTTAATGAGCGCTGGCAATCGAACCGGACCAATCATGTTAATTTTTTTCATAAATTAATTTTATTACTTTATTTTCTCCGCAATACAAAAGCGTAAAAGATTCTTGGATCATCTTTAGCCATGGCTTTTTTTCCAATTAATTTAACGTCCAATCCAGCGGCCTTGGCCAATTGCTTCATGGCATCGATATCACCATAATTTGCTTGCGCTAAATATATTCTCCCGTGTTTGTTGAGATATTTATGCACATTTGAAAAAAAATTTTTGTAAGAATTAAACTCAGAATCCCAGAACGACGCTTCTACATCATCTTTGGCTGTTTTATTACGATAGGGTAAGTTAACCGTAATAACATCGAATATTTCATTATTATGCAGCTGAGCAAACAAATTTGAACAGCGCGCGTCAATAATATTAGCTACGCCATGTTTACGGGCGTTTTGGTTAGTGGCTTGTATCGCCGCCGGATTAATATCCACGGCCACTACCTGTTTAGCACCTTGGTTAGCGGCCATTATTGCAATCACGCCACAACCAGTACCAATATCCAAAACCCGTTCACCCGGATTAATAACAAATTTTTGCACCAGTAACATAGAATCCTCGTACGGCCAAAACACATTTGGATACACTATAAATTTCTTGCCCAAATATTCAACTAGCGTACCATCGGCTGGAACGGAACGAAATTGTTTTTGTTTTATTTTTTGCAAGCGTGTAATGTTGGCTAATTGCTTTTGAGTTAACATAAAATAAAAATAAATAATTAAATAACTTGCTGTGAAATATTTATAAACTGTTTTAAACGTTCCGTTTTAGGATAACTAAGTATAATACTAGTACCTTCTTCAACCACACTGCCTTGATCAAGAAAAATAATCTTACTACTAATTTTACTAACCAAATGCAAGGCGTGACTGACAAAAATTATCCCCACACCTTGACTGGCAATCTGTTTTAGATGACTAAGAATATGATAAGCTTGTTCAATATCCAGCGCCGAAGTAATTTCATCCAACAAAAGATAAGCCGGTTTTAATAATAAAGCGCGTACTAACGCAGTTCTTTGCCGTTCACCCATTGATATTTCGTTTGGATAGCGCTCTAGCAACGTATTTAGTTTGAATAACTCCAGCATGTTTGTAAAATGTTTTTCATCGATCATGCCTTTTAATGGTAAGGTAATATTTTGTTTAATAGTTAAATGTGGCCAAAGACATAGTTGCTGAAATACCATAGTTAAACGCGGGTACGGAAAAATGATTCGTTCAGCAGTTTTAATTGGAAATTTATAATGATGTTCGTTAATGATTAATGATCCGGCATTGGAAAAATCCACTAAAGCAATGGCGCGTAACAAAGTGGTTTTGCCAGCACCACTTGGACCAATGATAGAAACGATTTCGCCACGCTGTAATACCAAAGAAATGTCTTTAATAATTATTTTATCGCCTATTTTTTTGGTAAGATTTGTTGCTTGCAACATATTATATGTTAGATTATGTTACAGAAAAACTTCTGGTATATTTATTTTTTAACCAATACGCTGTTAAATTAAGTGGTAAACAAATGGCACAAAAAAATATCGCCAACGTAGTATAAGTTTCCACCGGTTTGTAGATAATTGAATTAATTCTTTGCGTCACTCGAAAAATTTCTTCAACTGAAATTAAACTGGAAAATATCGTAGCTTGTAACATGGCTACCTGTAAAAAAAGTAACTGCGGTAAAACCGCCCGTAACATTAATGGCCATTTTATTTTAATAAAAATTTCTAATTCATTTAGTCCGCTTACTTTACCAATAATTAAATATTGTTGTTGAAATTCAGCTAGCGCTTCTTTTATAATCGTCGCCACAAAAATAATATTAATAAACGATAAAGCCAGCACCGCCGTAATAAATGGTTTAATTACAATTCCTAACATTTCCTGTAATGGAAAATGCAACCAAAATAAAATTACTAAAATTGGAATACTAGTGATCAGAAACCAAAATAACCCAACCACATAACCAGCGCTTTTATACTGCTGAGCGTACCAACCGACACATAACCCAATAGTTAAACCTACTGTCCATACTATAACCACCATACTTAAACTTACCAGCAGACCAGACCATAAACCTGCTTTATATTGCATAATAATTTGAACAACAGTACCTAACATGTTTTATTAATATGGTAATGCATACGGTTTAACTACCGGATAAAACGAACCTGGATATTTTTCATATTTTTTAAGTAGTCTATCTATTTCACCATCATTTAATAGCTCCTCCAATGCATTATTAATCATCGAGTTAAAACCAGCTTGATTTTTTGGTACCCCCATGGTGTTGCCAAAATATCTAATGGGATTATTTTTGGCAATATTTTTTACCGATCCAGGATTATTAGCCAAGAATTCTTCCGCAATCGCCGGCTGAGCGAAAGTAACATCTGCCTTCTGGGTTATTACATTAAGTAATAATTGAGCAACCGGCGTATCCTGCGATAAAGATAAAACTTTTACATTTGGGAAGCTGGTTTGCGCTATTAAAGCTGACATTTCTCCATCAATAGTTGTTATAGTAATATTCTTACTGCTTATATCGGAAAAATTATTAAAACGATTATCATCAAAACGCGTGTACACACCAATCGTGCTGTAATATAACGGAATTGTAAAATCAATTCGCTTGGCTCTAGTAGCGCTTGGCCATAAATCAGTAACAATTATATCATAACGTCCTGCTTCTAACCCTTCAATCATTGTCCCCCAATTAGCTTCTTCCACCCAATTGATTTTAAGCCCAAGATTTTTTCCGGCCGCTTCCAACACGTCATAAAAAATACCAGACAATTGCCCAGTGTTAGGATCCTTTATTAAGGCTGGTGGATCCACCACATAACCGGCTCTTATTTCCCCTTTAGTTAAAACCGCAGACCAGGTATCTTTAATATCTTTAGTTTGACTGGTTTTTTCGATAAAAATTCTAGTACCAATAAATGAACTGGTCAAAGCTAGAACTATTACCAATAAAATTATTTTTATATTACCCATAAACCTTTGTTTATTAACTATGCTTACTTGAATGAATATAAATACAGTCCTTTATTTTACACAATGCCTTTATAGCGACGGCGCAGGTACAAAAAATGCTAGTTTTACCTAGCATTCATTGCCTAACACCGTTGTGGATAAGTTTTGCTAGCGACGGCGCTGAAAATGTCTAGAACTATGATTTTTGTGATTTTATGATGGACTATGAAAAATCAAACTAAATCATAGTTCAAGACTATTTAAATTTCACCAAATAACTAGCCACATCGTTTTCATTAACAATAACCAAAATAGATTCATCTTTTGTTTTAACAAAGCCACTTAAATAACTATTGCTATTATAGATAGAGGTGATTGTCTCATTATGGCTGTCCGTAAGCACACTGTAAGTATTGTCTGCATTAGTAACAGCAATATATAAAGCCTGTTTTGTACCGTAAATATTATTAATAGCTAATTGATTATCCAATATTTTTACCCAAGCAGCTTGCGGTTTTTTTTGCCAAATTGATTGTATATTATTATTAACAGTAGAGGTAATGTAAATAGCTTGATTAGCAGCCGCAATGGCTACTGCCCCACTACTATCAGTTAAATAATTACCACTCATTTTGTGCCATGATTTACCATCAGCTGAACGATACACTGCATTATTTACAACCATATACAGCCTTTTTGCAGTAGCCGCTATACTAGAAATTTGTTTTTCTTCCGGCAAACCTTTTACAATGGTATCTATACTTTCCCAATTTGTTCCGTTATTTGTTTTCCAGATACTACCATTGGCCATAGCCGCATATAAAGCTCCTTGATAACGCGCTAAACTAACAAATTGTAACGCTCCATCTTGTGTAACATTATCTATATTAACCACCTGTTCAAACACAGTCGGGTCAGTACGCGATAAACGCCAAATTTCAGCTGAAGCTACATCCCAAGATAAATCATCGGCTCCTGTATCCGTACTAAGAACAACATAATCATAGCCTTTAAAAGGTACGGCTGTGGTTAAATCAAAGCGAGTTAAATAATTATCCGTACGCTGATAGGTTAAATTCGTTTCCTGCCAGCTATCTTTTTGCGTTGGTTGATTAGCTTGATAAAATTTTTCGCCTGATAGTATCATAGCCTTACCATCAGCCAATGGAAAATAAGTAATTAAATCATTAAATACGGGACTAACTTGTTCAGCGGCATTGCTAGATAGTGGTATGAACAATGCTAACACTATAATAATTTTTGATACGGTTTTTAGCATATTATTATAAATAACATTAATGTTTTAAAACTTCACTGTTACCGCTTCCGAACCGTTATTAGTATTTAATAAAACCTGAAACTTATGATTTAAGTGCAATACTGTATTGCCTCTACCAACCTGCTCCCAAGCCATGGCTTTATTCCAAGTAGAATCTGTATATTGATAGAGAGCCGTGCTGAGATTGGCTAAATTAGCTGAATTATATTCGGTGAGTAATAGCACAGGTTTCGCACCATTTTTGGCTAGCACGTCTACATCATAGCTTTTGGTATCGGTCCAAGCAAAACTACCGGTTTTATTCCAAGTAGCTAAATCGGCCGTAGCCCAAACAGTAGTAGCCGTACTATTTGTTGTTCCTAATAATAATTGCTTATTACTTTTAGCTAACACCGTAAATACTTCATTGTCTTGCGCGGCTGGAAAAGAACTTGCTGTAGTAAATAATTTTCCATCAGTAGAAGTAACTAATTGATAATCGTTATTAACTTGTAACACAATATTAAGCGTATTTTTAAATGGCGTAATAGCAATAGGTAGCACAATAGATTCATTAGTATAGGGTGTAGTTACAGATTGTTCCTGTAACACATCTTTTTTTAGCATCCAATGGCTTAATGTATTATCTACATTAGAACTATATACCTGAATTTTGCCTTGGTATCTAGTTAATACTGCCTTACCGTAATAACCACCGTCGATTGTACTTATTTTTTTCCAAACGCTAGCCGCATTAATATTTCCTTCCCATAATTCAATATTCTGTCCGTTTACACCAACTGATAATAAAACGTACATTTTATCACTAAACCGTTTTAAATCTAACACTGTAGCAGGAGTAGCTGTAATATCATGCTTCGTTAATTCCTGCCATTTGCCAAAACCAGCATAATTTACAAATAATTTAATATAACGCTCGCTGTTATTATCGCCAGCACTATAATTGATCATCGCTAAACCACCGTGTGGAATTGGTACTGAAAAAATGGCGCCCGAATTAGTGGTATTCTCAAATTGATCGATTGCCATGGTGGTAGCTTGACTAGCCACTGGTATTAAGCCAAGGCTAACTACTAAACTTACTATAAGAATTGAAAGATGTTTTTTCATGGGTATATAAAATAAAGTGATTAAGAATTAAAATTATTATTTGATAAATT
>Ga0172379_10001620_pt1 | contig 43979 bp, 44 predicted proteins | sample GrowelOW334metaG_FD_119756 | JGI IMG/M metagenome (GOLD analysis project Ga0172379, IMG submission 119756) | Groundwater microbial communities from an aquifer near a municipal landfill in Southern Ontario, Canada - Groundwater well OW334 metaG | ecosystem: Environmental > Aquatic > Deep... | reverse complement strand
TCCAACGCATGTGGGGAAACTCAGTAGTCCAAGACATGAGGGGAAACTCAGTAGTCCAAGACATGTGGGGAAACTCAGTAGTCCAAGACATGAGGGGAAACTCAGTAGTCCAACGCATGTGGGAAAACTCAGTAGTCCAACGCATGTGGGGAAACTCAGTAGTCCAAGACATGAGGGGAAACTCAGTAGTCCAACGCATGTGGGAAAACTCAGTAGTCCAAGACCTTTATGGCGAAGCCATGGTGTCTGCTTATGGATTAAATAAAATCATCTGTCATGGTTACAACATCGTTCGTACAAGCCAGGAAAATAAGAAAAACTTAACCCTAGTAATGAACAAAGAGTCCAATTTGATCGTAGTACCTACTTTCAAAGCCACATTTGCAGATTTTTCTAAACGCTATCCAGTTAAGATTAAAGGCACCAAAGCCATTCTCTACAAAGCGGTTCATAAGAGAAATGGTAAATATTTTTCAGATTATGTCAGTAGTTTTGAGTATGAAATAGGAAAAACCTATAAGCACGAAAATTCCCCTAAATCATTAGGAAGCTGTGCCGTTGGTCTACATATTGCCACTAAAGACTGGGCTATCGCTTATGGTAATAGTTGGGATGATTACGCCCTACTAGAGTGTGAAGTACCGATTAAATCTATCGTAGTGTGCCAGGATTGCGACGGCAAGGTAAGAACAAGCCAACTCAAAGTATTAAAAGAAGTGGAGGCAAAATGAAGTTTGAATATGAATATTTACCCACCCAAGAAGAAGTTAGAGAACACATCAAAAATTGTGAAGGCAAGCATATACAACAGGCAATTTATAGCACGTTCCATGATGGACTTACTCAGATTTGCTTTGGGTGTATGAAAGTCAGAAGCAATATTATCAAATTCAAGAAAAATGATTAATAACAATGAAAGCCCGCCCATGAACCCAGAACAAAAACAAAAACTACGAATTGCTAACACTATCGCTGTCTTTACTGCATTAGTCAGTGGGTTAATCGGACTCAACGAACTAGTTGATCATGATAAAGAAGAAAAACCCAAAATAGAGATTGTACCTACTTGGACACCAACACAAGAGCCAGGGATAAACCACGAAACAAATGAGTTTGAGTTAACTGAAACCTACACACCACAAGATAAAAAATGAAGAAAAAATCACTAGCTACCACCACTCACAAATCTTCGCAAAAATCCTTAGCAACCCCTAAGCCTTTTAGAGCAACTGCAGCTATGCGACTTTGGGCTGGAGCATCAGTTAATTTAATGAGTGACAATATAACCGAGATAGCTACTGAGTGCAAAGTAAATAGAAATAACTGGTATATGTGGCTAAAAAGACCAGAATTTCTTGAATGGTATGAACAAGAGCGCCAGCGCCTATTTGTCATCGTTCGCCAGAAGCTAGATAACATCGGCCTCAAGATGGCTGATAAAGATTTTCGTTATTGGAAGGCGATGCAAAAAATTGCCGGTCGTGATGTTTCAGAAGACTCCCCACCAAACCATTCTCCCATTCAGGTTGGCATCCAAAATGTAATCGGAGAGAAGAAAAAAGATTATGGCATTTAATTTTAATTATTCAGGCTACCAGCGTGCTATTGAAAACGAGTTTACGATTATCAATAAATATAAAATTGAGGTTCCTTTTGTTCTTCACCCAGCCCAAGAGCATTTTCTCTCCCATGCTCAGGAACGAAACGTCATCTTGAAAGCTCGCAAACTGGGCTTTTCCTCTGTTCTACTTGGCGTAGCAGCCCTCAAATTTATCTTTGGCCAAAATGAGCGGTGTGTTTCCATGTCTTTCGACTCCACAGCCTCGGGCAAGCAGTTAGAAAGAGCAAAACATTACATCAAATCCTACGAGATAAAAGAATCGATCAGACTAAATAAAGAGTTCAAAATCCCAATGAAATATAACTCAAAAAAAGAAATGGTTTTTGAAAGCATTGACTCAGTTACCAAGCGCCCTTTTATGAATACTCTCCGCATTGGTACCGCTAAAACAGACTCATTTGGTCGTGGTGATGATATTACTTTTTTACACCTCACAGAAGTATCCCAGGCTCAACATCTTGAAGACTTACTCTCCGGTGTTGGTGAAGCTATGGTCAATGACTCTATAGTCACTCTTGAAACCACCGCCAATGGATATAATGAATTTAAAACTTTTTGGGATGAAGCAATCTTGGGCCTGAGAGGATATAACGCCTTATTTTATGGCCCAGAGTGGGAGTACACCCGTGAGTTTCTTGAGATGAAAAAAATGAACCTTAAAGATAAATTTCCTCAAGAATATCCCATGACCCCAGAGGAGGCTTTCATTGCATCAGGAAAACCATATTTTGATAAAGAAGCACTTAGGGGTTACCAAGCTCGAGTAAAGGAAATAATATGATTAAAACCATATCCAATGTAACCATTCAAGAAGAAATCAAAAATTACTATCACGAATTTGGAAGAGTTCAAATCAGTGATAAGGTAACGGAAAAATTAAGAGAAATTGCTGACAAAATAGCTACGCAAATAATTGACTCTTATGATTTTAAACAATACATAAAGGAATCTGATGGTGGGAACACATTAGTTATCACCTCAGTTTTTAAAAAAAAGGACTCTAATGTTTAGACGCTACCGCCAATATCGACCAGGTGAGTTTTTCGTAGTTGCTGCTGATACATCGGTCGGAGGTGGAGACTATTGTGCAGCTCAGTTTTTATCAAAGACTCGACTTGATATCCCAACAGTCTACCATTCTCCAGAGATAGCAACTGCCATGACGCCATTGGTTCATGAGGAGCTAGAAAAGATATTTGATCAAACTGGAGTGAGACCAGTTGTGGCTTTTGAGAGACAAAATGGTGGTGCTTTTGAAATGGATCGCTTAGCCGCTCTTAATAGACTACACAAATATGACATTTTTTTGATGCAAGGTTTTGGTACAACAAACAACCAAGACACTATTAAGCTAGGTTGGGACACCAACACTGGCACTCGGTCAAACATGTTAAAAGACTTAAAAAATGCAATTGATCATCAGGTAATTAACATTTACGACAAACCAACAATCACCGAGCTTTTTAGTTTTATCACAGTTCAGACCTCATCAGCCTGGAAAGCTCAAGCTGAAAAGGGCTCACATGATGATCTAGTGATGGCTTTGGCAATAGCATGGCAAATGTACCAAATTTGCCAGTCACCAATCCAGGAAACTCGTAAATCAGATATTCCAGAAGATAATTTATTTCACAATGGGTGGTATTAAAAATGCCTGAAAAATTAACACGCCTCATCGATCTTGCCGCTAAATCCACTAAGTTTGGCCAGCTTGATATGGTTTTGGGAGTTCACGATGGACAAATTAAATATGTAGTTGGAAACGAACACTCAAGTAAAAACTTCTCTACCGCAGGAGATCAAGAAGCAGTGGAATTTGCTTTGCAAGCAGTAGCAAAAGAGAGAAACTTTCAAAGTACAGGAGCATTGACAATTACCTTTGAGTTCACAGCAGGCAATATTAAGAGGATCCATATCCATAAAGCTTTCAGGCATAATTTGACAGAACAAAATAAATAGTCTAGCATGAAAGTTAAATAGAAGTCTTCGTTACACGGCTTTGTAGCGCGACGCAATATCTCAATTTCGAGATGGCGTCGCTTTTTTTGTGCCTAAAAGCCTTTTAGTTGCGGGGAAGTGTCGAGGTAGCACGGCGGTCTCATACCCCGCAGGTTCAGGTTCGACTCCTGGCCCCGCTACAAACTTATATGTCTAAAAAGAAAAAAAGAAAACCAATCAGTCAACCTAAGGCAGAAGAACCAAAACAGCCTAAGGAAACTAAAGAAAAAACTCTCTCCACTCTGGAACAGTTTGACGAAATTGAGGAGCAATTTTCAGCAGATGAAGAGTATCAAAAAAAACATAAAGATGACCCATACTGCTCATGGGAAGAAAAAGAGTCACTGCTACTTGGCCGTAATTTAGACACAATTAGCAACCAAACCAAGTCACAGGTATTCGATCCCCGCTTATCCACCATCATAATCGAGAGAATGAATAGAGTCATGGCTCAACATGCCACTGGTAAAGTTAGAGCGCTTGATAATCCAAAAGACAAACTGCCATCGTTAGTTCTCAGCTTTATTCTTCAAAGATACATTATTCCCAATGCTGACTCTCAATATGATTTGCTTACAAAATTTAAACTTCAAGACTTTTATTCTCTAGCCTATGGCTCTTATGTAAGTCTGATCGATCAGCGAGTAGACAAAGACTACATCGGGCCTGACGCTTGGTTAGTACCAATCAGACACTTTTTCCCAGAGGCAAACTCAGTCAATGATATGGGTCGATGCTTCATCGATACCTGGGTTTCTAAAAAATGGTTTAAGAGTAGAAATGCAGACACTTGGCAAAATATTGATTTAATCCTTAAAGAGCTTGAAGACAAATCAGCAGATAAAGACAAAGAACAACAATCTGTTGCAGAAAAAGAAAACAGAGTCGATTCTAAAGTTAAAGGAAATGCTGGTTTAATTCATCTTCGTACTAGATACATAGCTGATCAGTGGGTTACATACGCTCCTGATGTAGCTTCATTAAAAGATAGATCTGTTTGTCGAGATATTGCTAATCCCCAAGGAAACGATGAAATTCCAGTGGTAGTTAAACACGCTTTCCCACTAATTGATCGTTTCTGGGGCCTTGGTGATTTTGAAAGAGGAAAAACTCTTCAATATGCCATTAATTCTCTTTGGAACCTATTCCTTGATGGTGAAAAAATGAAAATTTTCCCACCAAGAATTATTGATGATCTTGGGGTAATTCATTCAAGTCTTGGATATAAACCCGGTGCTACTTGGAAAGAAATAAAACCAAACTCAATCAGACCCTGGAATGTTGGTTCACAAAGTGAAAATGCTTTCCAATCTACTTTCTCAGCTTTGCTAGCATCTATCCTCAATCAAGCAGGTACTACCAATGTAGCAACTGCTGACTCAGTTGACCCAGGTATGGGTAAAACCCCCGCAGCTATTAGAAGTATGGGAGCCAGAGAATCTAGTCGTGATGCTTGGGATAGATACCAGATGGAGAAAACGGTTGAAAAATCTTTCAACTTAATGGTCGATATTCTGGTTAGAAAACAGGAAAAATCAATCAACTTTGATTTATTTGAAGGTGAAATTAAACGACTCAAATCCACCTTTCCCGACCAAGCTGGTCAATTAGCTGAAATATTTGAGTCTCAGACTTACGGAAAAATGAAGATTGATAAAGAGACACTCGGAGGTGGCAAGTTTAAATATAGATTTGACATCGATGCTGGCACCACCGGCAAAAAAGATGCTCAAGAAGAACATTTTTCCATAAGTGAAATTATGGATGTTCTCACCAAAATTCCAAACGCACTTCAAGAAGCCAAACAAACTGGAAAAATTATCTTAGGTAATAAGGTTATTGACTTTGGTGAACTAATGCAACGACACATCATTACTTCTGGAGTTGAAGACTGGGATCGCATTATTTCCGACAGAGTAACACCAGAAGGAAAAGAAGGTCAAACACAACAAGAAACAGAAGAACCAATGGATCGGGGAACTCAAGAAAAACTCAGTGCATTAGAGCAAGCTTTCGGCCAAGTGGTGCCTGAACAAAATACAAACGCAATGAGCATGGAGGGTATGCAATGACAGACACAGCAATTCCAATCGATCACTCAGTAGGTGATTTCGCTAGCTTTATAAATCCGCCACAAGATTCGTTGTATCAGGATAAGGCTATTACTGAACTAGCTAATAATCCTGGCTGGCAAATCCTTGAGAGAGATTTACTCATTGATATTGAGAGGCTAAAAAATACTACCAAAATTGACTACGAAACGATGGAAGAATACGGCCTTCGCATGTACTCAGCACAGCTTTGCCGTGAGCGTTTGGAATGGATTATTAACCATGTCAGATCAACAGCAAACACAGTCACAGAACGAAGCTGAGTCCATAGAAGTTGATGTCGAGGCTCTTCTACAGAGTGCCAAAGCTGAGATCAAAGGGCACACATGGAGACAAAGAGGGCCTTGGTTAGTTTGTATAAGTTGTAAAACAAAACACGCTAGCTGGTTGGGAATAAACAAACAGCTGGTAGGAATAAATGAAAAAGGTGAACCAATAGTGCGCGCTCTTGCAAGGTGAGAACTTACTAAATCTCATTTTACAAGAGATCACACTCTGGAGAGGTCGACCAATCCTTAACTGGTCAGATTAAAAGCAGAAAGGTTTTTATGCTAACAAACGAGCAAACCGCCCCTGAATCGTTACAGGAGCCAACTTCGCAAGTTGAAAATCAAGAAACGACAGTTACTGAGGATCAAACCGAGGTTGACGAAAATGCTAGTACAGAGGAGGGTCAAACCCCTGATGAAACGCAAACTAAAGTCGATCAAAAGGATGAGGGTCAGCAACAACATGAGGAAAAGAGACAACCAACTCGAGCGGAGAAGAGATTGCATCAACTACTCGATAAGGGTAAGCAGGGAGGATCGTTTACCGATCTTCTTAATGCAATGCCAGAACCGCAACCTGATGAAAATGGGTTTTTTACCCCCGATCAGGTCAAACAAATGGCAGCAGTTGAAGCAGCTAGGGCGATCCAGTTAGATCGAGAGATCCAAGAGTATCGACAACAAACTGAAAATTTCGTTTCAGAAATTGAGGAAGTTGGAGAACAAATACTTGAAGATTTCAAAGATAACCCCAAACTAGCCGAGTCAATCAACAAAATGTTGACTGATCAGCTTCAAGCAGCAAATCTTCGAACAGATGAGAAGGGTAATCGATTCCTTGTGCCAGTACAAAAACCAAGTCAAATGTACGCACAACTAAAAGAAGCTTTGAAATTAACAGCTATTCAGGGAACTGAAAATGCAAATGCTGAGTTGGCCAAACAAATAGCAGAAGGAGCAATAACTCCTAATGCTGGCCAAAGTAACTCAGGAGGCAGTAGCCTTAAAACTTTGCAAAACAATCTTTGGAGTAATCCAGGGAAAGTAGCCTCAGAGCTTGCTAGTAGATTGCCGCGTAGCAATGACTAGAAAGAAAAGAAATGTCATATACAAATACAACCCTAAATCGTACTGACGAAGTAATGACCTACTACAGTGCTAAATTTTTGGAAACCGCTAAGGAACTTCTCACTCATCGTGAGGGTCTACAGCAAGGTAAGCAAAAAAAAGGTTCTGGTACTACCACTACTTTTAACCGCTTAACCCCACTGCCTAAGGCTACAACTCCCTTGACTCAAGGTACCAACCCCAGTGAGGTGTCAGTCGCTGGAACCACTGTCACTTTAAGTCTGGCTGAATACGGCACGACCGTAAAAATCAGTAAGGTCTTGAAGTTAGCTTCCATCGATGTTGACGCTGATGAAAAGGTTGAACTAGTTGGTCAAAACATGGGTGAGACCCTTGATGAATTAGCAAGAGATGCTATGTACTCAGGAGCGACAGCTCTACTTCCAAGTGGAAAATCAGCTTTGTCTGATGTGGCTGTTACCGATACTCTTGACTACTTAGAGACTCGAAGAGTTGTTAGATCCCTCAAAAAACAAAAGGCCTTACGTTACAAGGACGGCAATTACATTGGTAAAGTCGGCCCAGATTCAAGTTTTGACTTGATGGGTGATGCTACTTGGACTGATGTTAATGTCTACAACAAAGAGGGCAAAGCTGTTTACAACGGAGAAATTGGTAAACTAGGTGGCGCCAGATTTGTAGAGACTACAAATCAAAAATATGAAAGCTCCACTGTTGATGTTTACTCCAACTTCTTCCATGGAAGAGGTGCCGTTGGTGAACACGATCTTGAAGGTGATATGCCTCAGTTGTATATCAAAGTTCCTGGTAAGACCGATACCTCAAACCCAGCTGACAGATACAGTACCATTTCTTGGGCTGGATCTTATGTCGCTAAGGTGTTGATCGCAACTTGGATCTACAACCTAAAAGTTGGTGTTACGGCCTGATAAGAGATAGTAGAAATTAGTTAGTTAGGAGGGGTGATAATCTCACCCCTCCTAATGACAAAAGAGTATGAAGACAACAAGAGAAGCAGAACTTGAATTATTAGAACTTGCCAGAGATGAAGCTGACAATATTGGTAGTGAAGGTAAGACAAATAGAAGAAACTCAATTTTAGAGAGTGTTTTTGAACAAACAAAAGACCCAACAATAGAAAAAATGCGTAATGAATTAGCTCGCTGGGTTAGATACGGCCTCAGACATGTTCCCGAAGAAGACGAAGCCCCCACAGATAAACAAAAAAGAGCATTGGCCGAAGCCCAAATTAACATCGACAGAATAGAAAAAGACATTCACCGTTACATCGAATCACCCGGAGTAAGAGACTCAATTATTAAGAAAATGCACCGGCACGACCCGATTTACGCAGAGTCAATAGTAATAAAACAAAAAAGGAGGCTCAAATGAGCGAAGAATTACAAAACCAATCTAGGCCCTTAGAAGAGGCTACTATGGCTGAATTATGGCAACTAGCAGCCGAGTTAGGAATTAGTAAGGAAGGTAAAAAAGCAGATTTAATTGCTAGAATCAGAGCAGCTAAAAATCCTACAGATCTTGATCTGGACGAAGAAGAAATGTCGGAAGATGAAGAAAATGCACCGGCACGACCAATAGTTAAAAAATCCATATCAGCAAAAACATCAGAACAATTATTTACTGAAATAATCCAATCAATCAACATGGCTTTGGCTACAAAAGAAGGTCTTTTGGACATCCAAAAAATCAAAAAGAATGTTGTTTTGCATTATGGAGATGAAGATGTTGAGGCCATAAGAGATGGCTATTCATGGATTATAAATTCCCCAGAGGCCAAAAGAATGAGAGCTGAAATAAGAACTCAATTAGAGATCGCTTGGCAATCAGGTGCTTTGAATTATGAAATGATTGCTAAAAAATTGAGAATCCCAGATATCTCAATCAGAGCTCTTTTAGATGATGAATTTATTGCTGCTAATAATCTATAAAGAGTATGAAAATAGCAGCGGTAAGAACCCACACTAGGTCGCTAACTGGTAAAGATAGATTGTCCCCTGTCGATTATTGGCGGACTATTTCTCCCCTTCGAGAATTGGCTAAAATTACCGGATGGCAGATAGATGAAATTAATGGTCAAAAACCAGCTAATTACTCTAACTATGATCTAGTGTGGTTTTCTTACCTAGATAACCCAGTTTTTATCAAAGAATTGGTCGATAAGAAAATTCCTTTTTCTGTTGATTTCGATGATGACTTTACCAATCTTTCTCCCTACAACCCAGTCAAACAACAATATCCCTCAAATAGTAGAGCATTTAAAACTATTATTTGGCTTATTAAAAATGCTACCTTCCTCACTGTCTCAACAAACCACTTAGCTCGAGTTTATTCAAAATATCGGGATCCTTCCTTACCCCCTCCATTTGTACTTGAAAATAAAATTAACCCTAATTTTTATTTACCAGCAATAAAAGAAGGGCACTCTGGAACTGTCTTTAGTTGGCAAGGCGGAATGACACATCACTCTGATTTTTTCCATACACCATTTTGGGGAGCAATGAGCTATATCTTAGGAAAATACCCTGATACAAAATTGAAGATATTGGGTGGTCTACCGGATGACTTCCAGCAAGGCATGCCACAAGTTGAATGTTTTGAAGGTACTAGTGACTATGAAAAATTTGCAAAGTCAGTTTTACCCGGGTTTTACAAAGATGTTGATGTAGCCCTTTGTCCTCTTGAAGACAATGTTTTCAATGACTCAAAATCTTCTATCAAAGCCCAGGAAGCATTGATTTTTGACATTCCAGTGATTGCTTCCAATGTTAGGCCATATCAGGAACTTTCCTCGCAAATTAATGGAATAAGCTTAGTTGAGACCACTAAGGAATGGATCGAAGCCCTAGAGAAACAAATCCATAAAGAAAATTTTACATCTTATCTTCCAAACAATTATCTCACCCATTATGTTGATAGGTACAAAAAGTACATTGAAGCAATCGTCTCAGACCAACCTATTTTAGAAACACCCAAACTTTCAATCATAAATAAGAAAGAGTTAAATATTGTCCTTTCTTGCATCAAATTTGCTGATTTAACTGGGTCAGAGCTTTACACCTACGAATTAGGCCGAGCTCTTAAATCATTTGGCCATAATGTCACAATTCTATCGAGCTGTGGTGGTCTTTTAAAAGAAAAAGCCGAAAATGAAGGCATAGAATGTGTCGATTTTCCAGAGGTAGGATCATTATCTCCAGATCTAATCATTTCTTCACACAATCAACCAACTCAGTTGCTTTCTAAGCTATTTACCTGTCCCATTATCAATGTAATTCACTCAGAAAATGACTCTCTTTGGCCTATTGAAAAACCAGTTAAAGGCTGTGATCACTATGTGGCTGTCAGAGACTCAATAAAAAACAAAATAATAAAGGAAGGCATACACCCTGACCAAGTCAGTGTGATAATGAACCCGATTGACTTTGAGAGGTTTAATACTCAGGACACCTCAAGTGATAAATCAATTTTATTCATTGGTCCTAAAGACTACCTGAGAAAGAAAGTAATAAAAGATATCAGGAATGTAGCCGAAGAAAAAGGATTGACCGTCAAATTTGTAGGCAGAGATCAAGAAAACCCTCCAACCTGGGAAACAGAAAAATATACTAAAAATTGCGAGATGGTGGCCTCCATATATGTAGGCAGGACTGCAATTGAGGGATGGGTCTGTGGTAAAGCAGCCCTAATCTACGATGTCGACGAAAATGGCAAAATTCTTTCAAAATACATAGTTGTCCCACCAAAAGACATCGAAAAATTTAATAGTAAAAATGTAGCTAAACAGCTACTAGAATTAATATGATTGTTGATATTTATATCCCCACATTTGGTAGATCCCAAAAACTCAAAGATTATATTTCGCGTGTTGAAGAGTTTACTAAAGGGCAACATAGGATAGTCTGCATTGTTGAGAGAAACGACATGATTTCTTATGAGGAAGCAGTAAAGGCCGGGGCAATTGCAATTATCAATCACAGAACACCAAACTACGCAGGAGCGATAAATAGTGCCTGGGAGTGTCTCAATTCAGATGCTTTTTTTGCCGGAGCTGACGATTTAAGATTTGATGGAAAATGGCTAGAAAAATCTTTAGAAAAAATGAGTGGTGACTTCCTGGTCGTTGGCACTAATGATCTTCATAATCAAGAGGTTCAAAGGGGAGAGCATGCAACTCACTATCTAGTCAGTGGAGAGTATATTAGGAAAATTGGAGGTGTGGTCGATGGTTCGGCGCCAATATTATTTGAAGGGTACGATCATAACTGGACTGATAGAGAATTTATAGGTACGGCAAAACATAGGGGCATTTTTACTCCCTGCACTGAGTCAGTTGTTGAACACCTTCACTTTACTTTTGGACTATCTCCAATGGATGAAACTTACAAGAAAACTAGAAGAAGAGCCGATGCTGATGGAGCTCTTTATCAGGAAAGGAAACATTTATGGGCAGGAATGTAAATGTTCTAATCACCGGAGCCGGTGGATTTATTGGCTCCCACATGGCTTCTTTTTTAAAATCTAAAGGTTACACAGTTATCGGATTAGATATTAATTTCCCAGAAATTAGGCACGAGCGGTGGTTAGTTTGTGATAAAAAATATAGAACTGATGTCAGGAATTTTGAAGACCTTGAGTTTGTTTTTGAATTAGAAAATATTGACTGGGTACTTCACTTTGCTTCTGACATGGGTGGGGTTGGTTATTTTAGTACCCACGACTATTACCCTTATCTTAACAACATGCAGATGGATATTAATATTTTAAAGATTTGTGAACAGTACAAAATTAAACGGCTATTTTATTCTTCCTCAGCTTGTATTTACCCAATTCATAAACAACAAGATACCTCAAATCCTTTTATTGCCTCTGAGGATGAAATCTACCCGGCAAATAGTGATCAGATGTATGGATGGGAAAAACTAATGATGACCAGACTTTGTGAGCGATCACCCATCGATGCTAGAGTCGGCATTTTTCATACCATCTATGGTCCTGGCCAGGAGTGGGAAGGCGAGAGAGCTAAATTTCCCCCTTCTATTGCTAGAAAAGTTATTGAATCAAAAAAAACAGGCAAACCAATTCAAATCTGGGGAGATGGTTCGCAGTTAAGGACTTTCTGTTACATCGATGACGCAGTTGAAAAAATCTACAGAATACTTACTATGCCTTATTATGGTCCGGTAAATGTAGCAAGTAGTGAGCTAGTTAGCGTTATGGATACCGCAGAGTTACTCTGTGAGATTGTTGATGTTCCTAAAAAATTCATCCATGAAAATAGCAAACCATCTGGGGTGTTAGCAAGAGGAGCAAACAATACTAAGTTTGAAAAAATCTACAAGTATAAAAACAAATACTCATTAAGAGAGGGATTTACTCAAGTTGTTGATTGGCTGAAAAAATCTAATAAGTAGTGCAGTCTGTGCCGGTGTAATTGCCTAAAATGTCGTGTTTTGCTTGACAGCTAGTTCGAGTTGGCATCTTAATTTTGGGAGGATCTGGTATTTCTATTCTTCTTTGCTGAATGACTTGAACTGGAGCAGGACTCGGCTTTCTCTTTGATAATTCCATACAGTTTTCTCTTGTTGTCATTACTGAAATTCCATCAATAAAACATTCAATATCTGTGCTTTGCTGTACTATTGGTTGCTCTGATTTAGCCACATTTTCTGTGTATGGCATATACCCAAATGGTATAAAAAATAAAACGAATAAAATAATTGTTAAAAGTATTAAATTATTAGCTTCCTTCTTATTTTTTTCATTTTTCCTATTTGAAAATAGCTCTAAAATAAGGACTAAAAATGCCAAACTACCAATAACCATAGAGGACAAAAACAAAACCACTGACAAAGTATCATACTCAAGCCCATTAAAACCGTTTAAATAGATAACAGTATGAAAGACAGTACAGGATATTACCCAAACAATCATAGCTTTGTTTGAAAGGTTCATATTTAATACTTTCCAAATAATTGTACACAATAATTATCTTCACAGCGAATACAGGAATGCGTAAAGCTGTTTTCTAAATTTTCTCTATGAGTTGGAGAATTTAGCCAAGAATTTAATATTTCAGCTTCGTTAAAAATGTCTTTTGATAAATTTTCACCCAGTGTGATAAAGCTATCAATTTTGTTCATGGTTTTAAATTGCTTATGTGACCAATCACTCTTAACTTCTTTTACTCTCTCTGTAGCATAACCGCAAAGTATTGTATCAATTTTATAGTTTTTCTTACCCTTAGATGTTCTCCAATCATTAACAACTTTTAATAGTTTATCTTCACTAACTTCTTTAGCAGCACTGCAAACCTGAGGAGTAACTGTTTTTTTTCCAAAATTAGTACCGCTCATGAATCCAAAAATATAGGTTAATAGTAGGATAAATCCAACTAAACTTAGTAAAGGAACGTGTTTCATTACTTTTTTCATATCTATTGATAAATCAAGTATATTTGTGATTGATATTATACCATTTTTATGCTTATAATGACATTGTCCTCTCTTCACGGCTTGAAGAGCGACGGTCTAGGCACCTATTGTTTGTGCTTACCTTCGCTCGACGCAGAGAAAAGATAAGATCCCCACAACCAATATTTTCCTAGATGACATCTGAGTAACAACTCACGATTTTTTGACCGATCATCCGGTGCAGGGTGAAGAGCCAACTAAAAGTGTTTTTGAAGCTCCGATTTTAAGAATATTACCAATTTTAGGTAGCGTTCTTATTATCGGAGCTTTTTTGTTACTCCTGGGTATTTACAAAAGTAAGTCATTTAGGAGGAATTATGGGAATATTTTCATTAGCAGGTAACACACTTGATAGGGTTGGTACAACTTTTGGTGCAAAAGAGAGGGGTTGGTCGGAAAGACTAGCCAATGGTCCAACTATTAATACTGGAGTTACATCTCAATCGAAAAAAGCTGGATACGTTCCTTATACACCATCAAATTTTTCACCAAATGTCCCATATAACATTTATAGCTCTCCCTCTGGACAACAAGACCCTAATAATAAAAATGGGTCAGTTTTGGGAACCACAACGGCTGGGGGTGGAAATTCTGGCAATAATTCTCAACCAACTACCCCAACCTTTAACCTCAAAGATCCCAATGCCAACCCCGGTTCTGGCTATTTCTGGGATGCAGCTGATGGATGGAAACCTGAAAATAATGGAGGTGGAGAAGCTCCGGATTTATATGCAGAAATTAACGGAGCTTTTGATGAAGTTTTGGGCGGTCTTGGTGGACAGCAATCCGACATGGAAGGTCGAATCAGATCTGCTGCTGACACTCAAAAAACTGGAATCAATGAACAACTTGGGTATGGAGTCGAAAATCTAAACACCCAAAGAGAAGGTGTGCGAAGCAACCAAGCTAATACTCTAGCAGATTTAGCTCAAACTCTTAGAGATCAAGCTAGAAATGTGAACATGTATATGGGCGCAAGAGGTGTTTCCGGTAGTGCCAATGACGCCGCCTCTTTTGCTCTCCAAAAGCTTTTTGGTAAAGAAAGAGCTGGAGTACAAAGACAGGGTCAAGATCAACTTTTCCAAATCGATACTGCTGAAATCAACTTGAAGGCCAAGGCCTCTTCGATGATCAACGATGTTGATACTTGGACTAATACTCAAATGACTGATATTGCTCAGCAATTCAATGACTTGAGAAACAACATCGGCACAATGAAAGGTTCAATGAGAGCCCAGGCTGTAGAGAGTCTCTGGAATCGTTATCAGCAAGTTCAATCTACAAAAGAGCAGTACATGATGAATATTCAACAAGCAGCTCAAGACAGACTAGCTCAGTTGAACAATTTGAAGCTTGAATTATCCGACTCAGCTAATTTCAACCCAAGTGATATTGTCTACGATGAGTATGGGTTTGACCCAAGTCAATCCAATGCTATCGATGATGCTGATATGTTTAATCCCTTAGCTCTAGCTAAGAGAAAAAGTCAAGGACAAGTATAAATGGCCTCTTTAGAGAAAGGAGACTATGAGTACACTTCTTAACTTAGCTAAAAAACTACGCAAAGACATCGACACAGGAGTTGCAAACATCAAAAATAGCTCTGTAGCTAAATTCACTCAAAACAGAGTTATTCCTACAATTCAAAAGCTTGATACCGATCAAAGGATGCCGGGGCTTCAATTTAATCCCCAGCAAGCACTTACTAAACCAATTTCAAGGTTTGCAAAAGGGTTTACTCAGGACTCAGCTGATTTTCTTGGTGGAGCCAAAGAGAACATAGTAAACACTCCCAAGTTTTTAGCTAATGTGGCTACAGGTAAAACTAAAATTGTCCCCAGTTCTCAAGTTGGTAACTATCAAAGAGATCCATATGCGGTGAAGGCCCAACAGGGAGCAAATAAGGCGTTTGGGTCCGGGGTTGATCCAAACACTGGGAAATTTAAAGTAACTGGATCAGGGGCTCCAGGCGTTGCTTTATCTGCCGCTGGGCTTCTCTATCCGGGTGCAAAGGTAGCCATGGCCACCGGCGCAGGAATGAATGTGCTAGCTAGTAAATTTACCAAAGAAGATCCTATGGAAGCCGCCGGGAAAGGCGCTTCGTTCGGTTTGAAAGCTAATGCGTTTAGTGGGGTCACCAATCCATACATTAGTAAAGTCATCAACAAAATACCCGCAAAAATTCCTGTTAAGTTTACCAATAGAGTGGCTCCGGCAGTAGCAAATGTCGCTCAGGGTGTTGGAATGGATATCGCCACTGGCCAAAAAACAACTCCAATTAGTATGGCCATGGATGCAGCTATTGGTATAAAGGGTGGTAAAAGCCAATTCTCATCAAATGTAAAGTTAGATGACATTCTCAAGAAAGGTGAGGCTCTTGGTTTTAAAGAGATTTCCCCTAGAGTAAATACTATTCATCAAGACGACTTAACAGTAATGAGAAGATTTTATGATGCCGTTGTTAGTAACAAAGTCGGTAAAGAAGATCTTGGTCAGCTTGGTAGAGATGCTCAGGCCATTGCAGAGCATTACTTTGGTAAAAAATGGGCTAACCTAAGCAATAAAAAACTAGCTGATTTATTTGCCTGGGGTATCGACCTTAACGAACACCTGCCTAGAGATGCGCGGTCCCCACTGCCTAAAATGGGTATCATCGGAGAAAACAAATCGAGTGCTATTTCTTCTGGATCAGTTGACTACAACGATCCCAAAATTCAAAAACTAGAACATCTTTTAAATGACTCAAGTAGATTATTAAACATGGGCTACAAAAAGAACCAAGTAGATAGAATTAATGTTAAAGAAGCAAGAAATATAATCGAAAATCAAATATCACCTCTCGATTATGACCTCAAACCCAAAACAAAGCTATTAAAAAAAGCTGATGAATTAGAAGCCCAAGCCCAATTTAAACTAGAACAATCAAGAGCTGAAGCCGAAATGAGTAGTACCGAAAGATCTCTTTACTCAGAAAGTGTTTTGGATCAAATAAACAAGCTTAAAAAATATTCAAGATCAAAGGCTTTTCAAGAAGGTGACATCGAAACATTAAGAAAACAAACACCTCAGGGATTAGTGGATCATGTGATCGAGTCTGTCAGAGAGGCTAAGCTAGATGAAAATATCACCGATGAGGAGGCGCTAGACATAGCTCTATCCATCCCAAGCAAAACTAACACTAGAGTTAAAATGCCGGATGAAATTTTAGAAGCTAGAGATTTGAGAAAACAGGCAAAAATATTAAGCGATTTAGTCTTTAACTCTGAAACTGATCTAGCCACTCGTCAAAAAGCTAGAGAAGGTCTTAAAAAGGCCACACAAGAAGCGATGTCTAGTGATTACAAAGACTGGGAAAATCAACTTTTCAAACAGGCAGGAGCTAAAAAAGTGGATGACTGGGATGTTAAAAAACTATCAGACATCGTGGTTGATCAGTTCACTCAGGAAAGAACAATTAAAAACAAAGTTAGTATTTTTGATTATCTAAGAACTCCAGATAGGGTGCTTAAAAAGATAGGTTTGGAGAGAGAAGCCAAGCAACTAAGGACAAAGTATCAAGACTACATTCAAGATTTACCCAGAGAGATAGATCAAGTTAATCAATGGGTTAAAGAAGTTGGTAATAGCAAAGAGTCGTCCAGACAGATTTTTAGATACCTAGATGGCCAGGGAGCTACACTAAATAAAACTGAGCTAAAAGTTGCCAATGAAATGCAAGCATATTTAGCTGGATGGGCTGACAAACTTGGTCTTCCTAGAGACAAAAGAGTTGCTCACTACATCACCCACATTTTTGAACAAGACTTTATTGAAAAAGAATTTGACCCAGAGCTAGAAAGATTAATTGCTGGTAAGGTCCCTGGATCTGTTTACGATCCCTTTTTACAACAACGCTTAGGTGGTAAGGGATACATCGAAGATGCTTTCAGAGCCATGGATGCTTATGTTAAAAGAGCTACTAGAAAATACCACATGGATCAGGCCCTCTCTGATCTTAAAGTTGCATCTGAGGGATTAGATCAACAATCCTGGAAGTATGTTAAATCTTATGCCGATCGGGTTAATATGCGTCCAATGGAAATTGATAATTTACTTGATACAGGAATTAAACAAATCTTTGGTTATAAACTTGGTCAAAGACCAACAGCAAACCTGACGAGAAAAGTTAGAACTGCTATTTATCGAGCTACTCTAGGATTAAATGTAAAATCCGCTTTAAGAAACCTTACTCAGGGTACTAACACCTATGCTAAACTTGGTGAAAAATACACCGGCATAGGCTATGCCAGATCTTTGAGGAATTTATTTTCAAACGATGGCGAGCTTGAAAAAGTGGGAGTACTTTCAGATACTCTCATCCAAGACAGAAACAGAAGCTCAATGAAAAGAGTCTCAGAGAAAATGGATGATGTGTTATTCTCTTTATTTGGCACTGTCGAAAAGATCAATAGAGGCGCTGCTTATTATGGAGCTAAAGCAAGGGCGCTAGATGCTGGGCTGAGTGAAAAACAGGCTATTCAAGCTGGCATTGATACAGCTAGAGATACACAATTTACCTTTGGTGCAGTTGATACTCCACTAGCTCTTCAAGGAGATTTAGCAAAGACTTTACTACAATTCCAGTCATTTTCAATCAAACAAGGCGAGTTTTTAGGAGAGATGGTCCAAAACAAGGAATTTGGTGGATTAGCCAGATGGATTGGATCAAACCTGTTAGTTATTGGAGTGGCGGGTGATTTGCTAGGAATTGGTCCAGCTGACCTAATTCCCTCAGTAAGAATCGGAGGTAGCCCACTATTTAACACAGCTAAAGATTTAATAGCAAGAAAAGACCAGTATGGTAATGAGATAACACCAGAAGAGAGGCTTGAACAACTTGGAAAAAATTTAGTTAGCTTCATCCCAGCTGGTATTCAAGGTAAAAAAACCTTTGGAGGGACTAGGGATTACTCACGCGGTTATTCAGAATCTTCAGGCGGCAGGATTAGATTTCCAGTTAAAAAAACCCCTCAAAACTTAGTTAGAGGTGCCGTCATGGGTCCCTGGGCTTTTCCAGAAGCCAGAGCCTACTTTGATGAAAAAAGATCACCTCTTGGTGACAAACAATCAGAAGCTTTTAAAATGATGCCTGAGGATCAAAGAGATCAATTTTACTCTTCTGTAATTCAAAAAAGAGCAATGGATGATAAAAAAGAGGAAATAAAAAATCAAATCTCTGGAGAAAAACAATCAGGCTTTTTCCAAAAGTTATTCAACAAACAACCTGAGCAAGCTACACCGGATATGCTAAATTCATATTTTGGTGTTGATAAATATAATTTGCTCCCAGAGGACAACGCTTTTAATAGAGCTAAAAAAGAAGGTGAGCGCAAAAAGCTAATTTCAGATGTTCTAAGCGATGCAGACATCTTGCCTGAACAAAAAATAAATGTTCTTAATAACTTGGGTGAAGAATTAGACACTGTGGATATTGATTATTACCAAGTAGCTAAACTAGATAACTCAATCAAGCTTGGTTATATCAAGGATTACATTTCTTCAACCCCAGAAAATGAGCGCTATGAGTCATTGGCCCTACTTACCCAAGAAGTAAACGGGCAGAGGATCCTCGCTCCCGGCGTAATTGATGATCTTGTTGATGAGGGTTTACTAACCAAAAAAGAAGGCAGGGTATTGAAAAGTGTCACCTATGATAAAAAGACTAAACAATTGGTCGAAAAATCAGGGTCTAAAAAGGGCAAGAAGGCCAATATCAAAGGGACTACACCAAGTGCAAAAATACCAAATGTCGCTCCTGTTAAAGCCAGTATTTCAGTAGGAAAGATTAATTTGCCATCAGTTAGAGTAAGTATGCCGACCAAGAGTCCTAAACTCTTAGGTGAGGGGAACAAAGATCAATTAATAGCACTATCTAAGGTAAATAAGAAACCAATCAGTTTTGATAAAAATAAAGTTAGAGTCAGACTACCCAAAACTTGATTTAAAACAACAATGGGCGTATAAATTATATTAGTCATCAGACAAATTGTGTCATGAGACCACTTAAAAGCCATTAGGCTTAGGTGGTCTTTTTTTGTGTGGCAAAAAGGAAATATGTTAATCGAAGAAGCACTACAAATAGTTCACTTAATTAGCCAGGGCGATATTGATTATCCCACCAGTGGCGATGATGAGTTTGCACTTAATCTAGCAGCTCTAAATGCCCTAATTAACCATTGGGAAACCCAAAAGGGCATATCCTGGAACGAATTATATTGGAACGAAACAGGCACTATAGCAACAAATGATGCAGACTATACCCTAGACACAGATGTTAAATGGCCAGCCGGTCTTTTAACAATTGATGGATCCCCAATCAACTATGAAAAACCAGAAGAGTCTCACTTAACCCAAGCGATCGGATCTATAGCCAAAAGGTTTTATCTTTCCGGTCCAGTTTCCCAGAAAATGCTTGAGGTTAGACCTACTCCTGATGCCAACCTAAATGGTAAAACTTGGGTCCTTCCTTGCTACCACATAGCCACTAGATTTTCTACAGGAGTGGAAACTACTCCAATCCAAATGAGCGATCCATATTATGCCATTCACGGAGCGGTGGCACTAATAAATGTCGTAAATAACCCCACCCTAGCAGGTTTACACCAGCAAATATCAAACGAAAAACTAGACGCCATGCGTATAGCTAATGAGGCTAAGCCGATCGGAAGTACAGAAAATCACTACGATCAAACCTATTCAGGATTTGGAACATAATGAATATAAAAATCCCTCAGGGGAAACCACTACCACCTTACCGTTTAATCATCGACTCTGCAAAGGGTGGAACTGTTACTAATATTGACGAGGCTAGACAAAATCCAAATCAGTCACCGGAAACAGTAAACCTCACTCTTGAACAGGATGGTCTTTGGACTACAAGGCCCGGCACTGTTTATTTTGGCACAACTCCAGCTTCCGAAACTTCTTGTCTTGGTGGAGGTGAGTATGTGGTCGACGAGAATACTAGAGAATTAATTTTTGTGGGTGGATCCGGAACTGTTTATAAATCTACAGATGATGGGGATACATGGTCCGCTATCACTGGCGCCACCATGACAGTTGGCAAAAAATGTTATTTCCTCCAAATAGACAATAACCTTTATATCACTAACCGAACTGATAGACTGACTTTTTATAATGGATCCACTCTTTTTAGAAATACCCCACTCACCGATCCAGTGAATCTTACAGCCACTAGAGGTGCTGGACTCTCTGCTGGTAGTTTTAATCTCTACTACAGAGTGGTTGCTTTAAATGCAGTTGGTTTTACTGTTGGTAGTAACGAAGCCACTGTGACAGTAAACAAACATCGAGATACTTGGGCTCTAGCAACTGAAAAAGTAGACTTAGCTTGGGATGCGGTCACAGGCGCTACTCGCTATGAAGTTTATTTATCAGATGAAAGTGGAGCACAGATTTATTTAGCAGATTCCGCCACAAATAGCTACGCAGATGATGGTTCAGCTCAACAAAACCCATACAGAGAAATACCTGACGACAACACAACTGGCGGTCCCATTCTTGGGCGCTTAGCTTTATCAAATGGTCGAATCTGGGGAATTGATGAAAATTTCAATGTGGTGTTTTCCGGTGTCGCTCAGTACATCAACTATTTCTCGTATTTTTATGGAGGTGGTTGGAGTGAACTAGACAAGGGAGGAAGAGAATTTCCTATCGTTGTTACTCACTACCGAACTGGAAAAGGTGATGTTGCCCCCACTATCCTTTCAAAAAGCCCTGACGGAAGAGGCTCAATATGGCAAATTGCCATGGATTCGCTAACTATTGGAGAAGATGTCGTCATTATTCCTACTCCGTTTAAAATTGTCGGTTCTATTGGTGCACAGGGTGAAGCTGCTGTCACTGATGCTAACGACAATATTTACTCAGCAAACAAAAAAGGCGTTTTTGCTCTGAGAAATAAGGCTCAGATGTTTAATGTCTTAGCTACAGATGAACAGTCTGTAAATATCCGTCCAACTTATCGAAGTAGTATTAATGGAAGTAAGTTTTCAGATATAGTGGCGTTCTTTACTGAGGGAAAAGTGATGCTTTCTGCTTCTCAAGATGGTGTTAAAAACGACACAACTTTCCTTCATGATTTAGAAAAAAATGCTTGGATCTGGGCTTGGACTATCGGTTTTGAGCAATTTTTTGAATACACAGATAGTAGTGACCAAACCCATTTACTAGGTGTTCAGGATGGTGAGTCAAAATTTGTTGAGATAACTGACAGAGCTACTTTAGATAAAGGTCAGGCTTTTTCAACTTCCTGGAGATCTCCACTGCTTCATGCAGATCCCAAAGATAGAACAATTTTTGCCAAAGTTGATGATGTTGTCATTGAAATTGGTCGTCCCCAGGGAACTATTGTTTTTGAAGTTTTGGGAATCATGAGAAATAAACCTTTAAAACAAATTGCTACTAGAACGATCGGGGACACAGTCTCAAATGTTGATTTCGCTAACAATCTTTTTGGTGACTATGAGTTTGGAACTGATCCAGAAGCTCCCACTGTTTTTGCTCAGGCATCAGTTAAAAAGAGAATAAAAGTCAATAAAGATCTCAATGCCATTCAATTCCGTCTTTCTTCCACAGTAGCAAATACCAAATACACAATTTTATCTCTAACAGCGAAGGGTAAGTACATACCGACACAGCCACCAAGCAGTTGGAACAACTAAGAAAGGAATTATGCCAAACACAGAAAAATTTATTGAAGCAGTTAGGAGGTTTTCAACCACTATTGGGGTTGGAGGTGTAGCTAACGGCACAGTAACTACTGTTCCATTAACCCTTATGCCAGCTGTCTTTTCAGATGGTGATCCCATCGAAATAGTGGTTGATCGTGTTTCTATTACTGGCGCTTTAACTACTGATTTCGAAGAAACGATTATGGGTGTTGTTTCCGGATCCAATATCATTACCGCAGATCGTGGGATTGAGGGTACAGCTCAGGCCCACTCAGCCGGAGCAGTTGTTGAAATTAAACTTACTGCTGACATGTGGAATAGGTTGGTCGAAGGTATAAAAGCAGAGCACTCTCAAACTGGGGCTCATAAATTCACCCAAGTTATAGATTCTAACGGAAACGAAACAATTAAATTAGCCGGGGTGGCCTCAGCAGTTAATGAAGTTAGTGTTTCTAATGCAGCTACTAACAACGCTCCAAAGGTTGAAGCTACTGGTGGCGACACTAACATTGATCTCAAGTTATTACCTAAGGGAACCGGAGCTTTAAGTGTCGCTGGCACTACGAACTATGAAAACAATGTTACCGATGATGATGATATTCCAAATAAAAAATATGTTGATGACAACGCTGGTGGTGCATCTGGTGGCCAAGTCCTTGATTGGTCCAACGCTGTTTTACCGGATACTAACTTTCCCTCTATCGGAAAGACAATTGGAACTAACTGGGTATATAGAACCCTAGATTTTGATCCAGCTACGGATGAAGCTGCATACTTTTATGTTCAAATCCCCTCTGATGTTACTCCTGTAAGTGGGAACTTAATTTTACACTGGACGGCTTCTGCTGGCACAGCTACTCAGGCAGCGTATTGGGATATTACTCATCGCCCAGTAAATAATGATGAAGTAATTGACGCTACTACTACCCCAAATGCGGTCACTGATTCTGGCAATGATGCACTTCTTGCTACTGGTGATGAGCATATTTTAGTAATTCCACTTACCGTTACTGGGTGGGCTGCTGGAGACTTATTACAAATAAAAATTAGCAGAGATGCAAATCATGCTTCTGACAATCTTTCTGGTGACGCAAAGCTGATTCAAGCATTTTTGGAGGTTAGATAATGGGAGTACGACTTGTTGCAGCTTCCAGTCATCATTTAACGCTTGTTAATCATGCTGATTTACGTCCAACAGGAGCGTTTTCAATTGGAATCTGGCTTAATACTAGTATTACTGGCACTTTTAAAAGCGTGTTTCAATCATTTAATTATGCTAGTAATATTTTAGCTGGCTTTGACCTTTTAATAACAAGTGGAAATAAAATTAAACTTCAATCATATAAAAACACTGGTGAGGTTGAAAATACAGACTATAAATTTGCCGAAAGCACAACTAGCATAACTGATGGTAATTGGCGTCATCTTATGGGAACTTGGGATGGATCTAATTTAAAAATGTATGTCAATGCTGTACTTGAAGCAACAACCGCATGGGCGAACGCTCCAGCATACCAAGCAACAAACTATGTTAGGGTGGGTGGAAGATATAGTGATCTTGCTGGAGCCGCTTATCCACTCGATGCACAAATAGCAGAACTTAAATTATGGAATGGAAATGCTTTGACTACTGATCAGATTGCCACAGAAATGAGATCAATTGGTCCACGGTTCTATTTATCTAATTGTAAGTTATATCTTCCATTTGATAACGCCACTCTCCCAACAACTTATACAGATTTCTCAAGTAATTCACATCCGGCCACGCCTATAAATACACCAACAGCAGCACAACATTGTCCTTTTTAGAAAGTAAAATGTCAAAAACTAACGATATAACCAAAAAAGAGTTACTTGAACGATTAATCTCGCTGGAGGTAAAGTCTGATCTTTTGATTCAAGATAACAAAATTATTATGAACAAAGTCTTTAGCTATGTACTTATCTTAACCATTCTTTCGATTATTAATATATTAATTCATGCAATTTTGATGATTATATGACAAAAGAAACAGTTACCTTACGAGATGTCTACGATGCAGTTAATCGACTTGAAGACAAGTTCAGTAAGCGTTTGGATGATGTAGAAGACGATGTAGAAAATTTAAAAAGTTTTCAAAACAAGTCTTTAGGTATTCTTTCAATACTTTCTCTTTTTGTAGGATCAATAAGTAGTTATATCTGGAGTAAGTTAACAAACTAATATGACATTAAAACAACTTATCGACAAATACAAAAATCAAACAGTTGAAGCTGGTGGATCAGCCAATGCTAAAAATCAATGTGTTGACCTGGCCAATGCCTATATTGATGAAGTCTTAGGATTGCCCAAAATACTTTGGACAAATGCAATTGATTTTCCTTCTAAAGCAGGTGACAAATTTGAGTTTATCAAAAACACCCTAATTAATATCCCTAATCCTGGGGATTTAATGATCTTTGGTAAACCCTACGGTAAATACCTGGAGAATGGGAAAACCATTTACGCCGGACATATCTCAATCTATGTTGATGGCGATGTTAATAGCTTTACTAGCTTTGATCAAAACTATCCAACTGGGTCCTCGTGTCAATTAGTCGAACATAAATATACCAATGTAACAGGTTGGCTCAGACCTAAAAACAAGCCAGAAAGTAATATGTCAGAAACTTACAAAGGCATTGACCTGAACAATAAAGCTAGTGTTAAAGTAGCTATTGATACTTGGGATGAAGTCGCTCATGGAAAATATAACCAAGTGGAGAAAAAAGCTAGTTGGTTTGATGAAGTGGTAACGAAACTAAACATCACTAAAACTGATGGCGATGTGAGTGGCGATACTGTGGCCAGAAGTGTAATTGCTCAACTAAGTGCCAAAGACACCAAAATCGATGAACTAACCAAACAATTAAATGTGGCATCTCAACCCAAAGGACTACTCATTGGTAAGAGGAAGATGGTCGTGGCTATTCTAACCCCAATCATGGCCGCTATTTCCAAAGTATTACTAGAAAAATTAGGAGTAGATCTTTCCGCCGAGGAGATGATCTACCTGGTACTAGCCGGGTTGGCATTCATAGGCGTTGAAGGCTTCAAAGATCTATGGGTGGCCGTTGCTGGCACCGATACCTCGAAAAAGACTGATACAAAAGTTGATATTAAACCTACCCCCTAAATTGGCGATACTTCTAATCAATTGCCAAGGGGAGAGGCAAGAAAGGGCAAAATGGGCAGATCAAAAGAAGTTCAAGAGAGAGTTGAGGTTGATAACGCTATTTTAGATTATGCCTCTTTAGTCCAGTTAGTGATGCCTTTTGTCCGATCCTATGACGGCACAGAACAAGGAAAACTAGATTTTATTGCCAAATGTAACTTAGCTGGACTGGATGCCACTCAAACCAAAGATGCTTCTTGGATACTTTATGACAATATGAGTTCTCATGCTAGAAGGGTAGAGAAGGAAAGACAGATTGGTAAATCAGCTGATGAAATTTGGGGTCCTTTTGATGTAGCCTGGGCTTTAAGAATGATTGAAACTGAGGGAGAGGGATAATCCTGTCAGAGGTAAAAAATTATTCAAATAATAATAAATATAACGATCCAGCAACCGAAGACCTTTGACTGCTAATGTGGTGTTGATTCTTGAATAAAAATGTGGTTTAATGTTTGTTATAAGGTCATTTTTTGACCCGAAGATCTTTAAAAAGTAGACAAATATTAAAGAATAAATAGGTCGCAAACTTAATTGTTCTCTAAAAAGGGGTACCAGTGTCTACTGGCCTCTGCGATCGGCTTACTTTAAGCTGGTACTTCCTTTTAGAGAATAATTTATTCTTCTTATATTTAACCCCACAAGATTATCTAGTGCTACCAAGCATTTAGTTGCATCATCGTTTCCAATTACAGGAAAAGCCTGAGTACTTTCCAGCTGCTACACACCCGGCTTAAGAAAGTGTCCAATTAGGACAGGCCGAACAACGAAAGGAAACGGGTATGCTAGAAGTAAAACCTACAATTTTACCTCCAAGAGTCCCTGTACGATATCCATTGAGGTTGTCGTATAAACAAAAATACCACACGTTACCCGATGGTAGTCGGGCTCTCATTTACATAATGTAAAAGAGAAGTGCGGTATTTAAGGAATTTTTTTGTTAATTTGTTAAGTTTTGTAAGACTTGCTTGGTAGTACTAAATAGTTTTGACTCTTCGAATAAAAAAGCTCACTGTTTGGTGAGCAGGATGTTTCGTATTATATTTGCATATTGTACATTTTAAAGTTTAATATTGCAACCGTTTACGAACGGTGTGTGCATATACTCAGTGTAAAGTACCTTGACAAGTACGGTCAACAGGTAAATACCTCAAGAAAATTTCCCGCGTCTCAATTTTAAAGTTATTAATATGCTATACTATTCGGTATACATTCGGTTTTTTACCGGTGTATATTCACACTAGCATTACACCGTTTTTACGGTGTTTTGCTTTCCGGATCTTCTTTCACCTTTAAACGAATAGTCACTTCTTGTGTTTCTTCGTCAATTTCCACTATTTTCTGAATACGAGAGTCTGACCTAAAAAAGTCATTAAATATTTCAACAAATTTTAAGATAATTGTCCAAGGCTTCATAGATCTTTGCATTAAAGGATCCTTTTCGATCGCCCTTCTCATGGCTTTTATCGAACCATGATAATATCTCTGTGTCGTACTCGCTTTTTTATGACCGGCCAAATCCATTAAAGCAAATATGTTTACATCTTCATCCGCAAGTCTAGTTATGTAGCTATGCCTTAACGAATAGGGTTTTATGTCCCTATTGATGCCAAGTCTTTTTTTCCTTTTATAGAAATTTTTGAGTACCGATGCGTGAGATATTACATTCAGTGTATTACAAGGGGAGGGGAAAAGTAAAGAAGTCTTTAATATATCAAGATATTCTTTGACATCATTAATTATTGGCGTTGAAATTGGTATGGTTCGGCCATCACCGGTTTTACTGGTTTGGATAAAGAAAACATTATTTACGAAATCGAAGTCATTAGTGGTGAGGCTTAAAATCTCTTTCGGTCTTGCTCCGCTGTACGCTAATAGTTTCCAAAAAATAGTAAATTTTCTATGCGAGTCAGGATTGTCACCATCCTCAGGATCTAGGTTAACAAAGTCCTCAATTTCCGCATCTGTAATCAAAACACGAGGCTTTCTGTATTCTCTGAGTTCCTTGACCCTTTTACCCCATTCAATCTCTTTGAAACCACAATATTTCCTTATCACCTTTACGTATTTGTTTACTCCGGCGTTTGATAAGGAGTGAATTTTGCCAGCCAAGAAGACATCAATAGTTTTTTCGTCAAAACTATCTACCTCCCTTGATACCACTTTGATTAAATCTAAATAGTTGCGAGTAGTACTTTTTGCAAGGCCAGCTCTAGTCATGTATAACTCGAAGCCAGCAAGGTCCATTTGGAACGGCATTATATCACTTACTACTTGAGTGTACCAGGCATAATCTGCTAATTGACATCTCGATAAAAAAGATTAATAATCTCAATTAACTTAACATAATTCAGTACACGTAGGTCTTCACTATGTGGAATTTTTCTCAAGCAAGTTTACTTCCTGTTCTCGGCACAAATACCTGTTTTTTTAATTTAACACCTCTTTCTAAAAGTGTGAAACTGTAACCCACTCATCTTTTCTCTTCTCTCTAAGACCAAATTCTTGTAAGATATATTCATGGATAATAAGCTACTTGACATTCCTATCCAAAAACCACAACCATCAGTACCTGTGGCTAATATTCCTAATCCCAATATTGCTACTAATTTACCAGTAAAAGTTGACCCCACTACTATTCAACCTCTACCTCAATCAGATAATAGTCAGTCCCCGATTGATGTTACCACCAAGGAAGAAGTCCCCAGTGTTACTCAGATGGAAACTCTGCTCCAACAAAGCGGCAAACTACTGAATGAAATTGGTCTCCAAGTTGAAGAACATAAGATAGATAACTCACCCTTAGCAGCCCTGCAACCAGATAATATGCTGCAAACTCCAGAGGGTCCACAGCCAATTAGTTTACCCTCCCAGCATGGCCAAGAATTAGCCGAAGTCAAATTAGCTTCCAGTAGTAAACCTGATTTAAAAGAGGAAATAAATTCTTTTAAAAAGCCAGCCCTCAAAATAGCAAAAACTGTGACAGCTATTGCTTTAACCATTCAAGGTTTATTTGGTGGTTATAAAGCCATTAAATTTATCATGGTCGATTACCCGATACTGGAGACACAGTTAATCTCTCATCAAATTAACCAAGCCCAGGTCAATGGGTTCGCAACTCAAGCTGTCATCATATTTATTACCACCATCATCGGCATCATTTTTGCCTTGAGAATCTTGAAAAGTAACTCAGTCAAAATTGCGAACATTGTCATTGGTGTTGCCTTATTTTTAGGCAGTGCTTATATTAACAGCTACCTAACTGCCAATTTTGATTTAGTCTCGCTGCTTTCTGATCCAGTTCTGACCGTACTGATGGGGATGAAAAATCTAATTAATGCCATCATCGATAAAATCCCGTTCTTGGAAAGAAACTCTGCTAACCAGCTTGAAACTGTCTGGTATAAATAAGGAGATGATTTCTTTTATTCACAAAACTCACGCTGCCTCTCGCTCGATTAAAATTAAGGTCGAAACTAGTGGGGAAGTAGTCGTGGTTACTCCTCGATTCATTAGTAAAAAACAGATCGAACAATTTGTGACTGCCAATTTAGCTTGGATTGAGAAAACCCAAAAAAAAGTTTTGAATAATCGACCAGTTAATGATACTCAAGTCGAAATTTTTGGCAAACAATATCACAAAAAAATTATCAATTCTAGCGAATTTTCTCCAGGAGTCAGAGTCGTGGGTCAACAAATTTTAATTAACTCCCTTAACGCCAATCCGGATGACAGGGAAATTCATCAAAAATTAGATAAATTTTTTAAAAACACCGCTGAAAAATACTTAGTCCCCAGAATTCATCAAATTGCTACCAAAATGCTGATCAATTTTTCTAAAATTGTCTTAAGGCAACAAAAAACTCGATGGGGAAGTTGTAGCAGTACTGGGACCTTAAGCTTTAACTGGCGCCTAGTTCATTATCCCCCCGCTGTGATCGACTACGTCATTGTTCATGAACTGTCTCATCGCAAGCAAATGAATCACTCAGACAAATTCTGGGCATTAGTGGCTAAGTATGATCCCCAATATAAAATCCATCGTAATTGGCTCAAGAAAAGAGGCATGAGTCTGGGATAAAAAAACCAGCCCGATCTTGGACTGGTTGTTGAACTTGGTTAATGGACGGCGAATGAGAAAAACGCCGCCACGATCAAACCAATGGTTGTAAGACGATCCCGCCATTTACAGCTTCTGATCTGCTTTTCTAATTCACAGATCTTTTCCATATCTGGGGGGATAATTGATTTTTCAATCTCCAAGTTCATTACCTTGGAGTTAAAATCCTTTCGACTGTGTAAGACAAAAGCATACACCGTCAACCAAAATAGATCATTGATGATCTTGACTATCAAGACTATCTCGATCGGAAACATAGCCACCTCATCTATAAGTCAACCCAAACAATTATAGGACTAAATTACCCAAAGTCAAGATAACTAACCTTTCTGCATCAAATAACAAAAACCAGCCCATTGTAGAGCTGGTTGTGATTTGGGCCGGTTCGTACTAGATCAAAAATAAAATGATCGTCATCACCAAACCGATCCGAGCAATTCTCAATCTCCAGCGCAAAGTCTTAACTTTGCGAAGTAAAATGTCCTTTTTCCGGAAATCATACCCAAAAAAAGGAGCGGCGGCGATTTCAATCTGCATCATCTTCAACGGCCTAATCAGATTAGCCCGCCCTAGTTCAACGTTGAACAGGGTAGCGATCCATAAGGCCATCAAAACGACCTTCGTCCAAAGGGAAACTTCAATTTCCATGGTGACTCCTGAATTTAAACGCCAATTTAAATATTATAGGATAATCAACAAAATAAGTCAACTAATCCATCTTCGATTGCAACAAATTCTTGGAAGCCCAGCCTTGAAGTAAGTTAAAAATGGTACCTAAAACCACTGACACTTTCCAAGAGGCCAGACCTAAGCCAATCAACTCAGCTAGCCGGGCAATTAGCCATAAAGCGGCAATATTTACCAACCAAAAAACTATCAACCAATCTCTAGTTTTGAGTTCATATTGCCATCTATTAGCTAACCACTCCAAAATGGGAATAACCGCTACTACTAACAAGGTTAGTAACCCAATGGCCTGAAACAAAGCTTGCAGGGGAGAAAAAAGATGATTTCCTAAAACAACTTGTTGAGGGAAAAGGATGGCAGCAATCAGCAAAATAATGACATTCACAAAGAAAAAAACTAAATAAAAACTGCCTAAATCAGAAAAAGAAGTTAAGTTATTCTCAAAATTATTTTTCTTGGACATATAATCCTTTCTGCCAAAAGTGGCCTGTTTCTAATATAACAATATCACAGTTTTTCATTATCATTTATACTAGCTAAGTAATGATCAAAATAATTCATGGTGAAAATGTTATCCAATCCCGCGACCAACTGGTCAATGACCTCAAATTGGCCAAAAAAAACGGTCAAGTAATTCGATTGATGGCCAAAAAATTAACTATCGCTTCGCTTGAGGAGGCCTTAACCGCCAACTCCCTTTTTGGCGATAAAATGACGGTAGTCATTGAAGAACTGCACTCTTTACCTAAATCCACTAAAAAAAATCAACTCATTAATTATTTATCAACTTTCCCAGATGATCAGCGGGAAGTAATTCTCTGGGAAAAACGAAGTTTAACTCCGACCATGATTAAAAAATTTCCTGGTGCAAAAGTGGTCGCGTATAAAGCCAGCTCTCATATTTTTGCCTGGTTAGACTCTTTATCTGGAGATAAAAAAACCCTAACTAATCAATTAAATTTACTTAATAAAGCAATTAATAGTGATGGGGAACAGATGTGTTTTGCACTACTGGCTCGACAAATAAGACTATTAATTAAAGGTAAAGAGGGTAAATTAATTAAAGAGCATCCGTTTGTAATTAAAAAAGTTAACTCTCAAGCCAGATTGTTTAAACTAGAGCAATTATTGAGCATTCATCGTCAGTTACTTGATATCGATTGCCGGCAAAAAACTTCTACTAATTGGTTGAGTTTAAAAGCAGAGCTTGATCTTTTGACTACAAGTATGTAAATTACAATAGGTATCATACTTTATCATACTTTTATTAAAATACCATTAATAAGGAGCACTATGTACAAAATTGTTGATCACATTAACCCCCAAATTTTCAGGGGCTATGACATTAGAGGGGTGGCTAATCAAGATCTATCTGAAGACGCCATGTATACCCTTGGCAGAGCTTATGCCACTTACTTAAAACAACGACGAATTAGCGAATCTACGGTCGGTCGAGATAATAGACTTACCGGTGAAGACTATGCTAAAGCCTTTATTGCCGGATTAAACGATGGCGGGGTCAATACTATCGATTTGGGCCTATCTTTAAGTCAAATTGTTTATTTCTCGTGCTACGAATATAAAACTAAAGGCAGTGCCATGATTTCTGCTTCTCATAATCCCAAAGACTTCAACGGTTTAAAACTAGGCACTGGTTATTCAGAAACAATGGTTACAGAAGACATTAAGTACTTTCAAGAAATTGTCGCTAAAAAAGAGTTTAGTACTGGTCAAGGAACAAATCGATCTGAAGATGTCTATCCTTCATATTTAAAACATCTGGTCAAACACTTCTCCCTTGCTAAAAAATGGAAAGTCGTAGTCGATGCTTGTAATACCACCTCAGGCAAATTTTACCCTGACATTTTTAGAACTGCCGGCTGTGAAGTTATTGAACAAAATTGCACCCTTGATGGGAACTTTCCTTTAGGTGTACCAGATCCAACCGAGATAGAAGTCCTAGATAGACTAGCCGCAGGTGTTAAAAAGCATCAGGCAGATATTGGTTTTGCCTATGATACTGACGGTGATCGAATGGCGGTGGTAGATGAAAAAGGTCAGGTATTGTGGATGGATACCATTGTCGCTTTATTTGCCCAAGATATTTTAGACTTTTTACCAGGTGCACCGATTGTTTATAACACGCTTTGTTCTCGCCAAGTTACAGAAGCCATCGAAAAAAATGGGGGAAAGCCCGTGATGTGGTTAACAGGGCATTCATTTATCAAAGCTAAAGTTAAAGCAGAAAGTGCTCCTTTTGGTGGAGAACTGTCTGGTCACATCTATTTCACCGACAACTTCTATGGCCATGATGATGGGGCTTATGCCAGCCTAAGACTGTTACAATATTTAGAAAGAAAGAATGAAGTTCTCTCTCAAGCAGTAAGTAAACTTTCTCATTACGTCTCCAGTCCAGAAATTAAATTTGGGTTAGCTGATGAGATTAAGTTTAAATTTATTAAAACAACCATCACTGATGAATTTAAGAAAAACTGGCCCGAGGCTAAATACATTGATATCGATGGTATCCGCATGGACTTACCTACCAAAATGGCCATTATCAGGGCTTCCCAAAATGGCCCCTATATCACTGTCAAGTTTGAAGGCAAAACTCAAGCAGAATATGATCAGCTGAAAGTAGTTTTAAGAGAAATACTCAAAAAATATCCTGAGGTAAAATGGGATCAAGGGGTTAACACTCACGCTTTAGATTAAGATGGCAAAAAACTTAGTTAAAACCTGGTATCATCGCTGTCCAAACTGCCAGCATGAATTGGTGGTAGATGATACCAGTGCTAAGTGTCCTAGTTGTGGTTTTCTCTTTTACTTAAATCCCGCCCCTTGTGTGACCGTATTGATTACTAATGATAAAAACGAGCTTTTATGGACCATCAGAGGCATACAGCCGCAAAAAGGCGAGTGGGATTTGCCCGGGGGTTTTGTTAATCCTGATGAAAGCATCCAGCAAGCCGCCATTAGAGAAACTAAAGAAGAGTTAAATTTAGATGTTGAGATTGTCAGCCTACTTGATAACATCCCTGACTTTTATGGCCAAATGCAACAACCAACACTAAATTTTGTTTTCTTAGTCAAAGTTATTAGTGGTCAACCGAAACCTCAAGATGATGTGACAGAAATAAAATGGCTAAGCCTAGACAGCCTCCCATCGCCAATTGCCTTCAAAAACGCTACAATAGCCATAAAAAGATATCAAGAGTATCAAGGAAAGAAATGACTAAACCAACTGTTTTTATTTTAGCTGCTGGAGCAAATACCCGGATGTTTCCCTTAAACTATGACCATCATAAGGCTTTTTTAACCCTTAATGGCCAAAGATTAGTTGAACATACTATTGAGAATCTGAGTCAACATGGCTTTGAAAAAATAGTTGTGGTTACCCCTAACAATCAGGATAAAACCGAAATCGAAGAACTTGCCGCTAATAGTAAAGTGAATATTGAGATTGTGGCTCAAAAACAAGCACTAGGCATGGGGGACGCTATTCTTTCTGCTAAAAGTCTTTGCCAAGATCAATTTTTCGTTATTTTTCCTTATCACACTCATATCGGTCCCGTCCTTAATCAAATGTTAGACCTGCAAGCTTCGACTGTAGTTTGCGCTGTTAAAACAAAAACTCCAGAAAACTATGGCATTTTGAAAATTAAAGATGATTTAGCTTTTGGTTTAATTGAAAAACCAACGAGAGATAGGGCTCCCTCAGATCTAAAAATCCAAGGTGCTTATTTACTTAATAACCAATTTATTAAATATTTAGAAAATACTCCTCAGGATGAATACAGTTTTGAAATGGCTTTAAATCAAATGATGAGTGAAAACCCAATCAAGTTGTTAAAACTAGAAAAAGAATTACCTAGTTTAAAATATTCCTGGCAATTATTTGATTTCCAACAAGTCTTTTTTAACGAATTAACATCGTTTATCCACCCTACTGCCAATGTGGCAAAAAATGCCGTTATCGATGAAAAAAATGGACCGGTATATATCAGTGCTAATGCTGTGATTTCACACTGCAGCCGAATCGTCGGGCCAGCTTTTATTGGTGAAAAAGTAATGGTTGGAGATTTTTCACTGATTAGACAGTCTCACTTGGAGGCCGGTGTAGTGGTTGGTGCTAACACGGAAGTAGTTCGTTCAATCTTGATGCCACAAGCTTCTATTCATTACAGTTATTTAGCTGATTCAATCCTGGCTGATGAAGTTAAAATCGGTGCCGGTTTAATTACTGCTAACAAAAGACTGGATCGGAAAAATATTCAAGTTCAAGTTAAAGATCAAAAAGTTGATACCCAAACTAATCATCTGGGTGTCATCGTCGGAGCCAGAGCTGCTTTAGGGATTGGGGTCAAAACCATGCCTGGAGTTTTGGTTGCTGCTGAAAGCAAAATCATGCCCAGTGAAACTATTTATCAACACCCGTCTGACTAATACAAAGCCAAAATTTAACAGTATTTGAAATGCCCAAAAGGAAATATATGACTAGAAAACCAGTTCTTGATAACCGCGATATTGTAAAAAAATTAGATACTGACCGCATGTATGATGGGGTCGAAGCTTTATTTTTCCAAATTAAGCATGCTTGGGAAGAAACTCAAAAGCTAGATACCTCTTCAATTCATGATGTGGCTAATATTGTTGTGGCAGGGATGGGTGGCTCAGGCCGAGGAGCTGACATTATCAAGACCGCTTTAAAAGATCGCTTAACTGTCCCCCTGGATTTAGTCCACGATTATAGCTTGCCAGGATATGTCAATGAAAAAACTCTAGTTATTTTAGCGAGTGTTTCTGGATCAACTGAAGAAATTATTGAGGCTACCAAAGAAGCTCATTTGAAAAAAACTCAAATTGCTATTATCGCTGGTGGGGGAGAACTCCTGAAACTAGCTAAAGAAGAAAACTATCTTCACTATGAATTAAAGATGGATCATAATCCTTCGAAACAACAACGTATTGCTCAAGGATATACCATCATGGGACTGATTGGCTTGTTATCTGCCACAGGGTTGATTAAGCTCGAAAACAAAGAGGTCGAAGAAATTCTGGAAACAGTAGCTCGTTGTAGTGAAAGATTTGCTTTAGAGATTCCCACTCACACTAATTTAGCCAAAGCTTTGGCTTACCAAATTATTGATCGTCGACCAGTGATAATTGTGGCTGACTTCTTGGAAGGAGTTGCTCATACCATTACTAATCAACTCCATGAGAATGCTAAGATTTTTGCTGATTTCCAGGTCATCCCTGAAATGAATCACCATTTATTGGAAGGACTACAGTTCCCCAAAAGTAATCCTACAGATCATCTTTTCTTAGTGGTTCAGTCGATGCTCTATCATCCTAGAAATCAAAAAAGAATCGAATTAACCACTACTTTAATTGAAGACAATGAGATTGAGACCGCCACCATCAACTTGACCTCATCAACTAAGTTAACTCAGGCTTTTGAATTGCTAGCACTTTTTAATTACGTTAGTTTATTCGTCAGTTTCTTGGAAGAAATCAACCCCGCGCCACTACCAGGGGTGGATTGGTTTAAAGAAAAATTGTCGAAGAACTAAAAGAAACTACAAAATGTCACAAAGTTGGCAAACACATAAAAAACAACTACTTAAAAAACCTGAATTCAAACAAGCTCTCAAGGATATTGAGCCTGAACTTCAAATTGCTAAAGCAGTTATTGAAGCAAGAATGAATCAGGGACTATCACAAAAAAAATTGGCCAGCAGCTTCACACCAAACAATCAGTGATAAAAAAATCGATATTTCCCTTTTGAATGAAATAAAGGTCTCTTCTAGTTGTCCCTACTGACATCTAATCATCAACACGATAAGATAGAAGTGTGTTAGCAACTGCCCAAATTATTAATTTAAACACTGTTTCATTTCCCGACCAAAAAAAAGTGGGGTTCACTGCCTGGAAATTAAACCAGCTATATCATTCCGGCTTTGCCACCCCAGACCTATATTTACTCTCTTTGGATATTTTACAAAACGTATTGGATCAAAACACCATTGGCGTCAAAATCAAACAGTTAGTTGATTTAACTGCCCCCACTGACCCTGAAACCTGGTCAGATTTAGCCAGTCAAATCCAAGGTTGGATTAAAAAAATCGATTTACCAACTCCTTTAGCCCAAGAACTGATTAATCTTTACTATCAACAGTTGGGTGGGGAACAGGTTGCCATCTTAACCAGTTATCTTAAATCCGAAAATCACTCCAATTTGATCCTAACTCAAGGCGATGCCAACTTAATTCAAACCATTTTAGAAGTGTTAGCCAAACTTTTTGATCCATCATATTTGCAAGATTTAGTCCAGTCAAATTACCAGCTAGCTTTACCAGCTACTATCCTCCTTTTTAAATATCAAACTCCGGTGAGTTCTGGTCTCGTCTTTAGTCGTCATCCTGAATCTGGAGATAAACATAAAATTGTCATTAATGCTGGGAAAGGTCATGCTCATATCGGGCAAAACTTTAGTGAGAACCATGAATTCGATATTTATTCTGGTCAAATTGTCAGTAACTGGCCAAATAAGCAAAACTCATCTACTAAGTTATTAACTGACTCCCATATTCATCAGTTATCAGAACTAATTTTACAGATCAAGAAAAAACAGCTAGACCATTTAATTGCTGAATGGGTAATGGATCAAGACCAACCTCGAATTATTCGGGTCTTTAATGACCCTTTTGTCCACCAGAGTGACCAGCACCAGGGGCACATTCCTGCTCAAGTGTTAGTGCCCGGCTCTGTTTTTGGTCATCTGGTTAGTAAAAACAACCCCACTCAGCCCTCGGGAAAGCTGATTTTTTATTTTGATCAACTTTTACACCACCATCTTGAACTGTTAGATCAAGTTTCTGGTTTGATCCTTAGTCGACCACCGACACAATTGATGTTGGAAGTATTAAAATCCAAGAAAATACCTACTTTTATAGTCTCTCAACTACCACCCCACTTAGATCAGCAATATTTACACCTTGATTCTAACCACTCAGTCATCAAAAAGGTTGATCGAACCATTGATCTGCCAGATAAAAAACTAAACCAACTGAAATTACTAGCCATTACTACGCCTGACTTTAGTCTTTATCCTGACATCTTTGGGCAAACTGATGCCACCATCATTGATAGTAATTTAGTTTGGCAACAACTTAAAATTCACCCACAAAAATTAATTGAAAAAAAACAACAAAAACTCTTTTTCCAAAAACTATATCAACTAGTTGAGAGAATCATTAAAAAACAATCTCAGCCACTGATCTTTAGGTCGTTATCACTGGATCAAAATCAATTGAGTCAATATAAAAATGGCCAAGAATATCAGCTAATTGAGCCCACCGGTGACAAGGGGAGTGGTTTATTTATTCCCTACCCCATGCTCCAACAGCTGGAATTAGAGGCGGTGCAAAACATTAGTAAAATGTTTTCTACCCCGGTTAGCTGGCTAGCCACCATGCTGCAAACTCCAGTCCAATGGCACTTTTTAAGATATCAATTAGACCAAATTAACCAAAATCAGACAGCCACTGAAGGCTGGCTGGAGATTGATAACTTGGCAATGCTTTATCAACTGAGTAATTTGACTGATCAATTGGATGGCGTGGTGATTAATGTAGCAAAATTAAATCAGTTGCTTTTTGATTATCAATCCGCCACCAATCACCATCCTGAGGATACCCAAATTTTGGTCAAAATTATCAGAGAAAATTTGCCAAAAAATAATGGTTCACCCGTACTACTTATGCTAGACAGATACCAGCAAAATTTGATAGAACAATTACAAGGCCAAATTACTGGACTAATCGTCCCACCTAAAATAATTCCATTAGTAAAAAACAATCATTTATCAAACATCTAGTCTAATATGTCTAACATTAAAATCATTCATGCCAGAGAAATACTAGATTCCAGAGGAATTCCCACCGTTGAATGTCAACTTTGGTTAGATGATGGCAGTTTTGTTCATTCTTCCGTGCCTTCTGGCACTTCGACCTCTAAGATGGAAGCTTTTGAACTCAGGGACAATGATCCCAATCGAATGGCTGGGAAAGGCGTTTTAACTGCCGTCAACAATGTTAATAATATTATTGGTCCCCAATTAGTTGGTCAGGATCCCACCGATCAAACTAAAATTGATCAATTGATGGTAGATCTGGATGGCACTAAAAATAAATCAAAATTAGGGGCCAATGCCATTCTCGCAGTTTCCCAAGTGGTAGCTAAAGCCGGGGCACTAAGTCAAAAGATGCCACTTTATCGCTATATCCAACAAAAATATCAGCTCACCCAAACTCTTCGTATCCCTACGGCCATTTATGGCATTATCAATGGTGGCGAGCATGGGGCTGACAATTTAGACATCCAGGAATTCCAAATTATACCCGCCAGTCATATTGATTTTTCTACCTCTTTATCCATTGCTGTTAGTCTTTATCAAAAACTCCAAGAGGTGTTAATTAGTAAAGGTGCCATTCATTCAGTGGGAATGGTTGGTGGCTTTGCTCCTAATTTATATAACAATACCGATGCCTTTGAAATTTTAATTGAAACCATTAAAGCCACCCCCTATACCTTTGCTCAAGATGTTTTCTTTGGGGTTGATGTCGAAGCCTCAGCCTTTTACGAAAGTGGTAAATATAATCTCAAAGATAAATCTCAACCTAATACCCCAGATGACATGATGGCCTACTATAAAACTTTACGACAGCAGTATCATGTTTTCTATATTGAAGATCCCTTTGAAGAAGATGATTGGAAAAGTTGGAAACAATTAACTAGTGATATCGGTGATAACACCACGATCGCCGCTGATACCCTTTTGTCGACTAATCCGGATAAAATTAAAAAAGCGATTAAAGAAAAAGCTTGTAATGCGATTATCATCAAGCCTAATCAAATTGGCACCATCAGTGAAACGATTGCGGCTATTCAAATGTCCAAAGAAGCCCAGATGACCACAGTTTGTTCCCATCGCAGTGGTGAAACTTGTGATGACTTCATTGCTGATTTTGCCGTCGGTACTGGTGTGGATTATGCTAGATTTGGTCCCCCCAACCGAGGCGAGAGAGTAGCCAAATATAATCGCTTCTTACAAATTGAGTCTCAATTGATGAGATCCTGAGGCTTCCACTTGATCTATGTTTAGTGTATCGTAATACCATTAACTGATGGAATTAAAACCACAAATCACTAGCCAACCATTTGATGCAACTTATCCCAAAATGCCCTACAATGGACCAAAACCAACAGTCTTGATGGTATTGGATGGCTGGGGAATTGGTCCGGATAATGCTGGCAATGCCATTGCACAAGCTAATACCCCCAACATGGATAAATATTGGGTATCATTTCCCCATACCCAGTTGGCTGCCAGTGGCGAAGCTGTGGGACTACCTCATTTTGAAGATGGAAACACCGAGACGGGGCACTTAAATATCGGGGCAGGCTGTATTGTTTATCAAGATCTACCGCGAATTAATATGTCTATTGCCGATGGATCTTTTGCTAATACTACTGCTTTTATTAATGCCTTTAATCATGTTAAACAAAATAAATCGACGCTTCATTTAATGGGACTGATTGGAGCGGGTGGGGTCCATTCCAATATTGAACACCTTTATGCCCTGCTTAATTTATGTAAACAAAATGGTATTCAGCGATTACTGATTCATGGCTTTACTGATGGGCGTGATTCACCACCCACCTCAGGCATTAATTATGTTAAACAAATCCAAGACAAATGTCTAAGTTTAGGAATTGGCAAAATTGCCACTCTAATTGGTCGCTATTATGCCATGGATCGTGACAAAAGATGGGAAAGAATTGAAAAAACCTATGATACTTTAACCATTGGAAGCACCAACTGCACTCCTGATCCAGTCGCTGCCATGCAAGCTCAATATGATCAAAACGTCACCGATGAATTTATTGAACCCATCTCCATTTGTGATGAGAATGGCAACCATCAACTCATCCAAGACAATGATGCTGTCATTTTTTTTAATTATCGGATTGATCGACCTCGTGAATTAACCCGAGCTTTTTGCATGCCCACTTTTGAAAAAGGTATCCAACAAGAAAGTTTTGACCCCTATACCATTAAATACGAAAAAACTCATATCCAACAACAAAAATCGACAACTACTTTCCAAAGAAAAAAGATTGTTAACAACTTATATTTTGTCACCATGACCAGGTATGAAGAAAATATCCCAGTAGATGTCGCTTTTCCCCCACAATTTATAAAACTTCCCTTAGGGAAAATTTTTGCCGATCATGGTCTGACTCAGCTAAGAATGGCCGAAACTGAAAAAGAAAAATTCGTCACTTATTATATGAATGGCCAAATTGATCAAATCTATCCTGGAGAAGAAAGGGTGATTTTACCCTCAAAAGGAGTTAAATCATATGATCAGGCTCCAGAAATGAGTGCCCAAGAGATTGCCAATGAAATGTTAACCCGAATTAGACAAGATAAATATGATGTGGTGATTTGTAATTTTGCCAATGCTGACATGGTCGGACACACCGGCAATTTAGAGGCCACCATCAAAGCCTGTGAAATTTTGGATGGAGTGGTTGGGCAAATTGTCAAAGAAGTTTTTAATCGAGACGGAGTGGTGCTGATTACGGCTGACCATGGCAATGCTGAAGAATTAATCAATAACCAGACTGGAGAAATAGATACCGAGCACTCAATTTACCCAGTCCCTTTTATTATTATTGCCAAAAAATTTATGGGGCAAACAACCATGCTTCCAAGTGGTATACTGGCTGATATAGCTCCTACCATGCTTTCAGTAATGGGGATTAGTAAGCCAACAACCATGACTGGTAGAGCACTAATTTAGAACATGACCGAAATTAAAGCTGACTCATCTATTCAAACAATCAATTGGAAAATCACTGGTGTTGCTGGTGAAGGTGTAATGCTCTCATCTAAACTGGTGGGGAAAGCTTTCATTCGCCATGGCTGGGCCTCTTTTACTTACTTTGAATACCCCTCCTTAATCAAAGGTGGACATCAAACTGGCCAGGTCTTGGCCCGTCCCACCACTGCTCTCAATCAAAAAAAAACTTTAGATATTCTCCTGGTTTTAGACAAAACTGGCTGGCAAAATCACCTCGATGAAATTGATGAACATACTGTTTTAATCTTTAACCAAGATGCCGGCCAAATTGCGATCGAAGATCAAGCTAAGATCAAAAGTAAAATCCAAAATCTAGCGATGCTGACTCTAGCTCAACAAGCTAGTGGCCGACCCAATAACATGAATATCGTGGCCTTTGGGGTCAGTAGTAAACTACTAGGACTAAACCAAACTATCTGTCAACAAGTATTAAAAGATGAATTTGCGGATAAGGACGTTAAAATCCTTGAACCAATTCTGAAAGCTTTTGATGCTGGATACCAAGCGATCACCACCGTTGTTACTCCAATTACTCCCGTTGCTAGAAAACAACTAATGCTGACCGGTAATGAAGCCGTCGGCTTTGGTGCTCTGGCTGGGGGAGTCCAATTTTACTCTGCTTACCCCATGACCCCGGCCACTGGTGTGATGATCTTTTTAGCTGAACAACAACAAAAATATCCATTAATCGTTAAACATGCTGAGGATGAAATCGGAGCCATTAGTCATGCGATTGGTGCTTCATATGCCGGGGTCAGAGCCATGACTGGTAGTTCTGGCGGGGGCTTAGCCTTAATGAGCGAAAATGTTTCCTTAGCCAGTATCACCGAAACTCCTTTAGTAATCTTAGCTGCTTCCCGAGTTGGACCGGCCACCGGACTACCAACTTGGACTGCTCAAGCTGATCTAGATTTCATTATTGGTTTGGGCCATGGAGAAACTCAAAAAATTATTCTAACCCCTGGTACAGTATCTGAACACTACCAGCTAACTAAACAAGCCTTTGATCTAGCCGAAAAATATCAATTGCCCGTTTTTGTCTTAAGTGATAAACACGCACTAGAGTCATATCACACCTTGGAGATTACTGAACCAATAACACAAATTAGTAAACTTAATATGGCCGAGAATCTGCCTGAGGATAATAGCTTTCTAAGATATCAACTGACAGAGAGTGGCGTTTCACCTAGAAGTATTCCTGGACAAAACCACGGTCTTCATCTAGCTAATTCATATGAACATGACCTCTGGGGTTATGCCACCGAAGAAGCTGACATGACAGCTAAACAGGCGGAAAAAAGAGAAAAGAAATTAACTACCTTAGCAGCAGAACTGCCACAACCGAAACTTCTTGGTCCTCAACAAGCTGAGATTTCTATCATCTGCTGGGGATCAACCGTCTTAGCCTTACAAGATACTTTAGCAGATCTTAACCAAGGTGGGATTAATAAAGTTAATGTCATCCATTTCCCTTGTGTCTGGCCATTTCCAACTAAAGGCTTTACTCAACTGGTCAGTAACGCTAAAAAATTAGCCATCATTGAAGGCAATATGACTGGCCAGTTACAACAATTGATCATGCGCAAAACTGGAATTAAGATCGACCATCAATATCGACGATACGATGGTAGACCCTTTTATAGTGAGGATATTATCGCCTGGATTAATCAACTATGAGTTGCCATACCCTCCAATCACTAGCTTCACCCATTGCCCCAACTTGGTGTCCCGGTTGTGGGGACTTTTTAATCTTCAATAGTCTACGAAAAGCCATCATTGATCTGCAACTGGAAGAAAAAGACACCGTCATTGTTTATGGGATTGGCTGTAGTGGCAATATGGCTGACTTTAATCGGGTTTATGGCTTTCATGGTCTTCATGGCCGGGGGTTACCTGTGGCCATGGGCATTAAGCTTGCTAATCATAAATTAAAAGTGATTATGATTGGTGGGGATGGGGATGTTTACGGTGAGGGGCTGCAACATCTGATTACCGCTGCTCGCGGCAACCATGACCTAACTTTAATTGTCCATAATAACAGTCGCTACTCACTAACCACGGGCCAAACCTCACCCACCAGCAAGAAGGGACTAAAAACCAAATCTACACCTTTAGGAGCAATCGAAGAACCACTCAACCCCTTAGCTGTAGCTTTAGTCAGTAAAGCTACGTTTGTAGCCAGAGGGTATAGTGTTCAAGTACCTCAAATGGTAGAGCTTTTTAAACAAGCCATCCTTCATCCCGGCTTTGCTATGGTCGATGTCTTACAACTTTGTCCCACCTTTAACCAAGAAATGAACCATCCTTGGTACGCTCAAAGAATCTGTACCCTGGATCAGACCAACCATAATCCCCAGGATTTCGGCCAAGCCCTAAGTAAAGCTCTTGAGCCAGAAAAATTAGCCACTGGCATTTTCTACCAAGACAAAACTAGTGTGGCTCATCATGCTCAGTTGCCACAACTTCAACAAGCTTCATTAATTGAACAAAGACCCACCCAGGTGAACCTACAACCGATCATTAATAGCTTTAGCTAATTTTTTCCTTCTCATCTTTACATGATATAATTTCCAAGATAAATCAAGTATTTGTTTGATTTTTCGCACCTTAACAAGAGATTTCACTTAAGGGTAAAGGAATTAAGTAAGATAGATAATTTTTTTATCCTTAAGTGAAGTCTAATCATCAGGGTTAGCCACTTGGGAACAAATTCTCTAAAGGAGAATTCTCAATGAAAC
>Ga0172379_10001619_pt1 | contig 43988 bp, 64 predicted proteins | sample GrowelOW334metaG_FD_119756 | JGI IMG/M metagenome (GOLD analysis project Ga0172379, IMG submission 119756) | Groundwater microbial communities from an aquifer near a municipal landfill in Southern Ontario, Canada - Groundwater well OW334 metaG | ecosystem: Environmental > Aquatic > Deep... | reverse complement strand
GGCGCGGGGTTCCGCAAGCGCCAGAAAACCCGTCGTGGGAAGTGTCGCCGCCGCACGAACAGATGCCGGTCGGGCCGCGCGAGGTCGATCTAGACGCGCCGCCCGCTCGGGCCGATTAGGAGCACTGGCATGGACGCACGCGAAACCATCGCGAAGATCGCAGAAACCGCCGAGGCTGTCGGCTGGCAAGCCGGCGTTGGCGCGAGCGAAACGGCCGGGTGGATCATCTCCGTTCTGGCCCGATACCCCGAGCACACCGAGGGGTTCTTGACGCAAGGGTATTTCTACCTTGTTGATCAAGGGCTGACGGGGCACGAGCACGGTTGCCTGACGTTCCACCGCAAGGATGGTTCGGTCACAACCCCGTCAGAACTTCACGCCGCCCGCGAGGTCCAGAAGATCAAGCGGGCTGTCGAAAACACGGCCGATTGAGGAGCCCGCCATGCCTTCGTTTGACACCAAGCGCACTCTTCAAGGCTGCTGCATCGACTGCGGCCGGAAATACGGCGACGAATACGGCTTCCCGGATCTCGTCATTCCGAACGACGCGTGGGCCAAGATCGCCCCAAACGGTGACGAAGGCGGATTGCTGTGCCCGTCCTGCATTTGCCGCCGGCTTCACGACGCCGGGATCAAAACGACCGGCGAATTCAGAAGCGGCCCGTTGGCCGAATAGGAGCGCCCATGAAGACCGTACCCGAGCACGTGTGGGAAGCCGACCGGAAGCACCCTTGGCTGATGTTCTGCGCCCGCTTGGATATGGCGTGGGAGTTGCGGCGCTGGCGCACTTTCCGCCGCGCATTCACGACGCTGGCCCGCGCGCTAGTGTTTCGATAACTGGAGGCCCCCGTGACGTGCCAGCACGAGAAATTTCGCGTCGAGGCCAACATCGGCCGTCTGTCCCGAGAGGAAGGCGGCCCGATAACGGGCTACACGGCGGACGTGAAAGTGTTTTGCGACCAGTGTGGCCTGCCGTTCCGGTTCATCGGACTGGCCGCAGGCAATCACCATGCCGAACCACGAGTGTCGATTGACGGCACCGAACTGCGGGCACCGATTGAACCCGCCGAGCACGAGACATTCCAGGCCGCCGCCCGGTACACGATGCCGCCGTCGGCATCTCATTGAGGAGCCCCGTGGGGCAAGGAGAGAAAGATGACAAACTTTAAACTCAATAACGGCGACGACGTGAAAAGCAACAGCACTGGCATAGCTGGGATAATCACGGCCAGGGCCGACCACCTGCATGGATGCAATCGGTACTTTATCCAGCCTCAGGCAGGGAAGGATAACAAACTCCCTGACGGATATTGGATGGACGAAGATGATTTGACGGTGAAGAAGGCATTCGCCGTATCTGGGGGCCGCAATGACCACGGCGGACCACCAAGCACGCTAAAATAGCGTGTCCGAATAGGAGCAAGGGAGAAGACGATGTGCAACTGCATTTCCGAAGTGAACAAAATGCTCGCCGAACGCAACGCGCAACTAGTGATCCCGATCTTCGGACCCCAGCGCCCGTTCGTCGAAACAGACAAGATCGAAACCAAGAAGCGGGGCAAACCGCCGCGCATGTTCGCCACGTTCTGCCCGTTCTGCGGGGAGAAGTACGCGGACGAAGAACCACTGCCTCGCTGAGGAGGGCTATCAATGTCACATAATTCCGGCATTAGGGGTGGTTGCTACCTAATACCGCATAATTCACGCATCCGCAGAGAGGGTTGGCCGTTCGTTTCTATTTCCTGAACAGGCCGACGATCTTGCCAATCGTTCCCGTCGTCTCGACGCCCTTGATCTTCTCGACCGTGCGAAGTGTGCCGATGCCGAGCATTGACATGACCAGACCGAGAACCTCGGCAACGCCGATGTCAGGGCGCGGAGGGATCACGCCTCCGGACTGGATCACCGCGTAGATCCACAGGCCGATGCTGACCAGGGCCATCGGCACATACCAGCAGAATAGCACGATGGCGCACGTCCAGCCGATGGCGGGCCGCCAGCCGGCCACGAAGATTGAGGGGTGCGCCGCCTCGACCTTGTTGGTTTCGCCTTGCGCGGCCAGCCCGGCGTTATAGGCGTCGGTGATCGATTGCGTCATCTTCTCGGTCGCCTCGGCGCGGGCGTTGGCGTCCGGGATGAATTTGTTGATCAGGGCCAAGCCCTGGCCAATGATGTCGTCGATGCCGAATGCCATGTGACCTCCTAAGCCATCAGCACGCCGGTGCGAATTGTCGCGTCGTCGTAAGGTTGCTGGCCGTTCTCGTGCAGGATGATAGCCGCCACCAGAGCGGTCATGATGTCGACCGAACGCGGGTCGATCACCTGGTCGGCGCCGACGCCGCAGCGGTCTGCGACATGCTGGATGTAACTGGCCGTGTCATTCTCGTTGGCCGGCGCCCATCGGTCAATGATCTGGCGGACGGTATTGCACCCGTGCCGTTCGTAATAGGTACGGATGACGCGGGCGATGGCGCGGATGCCATATTCAGGCGCGGTGAATTCCTCGAAGATTGGGTCGTCATCGGTGGCGCGCTCACCCAGCCATTGCGTTTTGTCGCCTGGCGATTCGCGCAGATTGCCTGGGTTGTTCATGCGGATGCCGCGAGGGATCATGGCTTGCCTCCCGGCCGGCCGGTCAGCACGGCGCTGGTCAGGTCGTTGAGCCGGACGTTGACCATTTCGATGCCCTTCTTGAGGTCATCCATGTATCGTTCCATATCGAGGCGCGGGATCGAGGCGCGCATTGCCTCATTGACGCGGCCGTGCAGTTCCTTGGTGTCGGAGGAAAAATCCTCCCTCAGCTTTTCGATCATAATGCGCGCTTCCTCTCGCACTGAATCTGCCTTCCTGCCCCCCCACACCATCACGCCAATCATATGGCTTCCGGCAATCAGCAGCAGGCCGACCAAGGTCAAGACATCGGAAAAATCCATGCTGTTCATCGGTTACTCCAGCGCGATTCGGCCGCGGACGAGGCCATGAAAAAAGCCGCCACGGCGGCGGCGATGACGGGTGGACTCATAAAATGATGATGGGTGGCGTTCATACTGTCTCCCCTTGATAAAGGTTCAGTTTCTGCGCGCTTTCTGGGAGGTTTTTTGCTATGATTGGCTATGGGACATCGCATTCTGGTTTTTGGCCTTTTTGCCGTCGCGCTGATGTTTCAGGCTGGGCCTGGAGCTTGGGCCGGGGAATTGTCCGAGTGGGACGCCGCTGGAAACCGCTACCCCGCCGCTTGTCGCCGTGACCTTTCCGACGTTGCGGCTCCGGTGGTAAAAGTGCTATCCGGGGAGGCCCTCAAGGCTCTATGGAGGGCCGTCATCGGCACCCAGCCGCCGGATCGTCTCTACGGGTTTGTGCTGACATCCACCCTGCCCCGCCCCGTCGTCTACGTCGACGGGTCCCTGCGCCCCGCGATGATCGAGGCGACAATCAGGCATGAGAGATGTCATCTGCTATGGAACGGCCTCACCGGTTCGTGGCACTGGCACCCACCCTACCAGGGAGAACTTCCATGAAGGGAAACGCCAGGGCTTGGGGCCGCCATGCCGTCATTGAATCCTGGCGTCGCGTTGCTGCCGGCTGCGTTCGTCCGCTACTGCTGGCGATCGAGGTTGGCCTGTTGGCAATCGCCACTCTGTTGGTATTGCGTGCCTGCGCCCAGGCGGCGGAACGGCCGGTAGAGGCCCCGGCCGGCTTCGTCGCCTTTTGCGCCCGCCATCCTGGAGATTGTGCCGGGCAAGGACCGGCACCCGCCTTCACCAAGTTGAGCACTGAGAGGTGGGCCGAATTGCGGACCGTGCAGACCGACATCAACGCCCGCATCCTGTGGATGCCCGATGTTGCCACCTTCGGCGAAAGCGACCGCTGGGATTACCCCCTGGCCTGGGGAGACTGTGAGGACATCGCCCTGGCCAAGCGGCGCGCCCTCGTCTCTCTTGGCTGGCCGGCCGGCAATTTGCCGCTCGCCCTTGCCCGCCTGTCTGACGGCCGCCTGCACGTGGTTCTACTGGCCATTACCGGAGGCGGCGTCTTCGTCCTCGACAATTTGCGGCCCGGCCTCGCCCGCACCGCCGACTATCGCCTGCTGGCCCGCCAGAGCCGCGCCGACCCGTCGGCGTGGATCAGTTTGATCCGGCCATGACATCACCCATACTAGTTGCATATCCGCTCTCCGATTCCGTCACCCAAATACCTCAACTTTGCTAATACCGCGGATGTTGATGCATCTCCCCGTAGAACACTACCCCTCCGGCAACGAGCGTAGCAATCATAGTGAACAGGAACCCTCGATAGAGGGGCAAAGCATTGCCGTTCAAGCGTTCTTTAATCTTTTCTACCACAAAGCTGTCTCCTCTGTCTTGGTGTCAGCGATCCCTCCCCCGATGGTGTTGAAGTCCCCAGCAGGGCTTATCCGGTTCGGCCAGGGACTTCCATTCACTCGTACGTGTAAAACGAAATTTCATCCGCCCACGCATTTCCACCTGTTGTTCCTGATGCGTAGGTTATAAGCCAATACCGATGGCTGCCGTTTGCATCGATGTCGGTTGTATCCGTGGTCGGATTGCCCGTCGTGGACGCGGTAATAGAATGTTGCGTCGCAGATCCGGAAACGGTTGTCCATGGGCCAGTCAACGAGGTATCGCTGTACCGTATGTTCATCACCGTCGTATTGTTCCAGACTTGAGATCCCGCTCCGGCAGCCGTTGTGGTAACGACACGCCGGATGGCCTTCCCGGCCCCGAAGTCGTAGGCCGCATGTGTGCTGGCGTTTAGCGCGCTGGTATCGGCCGCATAGGTTCCGACGGTTTCATCATACAGATGGGCCTCGGCGGCACCACTAAGAGCGTAAGTGAAGCTGGTATTGACCGCCACAGGGGACTGCAAAACATAAACCGGGGCGGCCGGATTCTCATCCCCCGCCCGGAACGCCACGGTGGCGGTGGCCCAGGGCTGGGCGGCGGCGAGAGTGAAGGCGGCCTCTCCCACGGCCTCGGGGCTGGCGGTCATCTCGTAAGCGGCGGCCAGGGTAACGAGGCTGTTGGGGCTGGCTTGCGCGGCAATGGACGTCGTTCCGGCCGGCTCGGTGACGGCAGGGGCGCCAGCACAGGCCATCAGGCGAAGAATCAGGTTGTTGGCGCTGCCGGTGGAGAGATCAAGACAAGCGGGATTGGCGGTATCCCCCAGGTCGTAAGTCCGCAGGTCATCGTTTCCGCTATCGATAAAAGCGACTCTTGTGGAACTTAGGGTGGCCAACGCCGTCGTGAGGTTCACCCCGGCAATGGTCAAGGCGGGGGTTGTTTGTGTCCATGTTCCGTCGAAGGAATAGGTCCTGATCGTTCCGGTCCCGCTGTCGACCAAAGCCACGGTGCTTGAGTTCACGTCCGAACTCAAGGTCGCCAGTCCGGGATAGGCGATGCCGGACAGCGGAAAAGAGACGCCCCATGCGGACCACGCCGCCCCATTGAACTGATAGGCCCGGAACCCCGCGCTTGACGAGTCGACGATAGCGATGCCGTCGGCCCCCGTGAGGGCGGCGATGGCGAACGGCGCGACAAGGCCGCTGATCGTCGCGGTGGTGCCGACGGCAGACCACGTGGCGCCGTTGAAATCATAGGCTTGCAGCGTCTTGTGCGTGGCGTCGATGAAGACGACGCGGGACGAACTGAATGCCGCCAGCGCGCACGTTACGGCGAAGCCCGCAACGCTCAATCCGCTTCCGGCAAGGGTCCAGTCCGTCCCGTCGAAATCATAGGCCCGCAGTTCTTCATGAAAATCGTCGATGAAGGCCACGCGGGTTGAACTCATCGCCGCCAGGGCGGTGAAGGTAGCATCGGCAACGTTTAGATCGTTGCCGGTCTGGGTCCAGTTGGTGCCGTCGAAATCGTAGGCGCGCAAATCCCGGGCGGTGGAATCGTAGTAGGCGACCCGGCTGGAGGTCATCGCCGCCAGCTTCGGGATGGTTCCGCCGGCGATGTTCAGGTCGTTGCCAACCTGCGCCCAGGCCGGCGTCGTCGCCGTTTTGGTGAACGTCGCCGGCCCGCACTGGCTGGCGGCGATGATCCGTCCGACGGCATCGTCGTTGCCGGTCCAGGTGACGGTGTAGCCAGCCGGTTCGCTGGCGGCCTCGCGTTCATAGACGTACAGCGGCACCTCGCCGGACTCGTCGGCCAGCACCAGGGTCCAGGCGCTCAACCCGCCCAGCGTTGCCGCGTTGACCTTCGTCAGGATCAGCACAAGCCGCTCCCCGTCGTCGGGCGCGCTGTCATACGTCAGGGTCAACGACGTGGTGGCATTGGCAGTGCCCGCGGCGAAGGCCACCGCGTCATATGCCGGTTCGGCGGGGTCTGGAAGAAGGGTATTGAGAGGGATGTACAGCGTCATGTCGAATACAGCCCCTTCAACGTAAGGTGGATCATCTGGCCCGGGATTGAACTTCCGACAGAGGTAATCCCGGCCTTGAAAATGTCCCCCGTCGCCGCGAAGATTTGAGGCCCCGTCGTGTAAAGGGTCCCTGCGGTCAAGGACGATGAACTGCTGGCGATCTCTGGCGGTGTCGAGTAAATGGCGGCGCCGTTCTTCGTCACGTAGAAAACGAGGGTAGAACCCGTTGGTTTAACCCCCGTCGAATCAACCCCGCCGGTTTCCCCGGTGATCGTAAAATTCCTGGAGGTACGGAACGAATAGTACTGACGCGCCTCGACGTTCACGCCGGTCTGCGTGTTTGAAAACCCAAACTGAAGGGGAATATCGAAGATCATCCCGCCAAGCTGCCCCACGGCCTCAAGGCCGTTGAAGGCGTCCCCGGACCCCAATGAAACGATTTGGGTTGAGGCTGGAGCGAGGGAGATGAGTTGCGTCGAGGCCGGGGCCAAAGATACAAGCGCGGTGGCGGAAGGGGCCAGAGATACGAGCGCGGTGGCGGAAGGGGCCAGGGAAATCAGCGCCGTGGCTGATGGAGCCAGGGATTGAAGGGCGGTTGCCGACTGTTCCAGCGTGACGATATGCGTGGAAGCGGGATAAAGCGCGGTAATCTGGGTGGAAATCGCCGCCAAAGTTGTAAGCCCCGTTGAAATGGCGGCCAGAGTTCCAAGATCGTCAATCACGGCAGACAGGCTTTCCAGCGCCGCCGTCGTCGTCGGGTCCAGGATTTCCAGTAGCGTGAATGAAAGATTGGATGTCCCGATGACGGGAGCGGTGGATGAAAGCTGGGCCTCATACCCGGAATACGCGGTGCCGCTGGTGATGAACACCCGCGTTCCCCAGACAACGTCCCGGGCTCCGTCAAAGTCCTTGGCTCTGGCCCACGCCGCGCTGTCTGCGACATAGATGCCGTTTTCCGTCGCGTCGGTTTGATTCTTGACGAGAACCCTGTCCCCTGTAACAATGGAGACTCCGTCAATGGTCTGCTCGCCGGAAAGCGTGATGTTCGCCGTCGTCGCGGCCTTGACGGGGGCCTTGAGGGCAACCGAAGTGGTCAGGCCATCGAGGCGGTCAGTTTGTGTGGATGGCATTGTTTACCTCATGAGCCCGAAGTTAGACCAACTCGCGGAAAAGGCTTGGGACACGCTGGCGGGTAGACTTCCGGACAGCGGATTCGAAGTCGCGCATAGGGCTTTCTGGGCAATCCTGGTCATTGCCCTTGTCCTGTGGTGGTAGTCTCGTCATCCCCGGTTATCCCAGCTTGGAGCATGTAGGCGTGGATCTGACGAGCGAGGGCAATGCCCCGTTTTTCGGTCGCCGGTTTCTCAAGCAACAGCGCGGCAAACTTCGGATTCTGCGCGGCCTCGATCAGAACGTCCCTGACCTTGCCTTGGGGGACCTTGGCGAAAATCTTCTGGAAATACTTTGCCCCAGCCTGCGCCGCGATCAGGGATGATCCCGTGGTGTTGGCAACGCCAGTTGCGGCGATTGAGCGCGAACCCGCAATCCGAACCATCATGTCAAAGGCCGAATCCACTTCCGGGACGACTTCCTCCAGCCCCCGGACGCCCTTCATTGATGCCGCGACTTTCTCGGCAGCGGCCATCAGTTTCCCGATGCTCGCCGCGTCCTGGGTCGTCGAAAGGCCGGATCTTTGCATGAACTGAAGGATGGACGGCTGGCCGGGCCGTATGGGCTTCATCAGGACGGTATTCAGTTTTTCAAGATCAATATTTCCGGCCGCGTCGCTGGCCTGACGGATGGCATAATCCCAAATCGCCGCACGGTATCCGGCAACGGCCTGATCACCACCTCCGCGCTTGGCGACCTTCGCCATGGCGGTGAGATCATGAATCGGAGTCTTGCCCAAAACGGCGGCGCTGACGGCATCGGCCGCGTTTTCGTATTTCGTCAGCTTGACGAAGGCCGATTGCTGATCAATGACGCGGGAAATCTTGGTGATCTGGCGTTCGACGTTCTTGAGTGAGTTCTCGCTTTTCAGCGCGGCCTCAAGATCGGTCTTGACATCGGGGAACCTGTTCAAAAGTTCCTCGTTGTCCCGGATTGTCTTGGCAAGGCGCGTTGCGCTCACTCTCCCCGTATTGGGGTCGATTGCGTCAGCGGCGGCCAGGCGAAGCATTCTTTCTTGAGCGTCAATCATGGTGTCGAAATTCTCAGGCCCAACCAGACCCTTTCCGGAAGCAAATCGGGTAGCCTCCTCCAGTTCCCGGAACCGCAAAGCCCCGCCTTCGCTTCCTGTCCCAAGCGCACGACGCAACGTCAATTCAGGAGGAATGCGGTCTGCCCCGCGCGCCGTGGTTTGCATCGTCTGCCCACCAAAGGCGCGTGTGAACGTGTCGTGGAGTTCGCGGGAGAACGCCCTGGCTTCGTTATAGGCGTCAACATCCTTGCCAAGCGTTCTCATCACTCCGGCGCTTGGTCCGGAAAAAACGCCGTCCAGGTCGTCCAGTGTGGCCTCTGCAAGCCTTCCGTAGATACGGGCGTCGTTGGCTTTTCCCTGGGCGTCGGCTTCCCTAGCCAGGGCAAGCGCGCGAGATCGGAAACGGATCATCTCTCCGGTGGTCGTTTCCCCGGCTTCCCTCATTCTGGAGATGAAGCCTTCAACAATCGCCGGCATGGGCTCTTCGGGGAGCATGTCCGCGCGAAGGTTGTCGTATGTTTTCAATAGATTCGTTGGAGGGGATTTCAGGTCGCGCGGGATGCGCTCCCAAAGCTGTGTTTCCGCTTGGCGCGCGTCCTTCATCGCCCCCTCAACGGATTCCCTGGCCTTGACGCTGAGCTGCGCCCTCATGCCGGGAGTGTCCGCAGTAATGCCCTTGGCGTACTCCACGGCCTCCCTTTCCGCCGTTTGGAGGCGTGCGGCAAGAAGCGTGCGGAAATACCTCACGCGCAAATCTGCGGCAGCCTGCAAAGCGGCCGGATCTCCGGTTCCCCGAAGGGCGGAAACCATATTGCTGATGGTCTTCAGGCTTTCCTCGGCTTCCTTCTCCGCCTCGGCGCCGAATTTTGCACTCGATTCCTTGAGTTTGGTTTCAAGCGCGATAAGGGCCGGAGATCCCGTCTTCTGGGCCGATGTCATGCTGGTTCCGGGAATACCGGATTCCTTGAGCATGGCGGCTAACAGTTTCGGATCTTCCCCGGCCTCGGTAACAATTTCCTGAAGGATCTGGGCCGCCCTCGTCTCTCTGCCGGAACGGCTCATAGACTGAAGCACCATCTTGACGGAATCGCGGGCGGTCTTGGCTGTTCCCACCAGGAGGCGGGAGGGGTTCAGGAATCCTCCAGCAACCTCGAAGGCCATGCGCTTGCCTTCTTCTCCCGGGTAGTAGGATTCGGACATCCCGCCACCAACAGATGCCCCAGCCAAACCGAAAGCCTCGGAGGCAACAAATGTGCGTGGTGACGCCTGGGCGAAGTCGATAATCCGGTTGATGAATGTCCCAACTTTCGACGCGGGAAGGCGGGCCGTGGTGACAAGCGGGGCCGCAGAAAAAGGCAATCCTGCACCGACGACCTCCCCACCAACAGCATAGGGACGAAGGGCAGGATCGAAACTCTCGATGTCTGGCTTGGTGAGAGTATCGCCGGCAAAGGGGATTTCAGACGCGAGGAGTCGTGCACCCTTGCCGAAGAGGTATCCGGCTCCCGCGCCAGCGGCAGCCCCAAGCGGAACGGTGAACGGGGCGGCTGGGCCTCCTAGTGCGCCGATCTTGGCGCCCATGATCATGCCGGGAATAATAGGCGCAGATTCCATGAGGCCGCCCGTCGCTCCCTGCCCCACCGCGCGGGCCTTCTCTCCCATGGTGGGCTCGGCAAGCGGAAACTCGGCGAAGTCGTCTTTCGCCTCCGTCTCCTGCTCGGAGACGAGCGGAAAGGCATCGAAGTCGTCAGTCGCGGCGGGCTTGGTGGTGTCGGCCATTTACGGCACCCTCCTCACGTCACCCTTGGGAGTCCTGAAGACCGTACCGGACGGAAGGGCCTTGGCCTCTTCCGCGTTCTTGACCAGGGGAGGAACGCCCAAATTCTGGCGGAACTTCACGATGGCGTTGAGAACGTTGAGAGCCTGGACGCGCTCTTCCCTGCCGACCGTGGATTTTCCTGGGTCGGCCGTTGAAAAAGCGTTCTTCTCTCTGACTTCAAGGGCCTGATCGATGGCAATGAGGCGGTTCTGGAAAGCGCCCGGCCGGTCGAAAACTTCCGGCGTGATTTTGATTTCGTCCTCGATGGCCTTGCGTTCGCCTTCCGCATAACGCGGGTTGTTCTGAAGAACCCGGACAAGGTCCCTTTGCACGAGCGGAACGTAATTACGGGCCTGGGTGAATTCCTTGTTCGGGAAAAACTCACCGACCACGGGGGTTTTGCCGATCAATTCCCCAGCGGCAGGAAGCGGACCCGCGATGTTCCCGGCGAGGCCCCAAATCGTCTGGTCTGGAGGAGCTGTCGGTTCGGGGACGCCAGCAGAAGACGGTGCGCGCTGTCCTGGCAATTCCATGCCACGGCGCTCGTATGCCTTGACCACGAACGGGGGGAGTTCGGGGCGGCTGGTTTCCATCAACCCGGTGTCTGGATTCGGCCGAGTAGTCGGCTGGGTATACTGAGTGACGGCGGCCTGGAAACGGCGTTCTTCCGCGTCATCCAGAAGACCGGCCTCAAATGCCGGAGCGTCATCGGTCAAGATTTCGAGGGACCGACCGGCGATACCCGATCCAAAGGCTCCAGGCACGGCGGCGCTGCCCATTTGGGCAATTTCTTCCTCGGTTGCCGGCCGCTTGACCACACGCTCAAACTCGGCGACCCTGTCGGAAAGAGTCTGCTTTCCCTCCCGCTGGGGAGCGCCGGCCAGCGACAACCTCTCCGCTTCAGTGGGGTCGCGCCCGACGATAGCAATGAAATCCTTGACCTTCTTCTGTGCCGCCTGAGACGCCTTGCGCTCCTCGGTTTCGGCGATGATAAGACGATTCTTGATCTTGCGAACGTCATCCATTCCGAGAATGTCCGGGCCGACGCCATTATCCAAAAGATCCCTGGCTTCTTTCAGGGAGCCCCTGGCAATCATGTTTTCAACGGTTGCAGTGACGATCTGCTGCCTGCCAACAGAACGCCACTTTTCCTCATCCTGCGGGGGAAGGGCGCCGGCAAGTTCATTGATTTCTCGGTCCAGAACCTTGAACTGGTCGGCCAGCGATCCGGGATTTTCGGCGGCACTGTTCGCAAGTTGGGGGATCGTTTTCCCGAGATACCCCGTAACTTTCTCGCGCCCGATCTTGGCGCTCAAGGTTCCAGCCCTTCCTAGAAGCTGGCTGCGGTCGGATTCCAGGCGCTCGTAAAGCCTAACCTGGCTGTCCGGGGAACCACCGTACTGCTGGATCAATTCGTCCTGTTTCTTCTTCAGAAACTCCTGGTACTGGGAAACCACGCCTTGGTCTGAAAGGTCGGCCTCGGTCTGGAGCCGCTCCAACTCGGTTGACGCCTCGGTTCCAAAGGTGTTGATCGCGTTCACCCGCTTGACCGCGTCTTCCCTGGTCCGGATCTGGCCGCCGATTTCCCCCGCTACCTGCCCCAGCATTTGAAGGCCCTGCCCCGCCGTCCGAGCATCTGCGGATTGCGTACTCGCAGCCCTTTGAAGGCCGGAAGTGTCTTCGCGCGAAACGCCCCTGGTGGGCTGGGGAATGGGCCTTGAACCAAGCGCCGTTGCGTCAGGAATACGAGCCATCATGAATACCCGAACATTCTATACTCAGGGGAAAGTGAGGCGTCGGAATACTTGTCGTAAAGACTGCTTAACTTGCTGCCGAACTTGGAGAATCCCATGGCAAGCGTGCCGCCGGCCTGGAGGTATGATCTCTGTTGTGCCGCAACCCCGGAAGCCTTGGCATATTCCCCGGCGTATCGGTCGGAAGCTGCCCCGGCCCTGGAAAGAACGGCGGAATACTCCTGCCCCAGCGCCCGGTCCTCGCCCTGGGCCAAAGCCGTGGCGGCCCTATAAGCCCCTTCGGTCTCGATCCCTCCAAGGATGTCAACCATCGTCGGGTCAAGGGAGCCGGCACCGGACGCCGCCCCAACCGCCTTTGCACGAGAAGATACCAGATCGGCCTTTCTGTTTTCCTCAATCGCGGCGCGCTGGGCAGAAGCCCTCTCCTGGCCGGCATTTTGTTCCAGGGCAAGAGCTTCTCTTTCCCGGACCCTGGCTTGATACTCCATGACCCTGGATTGCTGTTCCCCGGCGGCCTTTTGCGCGTTGCCGCTGGAAATCGCCCCGGCAGCGCCAGCAAGCGTTCCTGCCGCAAGAGCCACATCACCAAGGGTGATCGCAGTCTCGCCAATTACGGCAAGTTCAATTCCGGTCATGGAAGCACCCACGCACCGCCGTATTCAAGAAACCCGAAGTGACGAAGGGCCGTTGTGCCGTCTTCTCCTGATTCGGCAACAATGCGCCCCCTGAATTTTTCCACCAGAGCCATAACCGCGCGCCCCCCTTCGATCACTTCCCTTTTGTTCAAGGACCCGTCGTTGTCCGTGAACACCACGACGGAACCGTTGTTCAGGTAATAGCCACCAACCCCAACCACTTTTCCGTTGCGCTCCATGGCAAGAGCCCGCGCCGTGATGGGAATTTCGTATCCGTAGAACTGCCTGATATCCCCAAGGGTGGCGGGCCGGATCATTTGTCTTTCTCATCAACGGTAATAACCATGCCCAGGGCGGTCACGGGTCTAGGCGCGGTAGCCTTCAAAACAATCCGGCTGTCGGTGTCATAACTGCCCGGGATCATGAAGGACTGTTCATCGTAGGTTTCGTGAATTGAATCGGTCGAAACAGCGACGCCGTTCTCGATGGACGGCATATCCCTCAAGTCGTCTGTTGACGTCGTAGGACCAAACTGGAGCCCCCTGGCGTGGGTGTTCGCCAGAATAAGCCCAAGGGATACCGGTTTCTTTCGCTGCGTCAGGGCGGTCCCGGTCTGCGACCCATACGCCAACTTTGCCGACTTGAACCAGCCATCATAAGGAAGGCCAACGACGGTACAGGTCGAGGCGGTGGAAATCGTGATCGCTCCCGTCGTCGACACCGTATAGGTTCCGAGATCCTTTCCGTTTCCCCAAGCGGTGACAGTTTTTCCGATCAGGTGGGGGACCGGAATAACCGTCGTCGCCGTCGAGTCATAGACCACAAAGCTGTCAGCGATCTTGCTTAGGGTGCTGCCTACGGCTTCGGATTCCTTGGCCCATTTCTCCACGTACCTGACAGTGGACCCGTTCACTTCCCTCTTGACGATGTGATAGACGTTGTCTTCTTGGGTTCCGGGAAGAACGGCCACGTCTTCCAGGACCCCATCAGACCCGTCAGCCTCTCCCGTTTCAACGTCAACCCAACAAACAACGTTCTCGGCTGGGTCGGAAATCAGAACGCCGGCCGTGCCATCCGTAGATCCGCGGATGCAATGGATTCGCGTGTCTGGCTGCCTTTGCACGGCCAAACGAACGAATGATGGTTTCCCGGCCTCGGGAACAAGAACGGTCCTGTCGACGTTCTCATAATCCAAGGTTTGCCCGGAAAGCCCGATATCATAGAGGCGCGTCAGGCTGCGATGCACCATCAGGGCGCGCTTGTCAATCTTGATCGCCTGGACGTTGGCGGACCCGTGGGTAGAGATGTCTCTGAGGTTGAAGTTCGTCGGGGTCAGCGGTTCGTCCAAAGCCCCCGTCTTGGCCTGCAACTCCGCACCCTGGGTTCCCACCACTAGACGACCAAGAGACACCAGCCAACGGATTCGATCAACAGGACCGGATGCGATGGAACGGTTGATCGGCGCGGAATCTCCTTCAACGTCAGGGTCAAAGCCTTCGAAGAGATCGGAAACGGAGCCGATGATTTTGGATTTTCCGGCCCACCACAGCCTTCCCTCATGGAAGGCGACGGCGGAAGGATGTCCCCGGTATTCAGACCACTCTCCTTCATTCCAAAGATCGGTCGCCGCAGTTGATCCGAGATTGTCGAGAACGATGGCTGAAGCGGCCGTGGAATTGTTTGAAGTTGATGTGGAAACCGACGTGACCTTGGCAACCCCGATGATGCCTCCGGAGGCGTAGGTCAGGCTGACCGTTCCCGTCCCACCTGTAGAAGAAACGTCGGTGCTCCCCGCCCCGAAGCGGTAAAAGACAATCTGGTTGTCCAGCCCGTCATCATAAGTAGTGGCGATGGTCGATGCGTAGGAAAGTCCGGATACGTTGGCCCATTGTCCAGTCTCTCCGACCGACCGTTGAATCCGCATGGTCCCGGTGAAATCGGTGGACTTCGTGTAGAGTAGCGAAAACTGACGCGCGGCGTCAACTCCGGTCACCCGGATTTCGTCGGTCCACTGATCGCCTCCCGTAACCTGGGCTTGTACGTTCTGCCCGATCGAGGTAATGCGGAATAATGCGCCAACATATCCGGAATTGAATAGAGGTTCCGAGGCATAAAGAGTGATGTTTCCGGAAAGCCCTGAAGGGGTCAGCCGCTTGGAGGATGTATTGACAACCCTGAATGGACCATCTTCCGGAAGATAATCCAGGACCGCCCACGAAGAGGTTGAAGACCCTGACCCCATCCGCACGATCTTTTGCGGAACAATGGTCGATCCGCAGGCCATATAAATGGTGTTGCCGGACTGGTCATATCTCAGATTGTCAAGGTCGGAAGCCCCCCACGGAGCGGGAAGGGAAAGGATATTGTCCGTGCTCAATCCCACATTTGAGCTTTCGATCAAAACCGAGGATACGTAGCTCGAATATTCCGTGTTTGCCGAAAATTCGATGTGGATATTTGAAGTTGGGGTTACTGCGAATGAATAGATGCCCTTCGAAAGCTTTGTTTCCGCCACGTAGTCGTCATTTCCCAGGGCAGACCCTATCTTGACGATGGGATGCCCTTGGGCAATGACGATTCTTACCCCGTGCTCGGTTCCGGTGTCGGAGGAGGCCACGGCGATGGCGGAGCGGCGGCGGGCCGAACTGTAGCGTGTTCCGACCAACTCCATATATCCACCAACCCACGTCGACGAAGATCCTGAATCGTCGGCGTCCGTCCAGCCGGAAAGATCGCTGGTGAATTCCCCATTTGTTGCACTTGACGAAACGAAAGACCTCCTTACAAGAACGTCATTAACGGCAATCCGGGTGCGCGAAGACGAGAATTCGAAAAGAGCCGTGTCCGTCGACGAAAAGATGAACGTTCCAAGCCTGGATGCGACGTTGTTATAGGTTCCAAACAGGTATTCAAACCCCGGACGCAGCATCATGCTTCCCAGGGTGCGGGGCATCCAGTTTGTTTGAATTTCCGCGCTGATTCGCGTCCGATCAAGGTCCGTCCTGGCAAGGCCAAGCTTAGAAATTCGGCCCCGGTTGAACGTGTGGAGGGGGACATTCCCGCGCATGGCTTACCCGATCAGCCGGTTGCGTTTTCCGCGACCACTGTTTCCCCGCCCCCAACGCGAGCGGACCCAATTCCCCACGGGGCGAAATCGGGTAGGTTCCTCGCTGGCGTCGACGGACTTGGCATCGTTCAGGAGTTTCTTTTCCAACTTCGCAAGCCTTTCCACGTCGGCCTGGCTCTTGAGAAGGGGGGCAACCTGGATTGCCGACCAACAAGCCGCCCACCTGGCGAAGGCGTCGGTCCACTTCGCGTAATCCCCGCCGTAGCTTGCATCGTCGGAGACATAGCGCATGTAAATGGGGTCGGCGTCGGCGTAAAAATAATCCCCCTCCAATTCGTAATCGTTGAGGGGGAGGCTGAATCGTTCATCCGCCGAAATCATATCCAGGCGAACGAAATCGGTGGGCTTGTCGAAAGCCGATGTAAACCCGAACGCGGGCTCCACGGAAGGCGTGGAATCGATCATGGACGAGCGCATGGCGAAATTCCACAGTCCATGCTCAAGAAAGGCCCGGACGGCCCCGCCACCTTCGGTCCAGAACTCGTCCATAACGCGCCGGCTTTCCTCGTTCACGGAGAGACTGGAAATTGACCGCTCCCCAAGGGCACGGAATGTCATGTTGTAGATCTGGAGCCGGGTGTAAGCCATGCTACCCCACTTTCTTGAGGTGCTCGCTCAGGAAGGACATCGCCTCTTCCTTGGTGCCGAAACGGTCCTTGACCACTTCGCCGGTATCCTTCCTGATAACACCGTGTTTCGCAGCCGGGCCCCGCCAGCGGACGGCGTAGACGTCCGTCTCGACTTCCTCCGGCTTAGCGTCGTCATGCTTGACGAGATAGATCTTCGACAACTTGACATCGACCTTGGAGACGAACATCACCCGGAAAAGACCTTCCCAGGCGCCGTCCTCTGTCATCATTTCCAGAAGATCAAGGGGCTGCATGTCCCGGGTATAGTGAACGAAGAAATCCGGCCCCATCACGTCTTCCGGCTTCGTGCCGGCGGGAAGATCGACGTAGAATTTGCGCCTGACCTGGGCCGCGGCCTTGATCCGCCCCATGTGCAGACGCTTCTTCGTGTTGTCCATTAATCACTCCGGGTTGCGCCCTGAAAAAACGGGGGCATCGCTGCCCCCGAAGTTTGCGGACTGAGGATGAAACCCCTACGAGCCCAGGCCGATGGTCGTACCGACACTGATATCAGCGCCGGTCGTGGTCACGGCCAGAACCGAGTGGGAGGTGATGATGCCGCCCGTCGAGGTGACGTGCAGGAAGCCGTCCGCCACCTTCATGCCGAGATAGTAGGCATCGGTGACGAACCCGGCGGCCTCGACATCCGAAGAAATGTGCGTCGAGGCGTACACCCACTGCCGGAAGCCGGTGATGCCCTGCGTAACAATGCGGGGCGGGTTGGGAGAAGTGGAAGTCGTTCCAGCGTATGCCATGTCACATCTCCCCTACTGAGCCGCGTAGCCCGAGGCGTCATGCTTGACCATGACCACACCCGAATTTTGCAGCAGTTTGGCGCCCATGTGGATAGAGACGCGAGCGAACGAATAGCCCTGCTCCTCGTCATACCCAACCGGGCTGTCCATGCCGGCGGTGTCCACAGCCATGCCGATGGCATTGCGGTGGAAGAAATAGCACTGCTCGGCCGTCCCGTCTCCACCCGCTCCGACGGAGCCGGTCAGACGGGGATGTTCGGTCCAGTTGAAGCCGGCCCAACGGCGGAACTTCTTGGCCGGGCCGGTGAAGGGCTTGACCTCGACGTAGTTCGCGTTGGCGAATTCCGGCACCTGGAGCATGTAGCCCATGAACCCGGGACTGACCACGGCGAACATGTTGTCCTCTTCCTGAAGAGGAACGAAGTTGTTGCCAAGGACGGTGCGGGCATAGACCACCAGATCCAGGTCTGCCGTGGTGGCGGTTCCAGTGTCGTTGGTGGCGGTATCGAGTTCCGCGATGATCAGGTCGTCCATCTTGCGATTGACGACGGCCATCGTGGTTTCCTGCATGATGCGCTTCTGGTCGCCCTGCGAGGCGAAGATGTTGAAGTTGGTCTTGCGGACCAGATCATGCCATTCGCGAAGCGTGCAGGTATTCTGGGTAAGGTTGTCGGCGCGGGCGGCGATCAGGCCATCCACACCACGGGTCTGGGCAGTCGCGGAGCCGGAATCGGCAACCAGGAAAACGGCCTGATTGCCCTTGATCGTGGCTTCGCGAACCGTGGTCGCGGTCAACAGGGACGCGCGATCCTCGAATCCCGCGACGAATTCGTCGCGGTATTGCGTCTGAAAGGCTGTTGCAGCCATGGCGGTGGTTCCTTCGATTGTTGCGAGGAACCGAACGCTTCGGGTTGACTGCGAGAGGGGACTTCTGGGTTGACCGCCGGCTTTTGCAATTTGTTATTGGTTCGCGTCGGGGCCGTCTATCCACCACGCAGGGCGTGGCGTCGGTAGTTCATCCGGGGCCATTAAGGGTTGTCCGGATGCTTGAATTTAGACCCCTATTGGAATCTTGTAAAGAGATGTTTTCCTATTTGGTCGATTTTTTCACATCTTCCGGAGAATGGGCGACGAAATCCCTGAAAGCGCGCGGATTCCACTCTTCCGGAATGTCGTCGCACGTTATCTTCCTATCCCAGATCTCATATCGTCCCTTCAAGACCTTGGGCGAACCCGCTTCCCTGAGCCTTTCGAGATTGCCGGGCGAAATCACGTCTTTGGTGGGACCATCACGCCCGCCCCTCCCATCGCTCAACTGAGGCAACGGAATGGCGCCAGAGCATTTTCCGCAAAACGTCTCGACCTGATCCTGGAATTCGGCTGGCGTCTTCTTCCACCACCCCTTGACGACGGGATAGCCCTTGATCCCGAACACCCTGGCATTGGCGGCGGCGATTTCGCAGAAGAATGCTCCGTTGCTGTTGATTGACGCGCTCCAATGAAGCTGATACGGGCAATTCTCAATCAGCGCCTCTCTCAACTCCGGATCGTCCACCACCTCATCAATCGCCACCAGAAGGGGTTGGTGCTTGCCGGTCCTTTGTGTGTGGTCGTTGAAATGAACGAGATGGGGAAGGAAGGTTTCCTTTACGTCGGCCTCATATTCCGCCCATTTCCACCCGGAAGTCCACAAGGCTCTCTGCTCGATGGGGACCATCTCCCGCCAAAGCGCCAGCACGTCCCGATATTTGGGGTGCATGGCTGGTTCTCCGCCCATGACGCCCCGCTGCCCATCAAATCCTTCCAGGCTGTCCAGGGCCTCCCAAATCGCGTCCAGGGACATGAAGGAAGGGGAGCGGTGATGTCCGACGAGACGGGTACAGTTGGCACAGGCCAGAAAGCACGCTCCGTCCGCGACGTCAATTTGGATGACCGCATTTTCGTAAATGGGCCTCATCGCGACGCATACTTTTCTTCCAGTTCTAGCAGTTCGCGATAGCGGGCCTGTTTCTGCGGGTTCCGGACGTAATCGTATTTTACGCCCTTGGTGTCGGCCATCTCGATCTTGAGTTGGGCGATCTCGTCCTTGATTCCCTGGCTGACGGTCTGGCCCGCCGCCGGAGTGACGGTGCCGTGCGGGTTGATCTCGCGGGAAATCCCCACCATGGCCTTAAGAAAGGCGGGGTCGTTTCCGACGAGGGTTCCGTCCGGATAGCGCGCGGCAAAAAGTTTGTGCTTGAGCCCATCTTCTCCGTAGGTATCGAGCACGGAATTCATGCCGGTGAGGTTGGACCTATATTCGTTGCCCCACTCTTCCCTTAGGGAATCCTCCCCCTGGGAGCGGAATTCCTTGTCCTGGGTGGCCTGCCGGACGATTCTGTCTTCCTTGAGTTTCTGATACCAGCCCAGGGCTGTTTTCACCAGCTTGGGGTCGGCGTCCTCGGCGTGCATGTCCTTCAGGAAGGAAACGGCAAGGTCCTTGTCCTCGTCGCCCAACACGATGCCGTCGAGGTTCTCCAGATAGCCATCCGGTTCGGCCGGAAGGCCGGTAGCCTGCCGCCACTTCGCCAGGGCCTCGGGGTCGTCCCCTTCCGGCTTGGCCGGCTTGAGCCCGGAAATCTTCTGCGCGGCATTGCGCCAAGACTTGCCAACGTCCAGCGGGCTCTTGAGCCGCTGTAGCCCCTTGAGCATGTCCTTGTCATCGCCGGCCATGCGCTCACGCCAGTCCTGCGGCCAGTCGGCCGGGTGGGCGCTTGCCGTTTCCGTCGTGTCGGTAGCCAGCGTGGTATCGGTCTCGGTTGTCGTCTGGTCAGTGGTTTCGACAACGTCCGTCGTCTCGACGGTATCAGCCATCGGTTTCCCTCATGTTCAGTTTCAGCAGCTTGACGATTTGCAGGCCGACGAACCGCTTTCCCTCGGCAAAGGCGGTATCCCTATCGGAAGTCGGCCGGTAACTCAGGTCATCTTTCTTGCATAACGTCTGGACGATCCAGTGAAGCGCCAGCTTTCCTTGCTCTGGTGTCGCGTCGCCCCGCTCAAGGGCCTTCAGAGCATAGACAACCGGCTTGTCGTACTCTGCCGGCGTCCACGGGGCTCCGGTTGGGGCTTTTGCCATTACTTCGCCATCTCCCCTTGAAACGCACCCATGCCGTGCGAACGCGATTTTGCGGTTTCAACCGCCTCATCAACGGAATTAAACCGGGGGAACTTCTTTCCGGTCTTTTTCTCGTAAAATTCCATGATGTCAGCGATGGCTTCCTCATCTTGGGCGAAGTCAACCACACCCTTCGGCCCCATCCACAGGCCTGGAGCGTTGACCCACTTTCCATCACGGTCCTGGAACGTCACGCTACGTTCCGTACTGATTGATCCGTCGGGATTGTTGATGAATTCCCCAGGATGGAACGGACGAAGTTTTTCCTTCGATGATGCGATGGTATCAGCCATTTACTGTTGCGCGGCGGCGAAGTCCTTGGCCGCCCCTCCGAGTTTCTGGGCAACGTCGGCGGCCACACCGGCTCCGGCCGCCGCCTGTTGTATCTGGGCCTTTTCGGCATCCGCCTTGTTGATATCGTCCATGGCCCTGTCGTCGCGGGTCCACTCGACCGGCACGCCAATCGAGGAAATAACGTCCCTGAGAGCCGCGCGGGCGTCGAGCATGGGAATGACGGAAGGATCGAGTTCCGCCGCCTGAGCCAGAGCCGCCTTGGCCTCCAGAAGCTTCTGGCCCTTCTTCCTGTCGGCAGACTCATGGATGGGAGATTCGAACTTGAACACCACATCCTGCCCAAGCAGATCGGGCGGGATCTCACGAAGCGGGCCGAACCCGCCGTTCCTCATCATCAGGTCGAAGGTTTCGGAGCAGAGTTCGCCGTTATAGTCGAATTCCATCGGCTCGAAGATCGGCATGGCACGTCGCAGCCATTCGGAAATCCGCTGGCCCACCTCGAAAGCGGTCATGTCTCCGGAAACATCGGAAGGCGGCAGGGAAAGAGAATCAAGGTAGAACGCCTTGTCGATCATCGCCCGAAGGTCGTTCCTGAGTTCGAATCCGGCCCGCAAGCCTTCACCCGCCCTCGGCTCATAAAGCGGGCGGATGGCCGGGCCAAGGCGCTCGTCGTACTCCTCGTCAACCCAGGTAATGCCATCCGATTGCAGGTTGACATCGGAACGCACGACGTTCTTCGTCGCCACCATCGGCGGGGCGGCCAGTTTTTCCCCAGCCTCCAGGAGCGTGAGCGTGATTGACTGAAACAGCCTCGCATCTGACAGAGAAACCGTGACCGCCGGGGAATAGGGGTACTGAGACCCGGGAACCATCATCCAGCGCGGGATAATGTAGTATCGCGACCACGACCCCACCTCTTCAATCAGGTGGTCGTTATCCACATCGATCCACACCGAAACCCATGGCGTGCGGAACTTCTTTCCATCCTGTCCACGACGTTCATAGCGTTCCGTCGCGATCACGATATGGCGAAGATTGACGGCTTTCTCCGGCTCCTTCTCCGCCATCTCCCTGACCTTCGGAGAGGCCGTTTCCGGGAACGTGTCCATGCACTGCGAAGCTGTCGGAACCCACTTCCGGTGGACCGCGTCAATCTTGCCCTCGGCGTTCTCAGTCCAGGCCAAGTCCCGGGGATGCCAGCAGCGATAAAGCAGGGTATCGCGGTTGCGGTTCAACTCCAGGGACAGAGGGGCGAAGCCGAAGGCGGAAAAGCAATGGTCTCCCTGCTTCGTCGCCCGGACAAAGCCGGAGTCCTTGTCATACATCGCCTTTCGTTGGATCTTCGTCGCCCGCTCCAGCCATGCCCGGTTGCGGTGCTTCTTTCCCGTGTCTCCATCAACGGTCATCGAAAACCAGACCCCGGGAGAGGTGGAATCCAGGTTAACTGGACGCAGCAGGGCGGAAAGGGAATCAGCCAATGTCCGTCTTGCGATGACCGGATAGGAACTGGTCAGGTGGTCGGCAAACTCCGCCCCCAAGGACATGTTGGACGTGAAATCCGCCATCTCGGGGAAGAAGTTGAGGGCGATTTCCTGTTGCAAGGACAGCAGTGGCTTCTTGGCGTCAAAAAGCCGGTTGCTCTCCTTGAGAAGTTCCTTGTGGCGAATGTCCATTCTTCACCTAATTGGGCAACAGGAATCCCGTTTCGGGGATGATCAGCCGGCCATTGCGGCGGGCCGCCGCGACCTTGCCAATAGCGGGAGAGGCGTTGGCGATGATCTTGTGACGGGTCGCCGCGTCTGGATGCTGGGCAACGATATTGGCAACGCACGTCAACAAAGCCTCGGATGATTCCACGGCGGGAATACTAACGTTGGCGTTATCCCCGCTTCGGTCCTCGGGGTCCTTGTAGAAGAGGACGATTGTCTTCCACAGAACCTCGACCAGCATTTGCCTGCGGTTGTTCATCCCAGCGTCTCGCTGTCTCCCGCGATGGTCGACTGCCGCCCACCCTGGACGGACGCCACCTTCTGTTTCTTCCTTTCCTTCAGGAGCGGGTCGTCGGGATCTGGAAGAGTGGCCGGCGGCGGGGCCGGTTCCGGTTCCGGAGGAAGAGGTTGCGCTTTCGGGGTACTACTAAATAGACTTCCCATGATCTATCTCCGTTTCCTATTTTCATGTCCACGATTGACTTTCGGCGTCGCCGTCTGGCTCACGGCGTCTCTCCATATCTTGCCGTGCGTAACGTAGGTTGGACCAACCGAGTGGCTGATGATCAAAGCATCGCCACGGTCGGTTGAGCGACCCAGCCGCTTGACGACATCTTCCTTACTTTCTACGCATATTTTCCCATTTCTGACCTCATACCGGGGCGCCGTGAGATCAGCCGTGAGAATCTGGTCTGGAGGAAGCGCAATCGGGCTGCCCCCGTCTTGATCTGGGTCGAGCGCCTCACGAAACTTCCAAATCTTGGCACTTCGGTTGTTTTGAAAACTGAATTGTCTGTCCCTAGTACGCTCACGGCTCCCCTCTGAGCCTTTATGGGCAACTACCGGGATCTTGTTTTCGACAAGACATTCGAAAATGGCGCCTCCGTATCCGCCCCCCATGTCAACGCCAACTATGGCGTCGTTACGTCGACGGGAGATGATCAACCCGGCGCTGTGTCGGCCGATACGGTCCTTCGGCAAGTCCTTTCCAGGAAATTCTTCAATGGGCGCAAACCACATGTCGTATCGCGGAGAGAAAATGAGTGGGTCCCTCCCGCCGCCAGACGCATCAACGCCCATGGCGCACATCGGAGCATTAAGCGGGGGATCAGGTCTCCACCGTTGCTGCGCCGCTCTAATCCACGCGGTAGGAATCACCTGCCATTCATCATCTTCGCGGGCCGCCATGAAGTTTCCGTCCCGGATGGCAGAGCGCATCGGTTCAGGCATGGCGTCTAGAGTGGCCTGATACCCCGTATTTATCAGGAACGGATTGCTAGAAAGCGGCGCTGGGATGAATGTTCTGGACGTTGGAATGTAAGTCTTAAGATTTCCGTCCTTGTCTGTGAATTCTCGTATATCGTTAGGACCATCAACCTCAAGATCGTTGCTGTCCGGGTCCGTGATAAACCACCGCAACTCCCCGTTCTTGGCTGGATTGGGGTGCGTAATGTCAAGCCACGGCCTGAACATCCCAATTACCCACTCCCCCTCCGCCGTCAGCGGTGGGTTTGTGGCGAGAACAGCACGGCAACGCTGGCTCGATTTCACACCTAACACAGATTCGGCGTCGCGTACCCACCCCAAGATAAACCGGATCACGGCCTCTGAAACTTGGCACGCCTCGTCGACACCACGCAAATCGTGCGGCCGGCCCTGCCACGTCATGACCTGTTCAAGAGAACTCGCCGCACCAAACTCGACGAGGCGCGAATCGCGTGTCCTAAGCTTCGGGGGGATCTGTCCGCTGTACCCGTCCCGCGACCCATAAATATCAAGAAGGCGGTCCGTCAACCCCCCGAGATCGGTGTATTGCTTGCGGAGAATAAGCGATCTTTTGTGCTGCGTCAGGGCCAGCCCGGCCAGCAAATCCGTTTTTCCGCCTCCACCGCTTCCGCCGTAAAGTAGAAGATCTGCTAACGAAAAGTACGCCTCGGTTTGGGGGCCGGGGTTGGGTATCCAGCACAACCCTTTCGTGGCCTCCATGACATCATGCTTGATCTTGGCTTGCGCTTCCGGGGGTAGGCTCCCAAGGCGCGATAAGACCTCATCCAAGTTCATGCGGATCGTGAAGCCCCATCAGGTACATCCGGCGGTAATAGTCCGTTGCGCTCAATTCGCCTTGGATGTGGTTGATCTGTGCCGCCATCGGGCCGACTTGGTTTGACACCTCCAGCAAACGGTTCTCAGCAACCTTCATTTCTTCGGGGGATGCGCCGCGATCCCGGAGAGCGATCACCGCCCCCTCTCTCCGGTACATCTCCGTCTTCAGCGCCTCGAATTGAACCGTCTTTTCGGCAAGAACGTGCTCAAGCCACTTCTTCTTGCGCTCCAGTGTAAGGGCGAGGTGGGTTTCGTACCGATCCGGGTAGGGGTTGGGATCGCGCATCATGCCGCAACCTGCCGGAAGGTGGACGTTAACCCCAGCCAGCCGGGCAAGGTCGATGAAATGAGCGCACCCGACGAATTGGGAGATGTATTCCTCGCCGGATTCGAGATCGATGCCCCACAAGCCAATATCGGAAGCCCCCTCTTCAATGGCCTGGACGATCAGCCAGGAAATCGAGGACGAGAACCACATCCTGCGGCCGTACTTGGTCAGCATCGCCTCTTTCGGGTAGACGAAATTCGATGACCAGTCGCCTTTGATGCTGTCTTTCAGGAACTTGGCCGGATCGGGCTTGCCGTGCTCATCTGCCCATACCTGGATGGCTTGCGCCATGGGGTTGAACGTCACCACCTGTTGCGGTGACTTCACCAGGGATAGATCATTGAGGTAGCCAGCGAAGTCCGCCGGCCACGTGTTGTGCATCTCATAGAGACGATCCCAGGGATGGGCGTCTTTGCCCCCCGGGCCAATCGTCCAGTGCTGCCAGTCCGGGGAGCCTATCGGGCCTTCCATCCTTGATGGCGTGGTCCCGTAAATGGCGATTCTCTTTACCGGCCTGTCCACACGCTGGATTCCGGGTTGCCGTGCAACATAATCTGATTGAAGCTCTCGCACGCCGCCCGGATCACCCCGTAGTGTATCCCCGTCAGCGGACAGAACGGCAACAGGCTGCGCTCCATCATCTCCGCTTCGCTCAGTGTCTCCAGCATCTTCGGGAAGTCGTGTCCCGCGAACGTTCCGCCTTGCCTTAGCTTTTGTCGCCATGCACCTATATCCGCTTTGACATTTTCATAATCGTGGGCCGCGTCGAGAAAGATCAGGTCGGCCGCTTCGTTTGCGATGAACTGTGCGGTTTGCCGGCTGTCACCGGCAATGATCGTCACCCTGTCCCCGAACCTGGAAAGCCGTTCCGTGGCATACCGGAGCATGGCCCACCGCGGCACCTTGCCGGTGTTCTCACCCTCCGAACCCTTGAACGTGTCGATACAAACGACATGGGCTGTCGAGTTTTCGAGGAATATTTCCGCTGACCCGCCAAGAAAGGTTCCGACCTCGATGATGAAGTTTTTCCCCTTGGCAAGATCGGCCAGCGCCGCCCGGTCCCCATCCGTCAGTTGATCCAACGAACAAGGTCCGGGCGGGGCCGGGAAGGCAAGGAAATGCTCGGTCACGACCCGGCGACAGTTCCCACGTTGCTGAGGATCGACCAGCGGGTGGCAGAAATGCCCTCCAACACAACGGCGGCCTCGACGGCGGGGAAAGTCAGGGTAGTGTTGGAGCCCTGCACGCCGAAGAGGATCGTGGTCGCGCTGGTGACAATCGTGGTGAGCGTCGAAGACGAGTTGCTGACCACCTTCGCGATGTAACCCACCGCCGGAGCGGGCATGGTGTACGTCGGGGCCGTGGTGGTCGAGGCAATAACCGAGATGCCCCGGTTATTGAGCGTGGTGCCGGTGGTCGGGGCGTAGTAATCCGTCATGACGGCAGCCCGTTGGAACTTATCCACCAGGAAACCGTCCTTGGAAATGCCCATGCGCCGGCCCCACAGGCCGGTTAGGATCTTGAAAGCCATGATCGAACTCCTTGCTATTTGTTGTTGCTGATCTCAGCCCGCAAACGACAATTCGCGCTCCTTGTCGGCGCTGTTTTGCGTGTAAGCCCTCAGGCCGACCACGCTAGTCCCGGGACGCGGCAACACTCTCGCCACGACCCGATTCAGATACTTCATCCGCACCCCGGCCCGCGCCATGCGGTCCTGCAAGTCGGTGTCGTTGACGCGGTTCCATGTTTTCCGCCAGCAATCCGGGTTATATTTGAAAAACTTGAGGTAGGATCGGTAAAGCCAGGTTTGCGTCCCTCCCACCTTGTTTCCCCGCACGCCATATGGTTCCACAGGCCCCTCGTGCGTTTCGTGCGCGGCGGAAACGAATTCAGCGTCTGTCTTCACAGCGAACGCCATCAACTGGCTTAGATGATCCGGCGTCCATTCGTCGTCATCGTCTATTCTGGCAATCCATTCCCCGCCGCAGAATCCCAATGCCGCGTTGGCCGGGACCACTGGCCCAGCAAGCCAATGATTTTCAGCCGTCGCCGGATATGTCATCGTCCTCGGAACGTTCACCACCCACACCGAGGGTTCCTTTCCGAGTGGATAGGCGGTAAGCACCTTCTCAGCCGTGTCGTCGGTGCATCCATGGGCAGCAACGATGATCTCAAAGTTTCGGTAATCCTGGGCCATGACGCTCGGCAGCGCACGGGACAACAAAAGATTGGCCCTATTGTGCGTCGGAATATAAACGCTGATCCTCGGCCGATAGCTGAAATACGCCCGGCCATGATATTCCCAAGTGTCCGGTTTTGATGTGCCGGCGAAAAGCCTCTCGTAGCGAAGCATCAGCGGTTCCGTCACGCGGTACCTTACGTCCCGCGCAAGGCAAATCAGCCGGTCCTTGATCGCCACTCAGCTCTCTCCCTGGCAATTTTAATAACCCTAGCCTCGCACGGGGATGGTTTCTTGATTCCATCGCCCAACGCACGCTCGGCTTCCCTGACGTTCCTGACCATTTCAGCGAATTCATAAGGCTCCATGGAAGCGCAGTGGTCAGGGCCTTCCATGCCGCAATCAAGGGTGATGTGCTTTTCGATGATCGCCGCCCCCATTCCCACGGCAACGGCCGGAACGACCACACTTTTCGTGTGGTCGGACAAACCTACAGGCAGCCCGAACACCTTCAATTCGTTCATGGCCAGCAGATTCACTTGGTCTACCGGCGTCGGATAGGATGAAACGCAATGCAATAGGGAAGCTGTCCCGACGATTACGACCGCATCGGCAACCATGCCCATTGTCGCCATGCCGGTCGACAAGATGACATCTGCCCCACGTACCGCATTCATCAGCACAACGTTGTCCAGGTCGGCCGATCCGATCTTGACCGTAACGTTCAAATCGTCGATCAGAAATCTCGCAGAATCGGGATCGAATGGCGTACAGATGAATCGCACTCGGCAACGGCGTTTGAGGTCAGCCATCTGCTTGCAGGTCAAAGCCAAGTCTTTCAGCATTTCCCGTCTTGGGCCTGGATGCTCAAGCTTGGCCGGGTCGAATAATTGGAATTTAACGGCATCGGCCCCGCATTCCTCGGCAACCGCCATCAATTCGATGGCCAGATCCATATCGCCGTTATGGTTGACGCCGATTTCAGCAATCACCAATGCCATGGCTTCGATAATTCCAGGTCTGCCGTTGCGAGGACATTTGCAATTCGCCTAGAAGCCCCGAAACCTCCATATGGCGAATCGAACGGGCCGGTGTATTCTAGGACCTTCCGTATGCCCCCCACTATCCCACCCATCGGAACATCCACCACCGATGGCCCTCGTGATCTCCCGTCCTGCCTTCGTCCGATATTGACCGTCGGGACTTTCATGACCGGGGCCTCGATCAATCCGGATGACGAATTTCCTATGATCGCCGCCGCGCCTCTGCAAGCAGCGACGTACCCCCCCCCATCAAGGGGCGTCTCGGGCCACGGGAATGCCCCACGTATGAGATCAGACCCAGGATCGTTATTCACCCCCGTCCAGACCACACCGTACTCCGGAAACTCCCCAAGGGCCGCAACGACATCACGCGGGTCTTCATCGGCGGTCGTTGCCGGATGAAACGTCAGAACGAAGTATTTTCCCCTTCTTCGCGGCGGCATGTTTCGAAGGTTGTCGAGTCCAGGCGCCCCCATGACCCAAACCCTACGCTCTCCCATGTGTTGAAGCCGGGAAGCATATTCCTCGGTCGCTGCGAAATGCAGATGCGCCAGCTTCGTAACCGCGTGACGGATCTGGTCGTCGAAACTTCCGAAAGAACACTCCCCGCCGTGAATGTGGGCTATCGGAATCTTCGCCACTGTCGCGGCGAGGCACGCGCCCAAAATCTCGAACCGATCACCTAAGACCAGAAGAACATCCGGTTTGAAGCGATCGATCCAATACGCCGTCTCTGAAACGCAGCAATACGGCGGCAGGCCCTCCAGGCTTATGGTGAGCCCATTAACCAGTCGGATAAGGTGTGTCAGGGGAGTTGCGTCGGCCCGCCCACTTGTAACGACCAGTACGCGGCGATTACTCTGTCCTGGTCCAGTTCCGAAAGGTGAGTCGAGCAAGGCAGGCTCACTCCGCACGGTTCCGTCCGGCATTCGATCCCCTTCATTTTCATTTTCTCGACCAGTCCGTCATGCGTCCCATTTAGGGTGCAAAGCCACCGGCTGGCGCCACGGTCCATCAGGTCGATTCCGGAGTCCCGATATCGCTCCCATATCCTTCGTTTGGTTGCCTTGAACTCATCGAGCCGTTCCATCTGCGCGCAGCCGATGGCCGCGTTCACGTTCGCCATCCGCGAATTGAAGATGCCGCTTCGCCCGTATCCTTGCTTGATCACCGAGCGCACGGCCGATTCGAGAATGATATCATCCCCAACCACCACGCCCCCGTGGCCGCAGGTGACAACCTTGTTCGCGGCAAACGAATAGCACTCTAGAGAGGCACCCGTTGGGGGTTCGCCAATGGCAGGCGCCCGGTCGCACAACGCCCCATAGAACGCCGTGTCGTGGTTTTCCCCACCTTCAACCTCGATGATATCGCATCCAAGGTTGGTCAGGACGTTCCGCATTGCCGGAAATGCCAGGCGCTGAACCGGCATGGCCCCATTCAGCCCGAGAACAACCGCCGCAGATTCGAGCGCGCTGGTTCCCGTCGTGGTCGCCACGGCCCACCCGCGCCCGGCCGCTCTGGCAACCATATCCTCCAGGCGCTCAACAAATGGCCCCTCTGGCCCTACCCATGTCGACGCCAGAACCTCGTCGACATACTCGCTCTCGCGGCCCGACAGGTTTGGGGAAGCGTGCGGGATCATGCGATGTAATTCCAGCAGTTGGCGCACAGCGGGCCGGAATAATTATTCCCGGCCAAGGAAGCCCGGTAGTCCTCTATGGTCTTTGCCCTCCAAATCTCCGCAAGCGGTTTTTCGAGAATGTTTCCCAGGTTAGTGATGCCGTCATAGTCGTTGCAGCATACCCTCACGCTTCCATCCCATTGTACCGTCAGCTTGTCGAAAACCTCCGGGCATGGATCGGGATGCTTCAACTTTGGTTCGAATGCGCTCAACGATGCCAACCGCGTCACTTCATCCGGCCGCAGCCTGACGGCGCCCATGTCCATATGAGAGAAAATCGTCTTTCCCACGGTCACCTGATCGGCGATCTGCCCGAACAGGTTCTTGAATTCCTCGACCTGTTCCGGCGGCTCATAAGTTGTCGTGGTGGAAACCTGGATATACGGCTTGCCGTTGCCAAGGCGCCAAACCATTCCCACCACTTCCAGAAGGCCGTCGAAGAAATCCGTATTCCTCATTTCCGCGTAGGATTTCCGATCAACCCCCTGAAACGAGAACTTGATTGAATCCAGCCCAGCGTCAATCAGTTTGACGGCCAGGCTTTCGGTCAGCTTCGACCCGTTCGTGTTGATATGCGTCAACATGCCAGCTTGCGAAGCCTGCCACACGAACTCGCTCAACCTTGGATGCAGTGTTGGTTCGCCCCACCCGATGAACCGAAGGGCCGGTTTCCATTCCCGGCATTCATCAAGCAGCCTAGCCCACACCTCCGCTGGCATGAACCCAGACACCCGACGCATGGCCTTGTTCCCGGTCGGGCACATCAGGCACCGAAAGTTACAGGCGTTCGTTAATTCGACGTCGATCAACGACGGAAACGAAGCAAGGCCCGCCATCTTTTCCCCATTGGTTCCGGCATTGCACGTCGCGTAAAGCCGTGAAAATGGGTTCACGCGGCCCTCATCAGGGCTTCGGCCCGCTCGAAATCGGCCATGACATCGATATCGACCGACCGATAGGACGGCATCTGATAAACCACCGTGCGCGGACCATCGAAATTCCGGTGTTCCCGCAACCACGAGGAATAGGCCACATACACAGCCCCGTTGGGCACCGGAACCCCGAAGTCGCACGATACGCACGCTGGTGATGCGGTGGCCCGGCAAAGGTCGATGCAGGCGTTGACGTCGCAGGGAACCCGCAACGGAGAGGTCGGCTGCAACAGCACGACCCATTCTGATGGGATCTGGTCCATGACCTCGAAGATAGCGTCGTATACAGACCCGTCACCGAACTTCGGATTGCGGTTGAAAACCTCGGCCCCGTAGGCTTCGGCAACGTCCGCTATCTCGGCATCTTCCGTGCTGACAACTAATCTGTCGATGCGCGACTTCTTCGCAGTCTGGATCGTATATGCCAGCATGGGCTTGCCGCATAGATTCTTGATGTTCTTTCGCGGCAGCCGAACCGACCCGCCGCGAGCGGGGATGATACCGAGAATCAAGATTGTCTCCTATCCCCCATACCCAGGTGTCACGTTGACCACAACATCCGTCGACGACACACACGCGATGTAGCTCTGCGACGGTCCGACCTTGATGATGTCGCCGCCCAAAACCATCATGGCCGTGCCCACCACCGCAGAAACCAGCGACGATCCGAAGGCAACATAGAACGGCGTGGTCGCCGAGAGACCCTGCACCCGAACCGTGCGGGAACCGGGCCCCTGCCACTTCCGCAGGGTGCTCTCAATGGCATACGCTACCGACGCGCTGCCCAGCGTCGAGTTGAAGCTCGTGACGGTCGACCCCACAACCGGCTGGAACACTTGCTCGTATCTGTTCATGCCTAACACCCCTTACTGGAAATCCGGCATCGGCCATCGCCCGCCGAATGCCAACCAAATCGCCCAAATGCGTCACATGGGCCGCGACGGCCGAAGCCCCGGCCCGCACAGCCTCTACCATGTGCTCCGGCCGCCCATACCCGCCGGACGCCATCACCGGGACACTTAACCACGAAACCTCATGGATCAGGTCCAGCCCGTATCCCGCCCCCATGCCCTCGCGGTCTATGGACGTGAGCAGAACCTCCCCGGCGCCCCTATCGACCGCCTCGCGTGCCCACTCAGTAGCCTTTTTGCCGGTCGGCTGACGCCCACCGTCGCACCATGCCTCTCCGGTCCCGCTGGCGTCGACCTGGATTACAACGGCCTGGGAACCGTACTTATGGGCCAATTCGTCGATCAGGCTTGGCCGTTCAATCGCCGCCGTGTTCAACGCGATCTTGTCGGCCCCAGCGTTGAACAGCCGCCGCGCATCATCGACTGACCGAACGCCGCCACCAACAGTCACCGGCACGAATGTTTCCGCCGTGGTGTGTTCGACAAGCCAATCAAGGCTGTTGAAGCCGTTTAGCGACGCCACGACGTCCATGTAAACGATTTCGTCCGCGTCGATCGATGCATAATCCCTTGGGTTGCCGACCACTCGCACCCCCTCATAGCGGCGCATCTTGATCAGGCTTGGCGACTTGATATCGAGCCTGGCAACGATGCGGACGGCCAGGGTCATCGCTTCCTGACGTCCCCATCCCCTGCCACCAGCGCCCCGGCAGGCACGAACGAACCCGGCGGAATCTTGACACCCTGCACGATGATCGACCCAGCCCCGATAAACGAACCGTCGCCAATCCGCACCCCACCACAAAGCACAGCGCCAGGTGCAATATGGCAGTGCTGGCCAACGATGCAATCGTGGTCGATCCGCGCGCCCGTGTTGACCAGCGTGTTGTCCCCAATCAGCGCATTAGGCTGGATTACGGCCCCAGCCATGATTTGCACGGCTTTCCCGATGTCACCCCTCACGATGGCTGTTGGATCGATGATCGGGAACCATGCGTCGTACCGGTCGAACAAGGATCGTCGCACGTCTATGTCACCAACCCCGATAACAACCAGGCCCGCAGGTTCCTCCACCATCCGCCAAGGCAGGTGCAAGGCATCCAGCACGCCTGATATCGCCCCTGCATGCCCGCCGCTCCCGATGATGTCGATCAAATCTGGTTCCTCAGCTTTCGCCCGTCCCAAATTTCCGGCCGGCGCCAGCGGTCGCAAATCTCCTGAAAGTGTTCGTCCGTCATGCCGTGGTATGCCAGGAACTCGGGATAGTGCCGCGCCGGGAAATCCCCGTCGTACTTCCTTACCCGCGCGACCCCTTCTTCCCGCGTGATGTCCCCGTCCCTGATCTCGTGCGCCGCGTCAGAGGTACACCGGCCGATGCCGAACTTCACGACCCCCATATAGTAGTGGAATCCATCCATTCGGTCGTCGAGTGAGGCATAGCGGGAATACGTCCCCTCGCTGCGGCCCTCCGGGTTGCCCTCGAATCCAAGGTGTTCGGCGGCGTAGTAGTAATTGGCCTGGGGATGCCAGTGGTGATAATAGGACCACCAATGGACCTCAAGCCCGCTCGTGTCCGGGGGTGGCGAGAAGAACGGCGACACGTAGGCCCGCTCGTCCTCGGTGAAGGCCCCAACTTCAACCCCAACATCAACAAGGGAGTTGACCCCGGCACCCTTGAGATAAACCCGCTCCCAATCGTCGAAACCCCATGAGGGCTTGTCGCACGACGAATCCCCGCCGTACTCGGCCTCTCCGTTCTCACCGAAGAAAATAAGCGGAATGCCAAAAGCCTTGGCCATGTGAAGACAGTAGAAAAGCTGGCCGTAGACGAACGGCTGGAAGTTGTCCCCGAGCAGCTCAAGAGAGAGCCGCGCCAGCTTGCGCATGACGTGGCCGTTCGGGAAGCACGTCACGCAGTCAAATCCGGAATGGACGAAGCTCTGGAAATTCTTCCAGCCGATGTCGGTATATCCGAACGGTGCCCACTTCACGGCCAGGGGGTGCATACCCAGCGCCTTGACCTTGTGCGCTATAGGCCCGCTGTCCTTGCCCCCGGAAGTGGGAACGATGCAGTCATACCCGGACGGCCGGCGGTGCCTATCCAGAAGGGCGTCAAACTCACGCTTCCGGCCCGACCAGCCCCGCGCGGCCTGGCTCTCTTTGTAGCGGCAGGCCGAACAAACGCCGCCCTCAAACGTGACCCGGGGCCGCTGATTAGACATCACGCACCGGCTACAGTACTCCACCGTGGCCGGCAGCTTGCCCAACTGCGGATCGACCGGGCGCAAGGCCCTGACACGAGCCTCAACTTCGGCAGACCACAGCGGGGGATAGTCGGGAAGGATCAAAAAACCACCTCTTTCAACCGTAGGGTGTTATTCCCGCACGCCGCGCGAAAGCAGAAAGGCCAGGCGCCGCGCCAATTCCGCCTCCGACACGTCCTTTGTCTCAATCGGCCCGCCATCCTTGCCGGTCAGCGCAATCGATGACACATCAGGAATTGACTTTCGCAGCAGGATTTCAATGCTTTTCACCTGTCCGCTCGAAAGTTCGGGATCAATTTCGCCCAAAGCGTTTGCCGTCAACCTGTTAACAAGCTGACTGGCCTTAATTTTTTCCCTGATTTCGTCGGGGTGAAAGAGGTGCTTGCGCTTTGCCATCACACCCTACTTCTTCTTCCCGCCCTTGCCTTTTTTGCAGCCCATTTGATACCCCCATTGCGCCAGATGGAATCCTACCGGCTCCGGTGCCCACTGCGTACAGATCGCATCGCCGTTTTGGTCCACCAGGCCAGTCTCGACAATCTCGGGCTCAGAGGCGTGGACCGTCATCGAGCGGGACAGATTTTCATCTCCACCATCTTCCCATGCCCCACGCACGATGTATCTTTTCATGGCCAACCAAAAATAGTTGTTGACTTACCCCACGCTATGCCGTATCTTTACGCAATCGAGACCGGACGGATACACAGGAGAGATTGAGATGACCCGCTCGTTTTCATATGGCCGCTTTCGCATTATCCTCTTTGTTGAGCGTCGCGAGTATGTCGCGGGCAACCGCAGCATCTATCAGGCTCGCGTCATTGATAGGGGTCATTGCTGGACAGGCCCGCGCACCATGTACCTTCGCGATGCGGTTCGTCTTGCGGTAAATCTCTTCGCGTGACCCTCTCCAGTGCCCCGTTTCGGCGGGGCACGCGTGAGTGCCACCAAGCCAACTTGTAACGATTTATTACACGTTCCAAAAAGGAGATTGCGCCATGCGTAACGAGATAATCGCCGTCATCTGGGTAGATTGCCAAACTAGGCGGGATGATGCTTTCCCTGCCGTGCTCTACCGAGTCAATGGCCATCGATACGGCCCAAGAAATGCACGAATATGATGTGGACGGGACCACGTTGCAGCACCTAAGAGCCGTCCGCCTACTGCCCAGCAGCGATACGATTGAAACCTTGTGGGCGCCGATCGCGCGACTTCGAATCCGCCCGGTTTGACGAGGCCGCTTACGACTGTGACCCTCTCCCCACCGGCCGCAGAACGTGGCCGGCTTGGCGAGTGCCACAGTCAGACAGGAGATTGACTAGATGTTTGACGACCACATTTCAAAGTTTGCCGAAAGCCGCCCCCGCAAGGGTACCACCATCACGTATCAAGGGAAACCGCACGGGATCGTTGACCATACCGATGGCGCCCTGTGCTGGAACCGATACGAGGACAACGGCGAAGAGATTTGCCTTCCGTTCATTTAGTGCTTTCACGACGGGCTCAACAATATGCACGACTGGCCCGGCAAACGTAAATCTGACGAGGCTTGACCAATGACCAATCCCCTCATCATCGAATCCGGCCTTGCCCTTTGGGGGCCGTCATGGCAAACGCCGATGGCCCGCGAAACGGGGCACAACATTCGCACCATCCAGGGGTGGGCCGCCGGGCGCCACAAGCCACGCGCCAAGGTCTACGCCGAACTGTTGGCCCTGATGGCCGCCAGGGTGTCCAACCTCGGCTCCCTCATGCAGAGGCTCCAAGAGGCCAAACCGTGACGGCCATGAAAAAGCCGCCCGGAGGCGGCGGAATTAACGGCAGGGTTTTACCGCCTGCCGTGGACGCGCCCGACCTAGACTAGGTGCGGCTGCCGTCCCTGGAAATAGGGAGGGCCGCTCCTGGAGATGTTCCTGGAGCGGCCCTGACCAACAGCATGCTGCTGGCGGGTAAATTTGCACCCGGAGATCAACCCGGGCGGCCTGGGTGGCTGATCCAGGTCTTGAGGAAGACGGCATCAGGGGCCACCTGATACCGGAACCTCTTACAAAAATTCCATCATGTTCACCCTACCATGCCGTCTATTAACCCGTCAATAGTACCGCTCCATCAGCTTTCGCGCATTTCTCAAGCGCACTTTTTGGGAAATTTTAGCCCTTGTTTCTGCGCTGCATATACGCCCCTTGTGCACGGCGGAAATCTTAGCGCGGTGCTCTGGAGTGAACTGGTACTGCATCACGTATCCCTCAGTCGATCCGCCGCCATCCTGAACGTTTTTGATATCGATCCCCATTTCACGGAATGCCTTGATCATCCTCTTTTCAGTGTCGTTCCACACGGCAGTCCGTTCCGTCACCATGGGGATGATTTCGATCTTGAACCCATCCGCCTGCTGTTCCCGTATCCACTGGCAAACTGGAGTTGTGCTGCCGCTCTTTGCCGCCACCATGTGGCCGCCCAAGCGGTGGTTTATATCGTCGCTCGTCTGGCCGATATAGCGCGGTTGGTCCTCTCCCGTCGACTTGAGGACATACACCGTGCACGGAACGCCGCCGTCCGGGTTTCTCATCACGCCACCCTGCGCCGCGACGAAAACCCAGCGATCTCGGCGTAAAGCTGCAAGCCGGCGACGACCAGCGGCAGCGCCACCGGCCGCTCGTTGTTGATCACCGTGTCCCACACGGGGGCCATGCGCCGTCCCAACTTATTCGCCCACGGCTTGTAGTGGGCCTCGTAGGCGCTATACTCGGCCGGGGTCATCAGGTCCAGGAAGTCCCGCACCCGCGCCCCGGCGACGTGCCCGCCCTCCCTGGGGCGGAACGCGGGAAACATGCCCCGACCTATCGCCGCGTACATGGCCCGTATTTCCAGCGCCGCGTCCCAATGGGCCTGTCTGATTTTCCCGCTCAGGAACAATTCGCGTGCCACATCGATTTCCAGCTTCGCCGCCGTTTCCTGGGTCGGCCCCATCTCGTCCATTTTCGACTTCTCTGGACGGGTTTGTGTCCTCATGCGCCAAGCTCCCTCTCCAGATAGTCGGTTATCGCCTTGATCTCCGGCCTGTTCTCGCGCATCCCATCGATCCGCTTGACGCCGTGCATGATGGTGGTGTGGTCGCGTTTGAAATGCCGGGCGATGCTCGATTTAGAGGCCCCGGTCATGCGATTCGACAGCCAGAACGCGACCTGGCGGGCCATGGAAACCCGGGCATGTTGTTGAGGCCCATAGAGGATCTCCAGGTTTTCGATGCCGAAAAAGGTGGCGCACGTTTTGTCGATCACCTCCAGGGCCGGCACCACCGAGGTAAAATCATCCGTGAAGTCCTCGACCCGCTTAAGGTCGGTCGGCGGCGTCTGGCGGACGCGGGATAGGTTGATCATGACGTCACCTCCATTAACCTGTCCGTCTCGTTGCCCCACGCATCCCTGCCCGGTTCTTCGGGCTCGTCCTTGATCATCAAAACGGCGTGCCTCCCGTGGTGCGTGCCCTCAAGGGCCTTTGTCTGCGTCCAGCCATCAGCCAGATAGGCGGGGATCTCGGCGTGGGGGACGTACATGAACATCAGCCAAGCCCCATCTTGAACTGCTCCGCCTTCGCGCGGGGGATAAACATGTCGGGCTGGCTGTAGGCTTTCTCGATGCGAGCGCAGGCAATGTCAAAATAACGCGGCTCGATCTCGATGCCAATGAACTTCCGGCCCATCTTGGCGCAGGCTACTCCGGTGGTGCCGCTGCCCATGAAGGGGTCAAGGATGACTTCTCCTGGCCTTGTGAAGTCAGCAATCAACTCGCGCATCAATGGCACCGGCTTTTCAGTTGGATGCTCGCCGTGCCGGTTGCGGTCGTTGGTAAGGTAGGAGTACACCCCCCGCTTGCCCCCCGAATTCCAATGGCTGTGCCCCCTGCCGAGCCAAGCCGTCACAATATTTTCGTAAGCGAGGGCTGGTCCTTGGCCGTTAAATTTCGGCATAGCGTCCGGCTTCACCCAGATCATGGGCGTCTTGTATTTGATGTCGTGTGCCTCGATAGCATCTCGCCACAAAGCAACACCTTCGGCCGTGCAAAAGATTAAACACCATCCATCGCAGCATTCGCGCACGGCCCCGCAGATCTTGGTACGGATTCCATCGATTCCAGCAAACGACAGCTTTGCTGTTATCCGGCCTCCGTCGTTGCGTTTTATGCCGCCTATCCGATCCTGAGAAATCTGTTCGTAGGGCGGGTCCGTCACCACGGCATCAACCTTGCCAAGTGTGGGCATGATTTCGAGGCAGTCGCCGCAGTAGAGCGTGCAATCCCCGATGATGACTGGCTCGATCATAAACGCCCCACATGCGCCCTGAGCGCCTCGTGCGTGATCCGCCTCAGCGCCCGGTATGCCTGCCGACGCTGGCCCTTCCCCGCCCCACGGTAGGCCAGCACGGCCAGGGAATGCGGGTCGCGCCTCCGGAATAGCCGGCGGAAAAGGTGTATCATCCCGCCCTCCTTACCGTCAGCACCGCGCCCTCGATATCGTCGCGCCATTCCGCCGTGACCCGCTCAATGTTCGCGTCGTCGTCGATCACGCCCATGGTCACGAGCAAGTCCAAAGCTGGCTTGATCCGGTTGTCGATATCTGCCGCGGCAATCCGCTTTACCCCAATTTCAACCTCCACCTTTCCCGACAACCGCCCGGCCCGTTGGGCTCGAATGGCCCATCCCGCTTCCTTGGCCCACGCGACGTACTTTTTCGAGCGCACCCTGCCCTTGCCGGCGACGTTGCGGAACGCCATGTTCGCGCTAGGGGGCGTCGGAATTGCCAGGACGATCGTTCGGGTCATGCCAGCGCCTCGGTATCAACGTGCGGCTCTTGCTCGGCGAAGAACGCTTCGATCTCGGCATTCCCAACGTGCGGTTCCTGCCCGGCGCGGAGGGATTCGCAGGCCCGCCGAAACAGGAACCTTTTCAACTCGACCCAGCACCACGCCTGGAATGCCCGGTCCAGCAGGGCGCCGCCATTCACCGCCAAGCGCGCGGTCACATATGCGTGAGCCTTACGGGAACGCGCGATGCGGTCGTAATCGGCGGGCTTGCCCTCGCTGGATTTTGGCGCGTCGTAATGCTGGTCGCAGGCGGCGACGAAGGTAGAAACCTTCGGCCACGAATTCCACTTGTGCTCGGCAAGTACGCGGTCGAATGCCTTCACCAGGACGGGCTCCGGGTATTTCCCCAGCAAGCGAACGTAATCCTCGATGATCACGTCGACCTTGCCCTTTTCCGGTTCGGTCCATCCCCGCTCGCGCATCGGCTGGACGATGACCCGCAATACCCTTTCCCTCATTGCCGCAATCCTTCACTGATGATTTGGTCGATCTGCCGGCTCCGCGCCGCCGCCGTCTCCCGTTCCGACAGGACCTTGATCACGTATGGGATAGGGTCCACCGGGGATTGCCTGCGGGCCTCATTGATGGCGTCCAGGGTGGCGTCGTCGCCATGATCCCGGCACCACTGGCCCAGCAGCGTCCGAACCTGCTTGTCGGTTTTCCCAGAATGTCCGACGATCCATTCTCTTGCCCGACCAAAAATTCGTGTCTTCGAATCTGGCGCGTCAGCGCCAGTACCGCTAGGTACTGAATCTTTGGTAGTTGATGGTTGATAGTTGATAGTTAGTTTTTCGTTTTGATAACCGTCAGGTTCGTCCATGTTGTTGTTTTTATTGGAAGGTCTACCCCCCATGCGGCCATTCTGAGTTGCCTTTGAAATGCGGTTGCCGGCTCTCTGCAACTCCTCTGCACACCGCGTGACCATAAGCTTGCCACCTTCTTGAGACACTTTCCCAGCGTCAATCAGGCGGTCCAACGATGCGCGAATTGACCGCCAATGCGTGCCACGGAACAGACCTGAAATCCACACGTGATCGTCATCGATGGGGCCGCCTCGACTATAGATCAGGGTGCATACCATCCAATAAACTCCGAAGTCCTCGGCATCCATTTGGCCGACGACGCCTGCAATCATTTCATCCGGCGAATAGTCAATGCGGCGGGGCTTTCTACTCACGATGTCACGCCGCCTTTATGTGCGCCTGGAGCCGCGCCTTGACGGCGGGGGTCGTTGCCTGCCCGAGCAGTTCTCCGGACCTGTTCACGGAAAGTTCCAGCCGGGATAACTGCGTGTGAATCCGTTGCATATCCTGGGGATATTTCCAGCCTAGAGAGGGTTCCTTGCCGATATGGCGTTTGATGATCGCGGCCACGTCGCGCTCTTCCATGCCGACGTAATCGCAGATTTCCTTGAAGTCATCGCCGCCGCGCCACTTTGCCATGATGGCGTGCTCGCGGGCCTCGTAGAAATCCATCATTCCTCCCTCCCGTCGTCTTCGTTCTCAAACCGCCACATTGTCCACCACAGCGCCAGAACGGCGAGGATGCCAAGGCCCATGATTGCCAGCAGGAAGGAGAAAACCGTCATGCGATAATCCCCCATCCACGGCAGGTCCCGATAACCTCATCTAGCGACCGCGCGATGGCATACGGGCACCACTGTTCGGTCATCGCCGCCTCGAAGCCAATCTGCGGACCGGACTGACGGCCCTTTTCAGCTTTCAGTTCAATCCAATACGCGCGCTGGTTTTTGATGATCAGGACATCCGCCACGCCGGGCTTGACGCCCATCTTCTTGAGTTTCGCGGCCTCAATCTTCCCGCGCTTTCCCCCGTTCGGGACGTGGCACCACCAGAAGCCGTGCATGGGCGCCATCATGTCAAGATACTCCGCGACGGCGCGCTGGATTTGTTCCTCTTCGTGCTTCACGGCATCACCTATGAAAGATCGGCGGCCCCGGCCTAGAGGCCGCCAGTTTGGCGCGAGGGGCGCCGTTGGGTCGAACGCGGACCGAGAGCATCGCTCGGTGGCCGGATTAAGACGCACAAGCGTACCGGCGCCCCTTGCACGGGCATGAGATCCGGATCAACATCTCCGCGTCCGCCGCTGCGTCCGTGTGGGGCGCAAGGGTGAAAGCGGTCATGATGCGATTCCTTCGTGACGTTCGGGGCAGTCCAAAGCGTAATCGTAAATTACGTGTGGCCTCTGATCGCGCTCACAGAATTCTTGTGCGTTTTCCGGGGTGCTGAAAATGTGCGTGGTTTCCTGTCTGTCGGGATCAATACACACCACCACGTAAACCATCATGGCGGTGCCGGGGGAGGGCGGACCCCCGGCGGGTAGGCTTCGCAGGTGGGATGAAGGGAGGGACAACTTTGGACCTTTCATGCTAGGGGTTCGCCCGTGCGCCGCGTCCTTCCGGTCTTGGGCTGGCCGGCGGCGGGGAAATCAACGCGATCCCGGCTTGTTCATGTGCGGCGGTCGGCCGACACCGTGCAGGGCGCGGAGATAGCGCATGTCTTGGCCCGTGTAGCGCGAGCGGCGAATGGATTTGTGCAGGGAAAACACCGTTCTCTTTCCGGGGCCGGTCATGTGCAATGGAGAAAACACCGGGGGCGGCATTTGGAGCGGGCCGCTGCCAAGAATGGAAGCCATGAACGGAAGCCTGAAATTGAATTTCATCATCTCACCACCTCGCCTCGCTGGGGTCGGAAAGATCGGCGGGGCGGTCGTCTGCCCCGCCAGTCTGGGAGGTCAGCGGTGAAAGCGTGCGACGCTCGCTGAAATCGTACCGGTCTGTGCGGAAGGCGCCGATGCCGAACCCTTCATTGTCCGTCCAGTCAACAAGCTGTAAGGTCATGGCGTCGCCTCGAAATCATCCGGGATGACCCGCTCGATGGCCTCGATTGTCGTCATCGCAGGCCGCCAGTCCGGATCATCCATGCGGGCCAAGCTGTTGATCCCCAGGCCCGCCGTGATGGCGAGCCGGCTCTTGCTAATTCCCGCCGCCAGGCGATACTTTCTGACGTGATCGATGGCGGCCTGAAATGTTTGGGAAAGATTGCTCATGGCCCGATGGTAGGCACAAACGGGAAATGGCGTCAACGGGAAAAATCACCGCGCCGCGTGATTTATTTGCTTGACGATCACTCCGCAACGTGAATAATGGGGGAATGATTTTACGCCGGGCGACCGGCACAGCAAGCGCTCATGGCGGCTGACACCCCTCCGATCCACACCGCCGCCGGGGGCCAGGGGATAGGAAGATGGCACGGCTAAAAGAAATGACCGCTCACATTAGAAAGCGGCTTCGCGTTGAGGGGATTGGCGCCCGCGTCCACATGTGCGGCGACAGCATCAAGGTTTCTGTCCCTGCGTATGGCCTTGAGTTTTCCGACGACGAACAACGTTCCATTCGGTTCATCGCGAAGTGCAATCGCTTAACCCGCACCAGTGGCGCGGAGATCGACGTGGAACGCATGACCGACCCCTTCGAGATGGAATTCCATCTCCCCGTGGAGGCATGAGGAAATGCAAGACGACGATGACGGCGATCCCATCATCCACGTGTGCCAAGGGCCGCCAGCCTGCCAGTTGCAAGGCGATGCAGCCATTTCCGCCCAAAAATCCGGGTGCCCATGGTGCAAGCGCAGCATCGTCCACGATGACGGAACCGAGACAGTTTTAGAGCCGTCGCATCAGTGAGGATTGAGATGAAACACACACCCGGAACTTGGGCAGCAACTACCCGGCAGGGCTCTTGGGATTGGCTCGTCTACAGCGCCGACAATCCGAATATCGAGGTCTGCCAAATGTTTCATGACGGCACAGAAGAAAACGAAACAGGCGAAGCCAACGCGATGCTTGTCGCCGCTGCCCCCGATCTGCTGGCTGCGTTGGAAACCATAATCAGCAACATCGGTATGGGCGGGCTTTACTTGGAAGGCGATGCAGAAGAGTGCGGACTGAATAAGGCCCGCGCCGCGATCGCCAAGGCTAGCGGAACCAATTGAACACAGCAGCCCCCGGCGGGTCAGCCCAACAAGCGCCGCCGGGGAAGGGGAGAGAGGAAATGAAGATCCAGGCACCCATCATCACCGTCACCGTCACATGCGAAATTGTGTCCGGCCGCCCGATGATCGTCTGCCAGGACGAGGAATCGCCCTATCGCCGCTACTGGCTGCCCGAGGAAGTGCTTGAGCGCGGCGGCGAGGGCTGGGCGGCCGAGGGCGACCATTACCGGCACGTCTACACCTGCGACGCCAGCGTGCCCGGCGCCGTTGCCGACGTGCTGACCGGCCGGAAAGCGGAGGCCGCGTGATGGCCGCCACGATCACCATAGAAACCGAACTTTCGAACACCGACACCGGTCTGGAACGTGTCCGTATCGAGCCGTCGCGCATCGACGGCGCCGACATTCACCTGACGGTCTACGGCCGGACCGAGATCGTCACCCGCGCCGAGTTCGATTTGATTGCCTCCGCGGTGGCGCGGTGGGACCGGCTGACGGCGGAAATGCATGACCAGGAAAGGGCCGCTTAAAATGGAAGTCAGGACGCAAGCCGAACTCGACGCCGCCCTGAAGGCAGGCGACACCAAAATCATCCTGCGTGGTGGTGGATATTTTTGTCTGTCGGGCAGCGCCACCGTGCGGGCCTCGGACAGCGCCACCGTGCGGGCCTCGGGCAGCGCCACCGTGCGGGCCTCGGGCAGCGCCACCGTGTGGGCCTGGGACAGCGCCACCGTGGAGGCCTCGGACAGCGCCACCGTGTGGGCCTCGGGCAGCGCCGCCGTGCGGGCCTCGGGCAGCGCCGCCGTGCGGGCCTCGGGCAGCGCCACCGTGTGGGCCTGGGGCAGCGCCGCCGTGCGGGCCTGGGACAGCGCCACCGTGGAGGCCTCGGACAGCGCCACCGTGGAGGCCTCGGGCAGCGCCACCGTGCGGGCCTGGGACAGCGCCACCGTGCGGGCCTGGGACAGCGCCACCGTGGAGGCCTGGGGCAGCGCCACCGTGCGGGCCTGGGGCAGCGCCACCGTGTGGGCCTGGGGCAGCGCCGCCGTGCGGGCCTGGGACAGCGCCACCGTGCGGGCCTGGGACAGCGCCACCGTGGAGGCCTCGGGCAGCGCCACCGTGCGGGCCTGGGGCAGCGCCGCCGTGCGGGCCTGGGGCAGCGCCGCCGTGCGGGCCTCGGGCAGCGCCGCCGTGCGGGCCCGGGACAGCGCCACCG